>SL_4KL_010_BRINEDRAFT_10000582_pt1 | contig 19020 bp, 19 predicted proteins | sample SodLak_010_BRINE_2_FD_10664 | JGI IMG/M metagenome (IMG submission 10664)
CTTGCAGGGAGGTGAGCCGGTCTTCTAGTCGGTTTACCCGCTCTTCGGCCGCTTGGCGTGCGCTTGCGGCATCCGATCGGCGCTCTTCTTCAGCCTCGACACGCCGTTCGAGGTGGTGTTTCTCCTCTTGTAGTTCCTCGATCTGTCGTTTGAGCTCCGCGCGACCCAACAGCTCATCAAGCATACCAAATGGGACACCCGAAGCATCTTGAAACGTATGGTATCAACGATTGGATTAGGTCCCCGGAGCCGATTGCCATCCCGAATACCGGAGTAGTTCCATTGCACGGTCGCCCTCTGCAAGGAGCACCTCACGCCGTGTTGGGAGGGTGTCGATCGATAGCGAATCAGGGATGACAAGCGTTCCAGTCGGGACGGAGTCGTCACCGTGAACCGGGAAATGCGTGCCCTCCAGTTTCATTACGAGTGGTGCGTCGATCCGCTCTACGCCGTCACCGGATGTATAGAGCTGTTTGTTGACGTATTCATGATCATTGCGTTGGATGACAGCACAGTCGCCGTCATATGGCTCAACGTACATTTCCCCCAGGTAGTAGCCGCTCGAAAAGCGTTCAAACATCGGTACATGTCACCATACCACATAGCAATTGATAAACGTTCGTAAAAACCCTTATATTGGACTACATTCAGTGGTCTTTCGGCTATCGAATGTGAAAATAAGAGAATTTGATGGAGTGTTGACTTATTCCCAGCTAACGTCGATCGATTCGATAACAACGTCCTCGCGTGGTTTGTCGTTTCGTCCAGTCGGGACAGAGCCGATCGCTTCGACAACGTCCATTCCATCAGTTACCTTCCCGAACACCGAGTGGCGGCCATCAAGATGCGGTGTTGCAGCAAGCGTAATAAAGAACTGTGAGCCGTTGGTGTTCGGGCCTGCGTTCGCCATCGAGAGAACCCCTGCAGAGTCATGGCGAAGGTCGTCGTGGAACTCGTCATCGAACTGGTAGCCTGGCCCACCGCGACCGGTTCCCGTTGGGTCACCACCTTGAATCATGAAGTCATCAATGATGCGGTGGAAAATAATATCCTCATACAGCGGTTCGCCGCTTACCGTTTCGCCGGTTTCTGGGTCTTCCCAGTCTTTTGCACCGGTTGCGAGGCCGACAAAATTATCAACCGTTCGTGGGGCACGTTCTTCAAAGAGTTCGACGGTAATGTCGCCGTGATTCGTGTGAATAACTGCGGTTGGATTGCTCATACACAGACATTGGGTCCATCCCTGAAAACCCTGCTGGGATCGACGCCGATCGTGGTGGTTTTCAGTCCTTCTGAAATATCGATAGTATGGATATTACGCTGACTATACTCGCACTTATCACGGGTGCAATCGCTGGGGGCCTGTTTGCATTTTTCAATGTTCCCATCCCAGCGCCACCGGAATTTTCGGGGGTCATGGGAATTGTGGGTGTGTATGTTGGATACAAACTCATCTCACGGTTTGAGATCGGGTACGATATCGTGGCGGCACTTGGGTTGTAACTGTCACCGGCGCCGATCGAACCCGTACACTCTTAGCCCCCGACCGCATCTGACGGTGATGGATGCTTCTCGCAGGTACGGTCCTCGCAGACCCCGAAACGGTGTATGAACACGGTGCAGTCGTTGTTAGTGATGACCACATCGAAGCGGTTGGCCCGTATGAGACGGTTTCAGATCGCTATCCAAACCATGAAGAACGATCGTTCGATCTGATTGCACCGGGGTTGGTTGGCGGTCACATTCACTCTGTCCAGTCGCTTGGTCGAGGGATCGCAGATGATGACGCACTTCTCGAGTGGCTTTTTGAGTACGTCCTTCCGATGGAAGCCTCACTGGATGCGGATGAGATGCGTGTTGCCGCAGAGCTCGGCTATCTCGAACTGGTTGAATCAGGGACAACAACGGCAATCGATCACCTCTCCGTAAACCACGCCGACGCAGCGTTTGAAGCAGCGATCGACGCAGGCATTCGTGGACGACTTGGAAAGGTGATGATGGATAAGGACTCACCCGAGGGCCTCATGGAGCCAACTGAGGAGGCGTTGGCTGATTCCGAGCGGTTGATCAAACAGTACAATGGGGCCGCAAATGGTCGAATTGGCTATGCGCTCACCCCTCGGTTTGCGGTTAGCTGTACGGAGGCGTGTCTCCGTGGGTCGCGAGCGTTGGCAGATACATATGAGAACGTGACGATTCATACGCACGCAAGCGAAAACAAGGACGAAATCGCGGCTGTTGAGGCTGACACCGGAATGCGGAATATCGAATGGTTAGATGAGGTTGGGCTCACTGGCCCGGATGTAACATTAGCACATTGTGTGCACACGACCGATCGCGAGCGAGAGATCCTCGCAGAGACGAACACGACGGTCACGTACTGTCCGTCCTCGAATATGAAGTTGGCCTCAGGCATTGCACCGATCGTCGATTATCTCGATCGAGGAATCAACGTTGCACTCGGAAACGACGGCCCGCCGTGTAACAATACGCTCGATCCATTTACCGAGATGCGGCAAGCAAGTCTGTTACAGAAGGTCGAAACGCTCGATCCAACAACGACACCAGCAGGAACGATCTTACAGATGGCAACGACAAATGGAGCCCAAGCAGCGGGCTTCGATCAGGTTGGTGCACTCCGGGAGGGATGGAAAGCAGACATTATCGGTCTCCGAACGGACATCACTCGCGCAACCCCGCTACATGACGTCCTCTCACATCTTGTGTTTTCAGCGCACGGCGATGATGTTGTGTTTACGATGGTTGACGGCGAGGTGTTGTATGAGGATAGTGAGCATATCCGTGTTGATGCGGATCGAATTCGATCGCAAGCACACGTAATTGCAGACGGATTCTCTTTTTGAAACGGTTGGTGATCGTGTTGTGGTGAATATACGACGTTAGAGCGTATTCAAATATATCGTATTATACTGGGTTTTGTAGTATAGTGGATGTTTCTGATGAATCATGATCAAATAAGAAGTACAGATCCGAATACAATTTGAGAACAGTAATATATTTTTGCTACTGTATTTCGATAATGGCTACCCGAGTCTATAGTATCGACTCGATGCGTATTATTGCAATGCTGTTTGTGGTCGTTATTCACACAAACCCATTCGCAGGAGTTGGAGGGTATGGAAACGGGCTCAACTTTCTGCTTGAAACCGTTGGCCGATTTGCGGTCCCATTCTTCTTTATTACGGCAGGATACTTTTTTGCGATGAAGACAGCCGACGGTCCGGTTTGGCCGTATCTTCGGCGGCGGTTCAGTTCGATCGGTTCGTTGTACCTCTTAGGAATTGTCCTTGCACTTCCAGTGTTCGTATCTGGAACAGTCACGTCAGCATATGCTGCAGGAGAGTCGGTTCCGCGTGCGGTAGCTGCGCACCTTATGCGTACGGTTTCACCGATCGAACTACTCTACTATGGTACCTCGGTATCCGAGATTTTGTGGTTCCTCCCAGCGCTCTTTGTTTCGCTTGCCGCGATTTCGGTGTTTGTTGTCACGGAAACAGAGCGGTATCTGCTTCCTGTGTCGGTCGGACTCCACCTTGTTGGGTTGCTTGCAGCAAGCTATACGATGGTTATTGACCTCTCGTTTCAGTTCCGAGATGGGCTCTTCTTTGGATTCTTCTACACAACAATGGGCTACTATGTGTATACAAGCGAGTGGCAGCCTACGCGAGATCGAAGCACACTGTATCTGGCGGTGACGATCGTCTTTGGACTGCTGCATGTAGTTGAACGGTTTATATTGGGATACTGGCTTCCGGGTCAAACGTTCAGTGCGGGTGTCTACTCACCAACGTATACACTGTTCACCGCGGTCTCGACGCTTGCACTGTTCATATTCCTGCTCTCTCGTCCGTCACTGGGTGAATCCACCCCGCTCCCATCGTGGGGAGCATACGCAGTTGGAATCTATGTCGTTCACCCGCCAGTATTATTTGTATTTGAACAAGTAGGGGATGCGATCCTGGCTGTAAGTACACACAGTGTGGTCGTCATACTCTGGCACCTGCTGTTTACTCCTGCAACATTCTTTGGTGCGTTAGCGGTCTATTTGATACTCCATCGGCTGCATGTAATTGAGATTGGTGGCTCACATCTTCCATCTTGGCCGCATATCCAATCGAAACAACCGCAGCGATAACGTGCTCACTCGGAAGCTGCAGATAGTTGTTTCCGCAAACACGTTGCTTGTTGTGGACACAGTTCGCTGAACTGCGTTGTCTGCTGAATTACCGGTGGAGCCATTTCTCGGTCAATCTGAGTATATCCGGACTGTTGAAAAAAGTGGGCTGCCGTTGTCGTCAATAAAAACAGCTGGGTGATTCCTGCATCCATCGCAACCTGTTCGAGTTCACTACAGAGAGCGACTCCATAGCCATTGCCTTGATACGCAGGGTCGATCGCAATCGATCGAAGCAGCCCGACTGATCCAGACTGTTCAAGCCCACCAACACCAATGTGAACTCCATCAACGGTTGCGATGTACAACATCTCTGCAGTGACATCTGCTGTTGGGAGACCACAGGTGTCGAGGAGTTCACGACCGTATGAGAGTTCACTCGGTGCGGCTTGTGTGAGTGCAAACGTATCTGGTGAATCGTGAGCAACCATGGGTGGTGATGTACTGTTTTCGTGCAATCAGTATCAGTTTACGCCTCATTGGAGTCAAACGAACTATACAGGTTGCCGGTGAGGTTCAGATATGCATACCGCAGAACGGGTCACGCTTGCCCGCCTCCCATCAGGAGTCAAGATCGAAACAACAGTTCACACATATGGCGATCCAGACAGCGATGGCCCAACGTTGTATGTCCAAGCCGCACAGCATGGCCGCGAAGTAAACGGGACTGAAGTGCTTCGTCGACTTCACGAGCAACTCATTGCAAACGAAACCAAGCTACACGGGACGCTCATTGCGGTCCCAGTTGCAGATCCGCTCACGTTCGATCGAGTCTCGTATACGACGCCTGAGATTCTGGATTCAGTCAACGATAATATGAATCGGTGCTGGCCGGGTGATGCAGATGGATCACTCCATGAACGAATGGCAGCCACCCTCTGGAGCTATGCAAGCAGCGCGGATGCGATCGTTGACCTGCACACTGGGAGTCCAACAATGCTTACGCATACAGTATATATGGATGGCAATGACGAATCTAAACGGTTAGCCGAAGCGTTCGGAACCGATCTCCTGCTTGCGGAGGCCGCTGGTGATAGCGCCTCAACCGAGTGGTCCGAGCGAAACTTTGGCGGGAAGTTCAGAGTTGCCGCAACACGGGAGGGCATTCCGTCAATCACGCCGGAGCTTGCACATAGCAAACAGCTTGTTGAGCCGGCGATCGATGCCGGTGTAACCGGGATGTTCAACGTACTAGCAGCATACGATCTGCGTGAACAGCCAGTTCCTGAGTGGGATGGTACTCGAGCCCGAAATCATCTTGGTCGAGTCCGTGCGACCGATGCAGGGTTGTTTGTCCCACGAACAGATATCACACTTGGGCAGGACGTTTCCGAGGGCGACAGCTTTGGCACAGTATATGATCCAACAACATATGAAGCGCTACAGACAGTGACCGCCGATCGAGATGGGATTTTGTATTCGATCGCAAGAGAGGCAACAGTGACGGGTGGATCGACACTAATTGGTGTTGCCGAACGGATTGCGTAAACAACGATTAGCTCACAGTATACCCTTCTTGACGAAGCATTACAATCATTGTAAGCCCCGAAATAAGAATCAACAGCAGCGCAGGGATTGCAGCATACCGGTAATGAAGCGTTGCTTGGGCATCCCAAATGATACTGACAAGCGTATCCATCCCAACCGGCTGGAGCATAAGCGTCATTGGGAGTTCCTTCATTGTTGTGAGAAAGACCAATACTGCACCAGCAACCATACCCGGAACGATCATTGGCATTGTCACTCGGCGGAATGTTTCGATCGGTCCGGCGTTGAGCGTTCGGGATGCTTCGATCACACTGTCATCAACCTGTAGGACTGACGATCGAACGGTCCCAACTGCTTGCGGGAGGAATCGGATCACGTACGCAAAGACGAGCAACCAGACACCTTGTCGATAGAGTGACGGAAGCGTTCGCGTTCCCAAAAAGACCAGCGCAAGACCGATGACAATGCCTGGAACCGCAAATCCGATGTACGTGGTTCGTTCGAGAATCCGCGAAATAAGCGAGTTCGTCCGTCCAGAGTAGTATGCGACCGGAAGTGCAAACAGACAGGCAACGATTGCGGCCAATACCGCTAATCGAACAGAGTTGAGTGCAAACATCGGCTGGAATTCAAGTGACGGAACAGTGTCACCCTGACTGCGGACGAGCCAACTTGCAAAGATCGCAACTGGGAGTGCAAGGGTGACAAAGCCAAGTGTCGAAATGAACCCCATCGCAGGCCACTTCCACCGGCCAAGCCGGACTGTATTGACGGTATCTGTGCCGCCGCTTGCATCCTCATCGCGGCCGATTCCGGCCTCAATAACAAGAATGACCGCAACGATCGCGACCAACTGCAGTGCAAGCAGTGCAGCATACTCGACTGCAAATCCGCTAAACTCCCAGTAGATTGTGCTCGTGAATACCCGAACCTGCATGAATGCTGGCGTTCCAAAATCAGAGACTGCATAGAGTGCAGCCAACAGTGCACCGGCTGCGATCCCTGGACGAATCTGTGGCAGCGTTACCCGCCTAAACGCTTCAATCCGACCTGCGTTGAGTGTCCGAGCCGCGTCGATCAACGAACTGTCGATCGACAAGAGTGCAGCACGAGTCGTCAAGAAAACGTACGGATAGGTGTACAGTGTAATAATGAGAATTGCACCGGGAAGGCCGACAATGCGTGGGAGGGTAATCCCAAAGAGTGTATCCAGTTCGCCACCAGGACCGAAGACCGCTACAAACGCGATTGCTCCGATGTAGCTTGGAATCACAAGCGGTAACGCTGCAACGATCGTCCACAGATCGAGGATGCGGAAGATCAGTCCGCGTTGTAAGCATCGCAAGGGGGACACCAAGAAGGATAGAAAGTAGCGTGACAAAGATCATCAGGGTGAGGCTATTAACCGTAATCCACGCGGTTTCGGCTGACGCAACAAGGCTGAGTGCGTGTGAGAGTTCAACAGATGTTGCTTCCCGAACGACCCAGATCATCGGGGTGACGACAAGAAATGCAACGAGTGCACTCGCCAGTGCAACCAAATACATCGGCTGGCTGAGACCAGTCAGATGCAATCGGATTCGGGTTAAGGTCGACGAATTAGTGAGATAGGTTGTAACTGCTTTCATACTCTTTGCCTGTATGGATGCGCAGACAGCGGCAGATGTGTCTTTGGTATGTGTTCAGGGCTTTTGAACCTCTTGGATGCGTCGTCCAAGAATGCGAAGAAGTGCTGCGATCGCTTGGTATGGGCAGACGTAGGTTCGACGTGTTGGGTATCCGATTTTAGACTGTCATTCCCTCTTCGCGGAGGAGATCGTTTGCGGCAGCGATATCCATATCAAAGCTGCTTAAATCGAACTCCGGTGGGTTAATATCTTCAAGTGCGGGGAGGTCTCCAACGTACTCAATTCCGTCCACGACGGGGTATTCTCCGTTTGCGTCCATCATGAACTCTTGGCCCTCTGCAGCGATTAAGTGACGGATGAACTCTGCAACGAGCTGTGGATTATCGGTCGCGTTTGTAGCAGCAACGCCTGCAACGTTGAATAGACAGCCAGCATCATTCTCGGTGAAAGATGCGCTAATCGGCGCATCAGGATTCTCGTTGAGAATCCGTGCTGCGTAGTATTGATTTCCGAGACCAACAATTGGGTCGTCATCTGCACCGTTGTTAACCGCTTCCGCTTGGCTTGTACCGCCGGAGAACAGCTGTGCGTTTTGATCATTAACCATTGCACTCACCCAATCGCGAGTTTCAGACTCCCCTTCAAGTTCGACCATAGCCTGAATAAATGCCCGGAACGTTCCGGAGTTTGGACGGGTAGAAATAATATTTTGGAATCGTTCGTCGTATGCATATTCCATGATATCAGTTGGGAGATCGTCTACAGTTCCATCCCACCGCTCAGTGTTGTACTGAACTGCTCTGACACGCCCCGTAACACCGGTCCAGTAGCCGTTTGGCTCACGCCAGCTCTCTTGGACTGCGTTAATAATATCTTCTGGAAGCTGTTGGGCAACCTCACCACGTTCGAGCTCACCAAGTGCACCCGGATCCTGTGAGTACATCAGGTCTGCTGGTGTGGCGTCACCTTCTTGGAGGAGTTGGTTGACATGGACGTCGTTGTCGTCGTAGTCGACCGTGACGGTGAGGCTGTCGTACCGATCGTCGAGCGCCCGAAACACAGGGTCGATCTGGTCGCGGGTGCGGCCACAGTAGACGACAATCTCACCCTCAAGATCACCAAGATCATCCCACGATACTGCCGTAGAATCTACAGGCTCACCAAGCGGCTCGGCCTCAGCAACGGTGCTTGGAGCGGAGTCGGTGCTTCCGCTTACAGAACCGTTACCATTTTCATCAGCACCGTTCCCGTCACCTCCAAGACAGCCCGAGAGGCTAGCAATGCCAGCAACAGCAAGCCCGGTTGTCGCAAGAAATGATCGTCGACGTGTCGGTCGATGTGGTCCGCTGTTTCTCATCATCTATTTTGTTTTAGGCCAACCTAAAAATAAATAACTATCGGTTTGATCTTTCTATACCCTCGTTAGAAGGCTCAAAAACAAGCTATTCGAGGTTTAAGATAGCATGGTCGCTCCGTGACATCCACGCCCTATTGGTTTAGGGAGTCCTAAAACACTTATATGTGTCGTTTTTTAGGCAGTCCTAAAAATAAGAGTCGCTACGCGGTCAGAATGCCTGGAGTTCTTCAAGCACGGCTTCAGCGCTGCCATCATCGATCGCAGCACGGGCCATTTCGAGCCCTTGCTCGAGATCAGCAGCATCCTCGCGTGCGTAGATACGGAACGCAGCGTTCAGTGCGATTGCATCTGCAAACTGGTCATCTCGATCGCCAGCGAGCACTTCCGTCGTGATCTTTGCAGAGTGTCCTTCCACGTCGTCTTTATCGACACCCAAGTCTTCGGTTTCGAAGTCCATACCGTAGTTTGCGGTTTCGATCTCGTAGTCGGTGAACTCCCCGTTGGTCCACTCGGCAACTTTGGTGTATCCCGGACGGATATCGTCGTAGCCTTCCATTCCTTGGAACATGATCACGCGATCGAGGTCGTGATGTTCGCTTGCATCGAACGTGTCAACCATCTTTTTCGCGAACGCAAGGTGGTAGAACGAGCCAAGGTGAACGTTTGCGTTTGCCGGGTTGGCGATCGTCTCAATGGTGTTGAAGAACGTCCGGACGCCCATCTTATCTCGCCGTTCGTTGAGGTCGTCAACGACAGGATTGAATGCTGGCTGGTAGTAGAACCCAAAGCCAGTTTCATCAACCATTGCAGCGGAGTCACGCGGTGTCAGCTCTGTTGCAACACCAAGCTCGTCAAGAACGTGTTTGTATGCACATCCCTTCTGTGTTGGGACGCGATCGCCAGAGTGCGTGACAACTGGGGTACCAGCAGCAGCAGCGACAACACCGGCACCAACGCCGAGGAGTGCCGATCGGAGCTTGCCATCATAGTTTGCACCACAGTCAACAGGATCAACGCTTGGCTCAGCATACTCAACGTGTTCACACATTACGTCAGTGTATGCCGCGAGCTCTTCGGGATTATTGTGTTTCCAACGATTTGCAAGCCAGAATGCACCGAGTGTTGTCTCGTCTGGTTCGCCAGCGAAAATCCGGCGGATTGCTTCTTGTGCCTGTTCCCGAGTGAGATCTTCTGCAGATTTTGGTCCCGATCCACAGACTTCAGTCATCAATCGTTTTAGCGGCCACTCGCCGAACGTCGCAGAGTTGTCTGACATACGCTCGGCTACGGGTTAGTGTCGCAAAAACCCCGCGTTCATTCTCAGAGGTTCAAAAAAGGTGTGCTACTCTTCTTCAGGTGGTGCGTCCGGGTCATCTGGATCATCGGGATCCTCTGGGTCGTCCGGGTCATCGGGATCTTCTGGGTCGTCCGGATCTTCAGGATCATCAGGCTCTTCCGGTGGAACCGGCTCTTCACTATCCGCCCCATCTTCACCCTCTGTACCGTCGCCAGCGTCCGAATCTCCCGTATCGCCTGTCTCATCAGCCTCTGTTGTTTCTCGATCACCGCTCACGGCAAACTCGACAAGCAGCGCAATGAACTCATTTGTGTCACCGATATTGTATCGGGTAACACCGAGGAAGCTGCTATCGCCAACAGCGAGTACGTTTCCATCAACGACCGCAAGACTGTGCACCCGATTTTCGGCTGCTCCTGCACGGCTTGCAGTCTCGCTTGATTCAAGGAGTACCGTTCCGCTCTCCGATCGGACTTCGCCAGGGATCGAAAGTACAATACCGTCTTCACTACTAATATCGGTTGTGTCGGTCGGTGTTGCAATGACCTGTTTATATCCGCCATCGTTTCTCTCCATATCATAGACGAACTGTGGGTCAAACGTCATCCCAAATGCACCCCCTAGACCGGAGAGTGTTGTTCGTTCTCGTATCGAGGAAACGCCGAATCCATCCGAAACAAGCAGTACGCGATCGGGCTCACCAAACAACATCACGCGACCGCCGCTATCAGCAAACGACTCGACTGTGGCAACTTCGTCTACGCTGTGGGTCTGTTGTGGGCCAATAACGACATATGCGTCTGCCGCTGCGAGTGCCGTTTCAAGCTCACCACCGGAATGAAACCGTACTGTGTAGTTCTGCTGTTCGAGTGCTTCAATAAGCGGAAGAATATCTTCACGATCAAACTGGTTACCATGTGCAGTGTCAATGAGAACGGTCCCGGAGTTTTCAGCGTCGACGTCGGGATCGATGTCACCGCTTGCGTCGAGTGGGACTGATCGAACCGACTCATCAAATGCGGTTGCGTCGTACGGCTCTGCGGGAGACTGTGTGGGTGCAAACACGCCTGCAAAGAGCATACTTGCTCCTAACACAGCCGCCACGACGAAACAAAAGATGAGCGCATAGCCAAGAATGGAGGGCTCGTTACGCATCATCATCACCGTCCGGCACGATTGGTGTCTCAGTTGTCTCAGTCTCGTTGTGGACGATCGAACTCGTTGTAACAAGCTCTGGTTGCATGAGGAGTACAACCGGACCGCTTGATTCGTTACCGATGAATGTTGTAAACGAGATGGACTCTTTCTGCGGCGTATCTGCACTCACATAGGCGGCTTGTGAGACAAAGGTAACCGCCCCATTCCCACGGATAACCGTCGTATCGTACTGATCGACTCCGGCGCTAGTTGCTGCGTGTTCGACTGCAGACTGCCGATCGCCAATCGTGTCGGCCAAGCCACGGTCGATCGCATCATGTCCTGCGTACGTGCGAGCGTATGAGAGTTCAGCCTCAGAGATGTCAAGGCGATCGCCTCTGCTCTCAAATATCGCATTCACAAATGAACCGCGAAGCGTCTCAAGTTCGTGTTCAAGTGCGCGCTGTTCTCCACCGGAAAGCTTTGCTGGACCGGTTGTCGAAATGTCCTCGTTTGGTTCCAACGGTGGTGGAAGCGTTGCAAGTACACCAACACTCCCAACTTGGGAGGCTGGTTTGACATATATTTCTTCGCTCGGTGCTATTGCATAGTATGCCCCAGAGGCGGCAACGGCATCAACTGATGCAACGACCGGCATCTCGTCTGCGGTTCGTTGAACCTGCATGTAGAGCTCCTCGCTCGCTGCGGCACCGCCGCCACCACTATTTGCGACAAGCACGACAGCGACAATCGAGTCGTCATTGCGGGCTGTTTCGAGTGACTGCGTCACAGTAGCGGTTCGCTCACCGTCGATCGTTCCCTCGATTGGAATCACCGCAACGGTTCCCGATGAGCTGCCAGAGAGTCCACCAGTCGCGAACGGTGCGATTGCAAGTCCAACCACAAGCGCTGCGAGCACCACAAGCGTGAACGAGCTCGTTGCTCGCATATGTATCGATCGGAGTGCATCACGCATACACACCTGTCCACGGAGAGCAGCAAAACCCTACGGAGCCGACGGATTCGACGACAGTCTCACTGGATGGTAGCTTTTCACATACAGTATCGAACCCGAAAACAGTAGATATCTTGAAGCCGTACACTCAATAATGAGTGCGCTTTCTGGGGAGTGGCGCGAGTCGATCGATGACATCGATGCAAAGCTGATTGATGAGTATCAAAGCGGGTTTCCAATCGAACCACATCCATTTCGACGCCTCGGCAAAGAGCTCGGAATCTCTGAAGATGAGGCGTTGAACCGAGTGACCGTTCTTCGTGAGATGGGTGTCTTCCGACGGTTCGGTGCAGTGTTGAATCCACCCGTTATTGGAAGTTCAACGCTTGCTGCGGTCAAGGCACCTGAAGACCGGTTTGATGAGATTGCGGAGTTTATAAACAACTATCGGCAGATAAACCACAACTATCGACGCGAACACGAGTGGAATATGTGGTTTGTGGTGACCGCAGGCTCACGAGATCGACGAGATGAGATCCTCTCTGAGATTGAAACAGAAACCGGCTGTACAGTATTGAACCTCCCAATGCTGACCGACTACTATATTGATCTGGAGTTTCCGGTTGTCAATGACGACCGGTTTGCCAGAGAGAGTGTTGAATCGACAACCGTAGATGCGACACGAATTTCAGAGGAGGCAACGGGAGATCTCACTGCGTTGGAAGCGGACCTACTCATAGAAATTCAAGATGGATTCCCGCTTTCTAAAACACCATATCAGGATGTCGCAGATTCGATCGGAGCGGACGTCTCTGCTGTGATTACGGCGATCGAACGGCTCCTGGAAGATGGCTGTATCAAGCGAATTGGCTGTGTTGTTAACCACGTTGTGACTGGCTTTCACAACAACTGTATGGTTGTCTGGAACGTTCCTGACGAAAAGCTCGACGAGTGTGGGGAAATCGTTGGAAGCCTTCCATATGTGACGCTCTGTTATCACCGCCCGCGACGGCCAGCGCTGGGGTGGGAATACAATATGTTCACCATGATCCACGGCCGAGAGGCAGAAGCAGTTGATGCAAAGATTGACGAGTTAGCGTCGGAGTATCTTCCGTTCGAGCATGAGCGGCTCTACTCAACGGAAACGCTAAAACAAACTGGCGCACAGTACGACTCGCTTGTTGCTCAGAGTTCACAAACAACCCACCAGTAACCGGTATGGACGAACACATGGAGCAGGGTCCTGTTCATGGCGTCTTTGTCGTTGGTACAAACCGTGAGCGCGGGGCAGCATTTTCGATCCGGGAGGCGGTATTTATTGACGAACAGGGAGTCCCACGGGAGGATGAGTATGATGCGCACGACAACGATCCATCCGTAACACACTTTATTGCGTATGCAGATGGCACTGCAGTTGGTACTGCACGGCTTCGGCCGATCGAACACGAGGGCTCACCGGCTGGAAAAGTGGAACGTGTTGCAGTGCTCAAAACTGCTCGCAGTGATGGATGGGGAACAGAGCTTATGAAGGCAGCCGAAGCAGTGGCAATCGATGCAGGACACAGCCAGATCGTACTGCATGGACAGACACATGCGGCGGCGTTCTATGAACGGCTTGGATATGAAACCGTGAGCGACGTCTTTGTGGAAGATGGAATTGACCATATAAAAATGCAAAAGCCGATCGAGGCTGAAACATAACTGTCGCGAGCAAGGCGATACCGATACATGAAAAAGCCGGTAGAACCTACGTTCGTTAATGAGCGACGATCGTCCAACAAAGCCAAGCGAGATTGGTTCAGCGGACGCCCCACCGATCGACGAGAAGCCATACAAGATCATTTTTGAAGCGAACAAATGCTTTGGCGCAGGCCGATGTGCAGAAGCAACAACAAACTGGGAGATGGATATCGAAACCGGGCTTGCAAAGCCGCGATCGTACTTTATTAGCGAATCGGAACTCGACGAAAACGTGAGAGCCGCAGAGCTGTGTCCCGCAAAGAAGGGTGACGGGATCATCCACATCGTCGACCGTCGAACTGACAAAGAGATCGCACCCGATCCACATGGAGACGGAACGCTCAGCGTCGATTGGTAACAATAACAATTAGAAAACAACTGTTCAGCAGCGACTGCGCGCTATGGTTGGCCTGCTTTGGCCTCGTTATAGAGCACACACTTTGCTTCTTGTGTCTCAGTCACCTGGTGCATCTCGATCGGTGGACTCTCACACGGAGATGCAAATGCTGTTTCAAGGCTCGTTTTTGCCTCGTCAGTGTTACCGTCAATCACCGCAACGAGCGCATCTGAAAGCAGCTTTTCCGCGTCGCGATCGGAGAGCTCTGCAGGGATATTGTACGTGTCTCTGATTGTCGCCGGCGTCTCGTCAGTCTCTGAAATAAACGAGACATCATCTTCTAACAGATCACGTCTGAAATTCGAAACCGATCGCCATGTGTTCTGATTAAACGAGAAGCCCTCGGGTTGGACAAGCTTTGGACAGCGAGGGTGGAACCGACAGCCACTCGGAACATCGATCGGATCCGGCACTTCCCCAACAAGTTCGATTCGCTCACGTGTCTCTGTCGGGTTAATCCGTGGGACCGACGAAACAAGTGCCTGTGTGTACGGATGTTGCGGATTATTGATAATCTCATCCGCAGGTCCGACCTCGACCATCTCACCAAGGTACATAATTCCGATTCGATCACACATATGCTTCAGCAACGAGAGGTCGTGNCTGATGTACACTGCGGTCAGNCCAAGCTCGGACTGCAACCGCTTGAAGAGATCAAGAATGCTTGCACGGATCGACACATCGAGCATACTTGCCGGTTCGTCTGCAAGCAGGAAGGATGGTTTGAGCGCGAGTGCACGGGCAATACCGACACGCTGGCGCTCACCACCTGAGAGTTCGCCGGGGTATTCGTGTGCGTATGCTTCTGCTGGACGGAGTCCAGCCTGTTCGATCGTCTCATACACACGGGCATCCCGCTCTTCTTCCGTTCCGATACCGTGAACATCTAGCGGCTCACGGACCCATTTATATACAGTAAACCGTGGGTTAATTGATTGATACGGGTCTTGGTGGATGATCTGGGCCTCACGACGGAAGGCGTTTAGCTCCTCACCAGTAACGTCTGTGATATCTTTCCCGTCAAAGTAGATGTTTCCACCAGTTGGATCGTGCAGTCGGATCGCAGTCTTTCCAAGCGTAGTTTTTCCACAGCCGGATTCACCTGCTAATCCAAACGCCTCACCCTCTCGAATCCCGATTGAAACGCCGTCAACTGCATGGACTGCCTTGTCGCTTTCTCCACGAAGAATCCGAGAGACAATCCCAGTATTGATTGGGAAATGTTTCTCGAGCCCTTTGACCTCTAATTTGTAGTTGTAGCTTTCATCCACCTCTCGCTGGAATTGTGGTGTCTCTGCGCTAGTCATCGCTTGTCACCTCTGGGGTCGTCTCATCAGGCTGACCGATCTTTTGCTCCATCCACGTCTCTTTCTTTGCCGCCTCTTCTTGGAGATACTCGACCTCATCCGCTCTGTGACATTCAACCATGTGACCGTCACCGTAATCTTCGGCCTCCGGTGTCACTTCCCAGCACTCCTCGGTTGCAAACGGGCATCGAGGGGCAAATCTGCACCCCTCTTCTGGGTCAACCAAGTCAGGTGGCGTTCCTGGAATCGAAATGAGGTCTTTGTCTTCATCGCTGATGTCTGGGAACGCATTCCGGAGCCCAAGCGTGTACGGATGGCGTGGGTTCATTATAATGGTCTCAGCATCTGCAATTTCAACCACACGACCACCATAGACGACGGCAATCCGATCGCAGGTTTCAGAAACAACCGACATGTCGTGCGTGATCATGATCATTGCGCTGTCGATCTCACGCTGCTTCTCTTTGATCGTCTCCAGAATCCGATCTTGGATCACAACATCAAGTGCTGTTGTCGGCTCATCAGCAAGAATGATATTCGGACTCAAACAGAGTGCGAGTGCAATCATTGCACGTTGAGCCATTCCACCGGAGAACTGGTGTGGGTAGTCGTCGATCCGATCGGGCTCAATACCAAGCTCATTAAAGAGCTCTCTTGCCCGCTTTCGTGCCTCTTTTTTCGAGGTGCCGTCCTCGTGGTACCGGATTACTTCAACGATTTGACTCCCAACAGTGTACACTGGGTCAAACCCATTCATTGCGTTCTGTGGGATCATCGAGATCTCGGACCACCGAATCTGCTTTCGCAGTTGTCTGTCGGTTAGTTCGGTGATCTCGGTTCCATCGTAGTTGATCGAGCCATCAATAATCTCCGCATTTTTTGGGAAGAGTCGGATAATCGATTTAGCGAGTGTGGTTTTACCACTCCCACTTTCTCCAACTAAGCCAACGGTCTCACCTCGATCGACGGAGAGCGATACGCCATCAGTCGCACGTACCCAGCCACCGTTGGCGCGGTAGTACGTTTTCAGGTCTGTGATTTCGAGCAAACTCATTCTTTATGCCTCAGTTCTGGATTAACCACTTTCTCGAGCGTCCGGCCGATAAAGAACACCGACATGACGAACAACATAATCGCGATGCCAGGTGGGAATACCCACCACCATGCCTCACGGATTGCATCTGCGGTGTAGACGTTGAATATCATCTCGCCCCACGAGAGCATGGCGGGGTCACCGAAGCCAAGGAACGAAAGGCTTGCTTCCGCAATCACTGCCCATCCAACCGCAAAAGCAGCGTACAAGAACGCAAGTGGTAGTACGTTCGGTAAGATGTGGAGATACATAATCCGGATGTGGCTTGCACCAATTGCCTCTGCGCTTTCGACATACGGCCGTTGTTTATGACTTAGTACTTGTGACCGGATCACACGTGCTGTCGATCGCCACAAGATCAGTACAATCGCAACAATAATGTTAACGATACTGCTGCCGATAATTGCAACCATGACAATCGCAAATGGCAGGAATGGAACTGAATAGGCAATATCTGTAATTCTCATTAAGACATCGTCAACCCACCCGCCGAAGTATGCACTCACAAGGCCGACGTTCGTACCAATAAAGACAGCCATAAATGCAGCGAGACTTCCGACAATCAACGTCACGCGGGTCCCGGCAATGAGCTGTGAAAAGACATCCCGACCGAGATGCGTCGTTCCGAGGAGATGTGCAGATGATGGTGGTTCAAGTCGCCCACCAACTGCTCTCTCGTTTGGATCGTATGGTGCAATCCCTGGGATCGTAATATTGAGGAACTCGATCGTAATTGGCCTTGCAAAAATTCCAATGAAAATGAACGTTGCAAGAATGAGTAACCCGATCTGACCGAGTCTATCACCCTCGAACGCCTCGAATTTGTCTCGGAGGTAGCGCGCGCCATTCGAGAGTCCATCCAAGAGATTCGTTATCGGTGAATTAGTTTTTGTGCTCATTCGTATTCCACCCGTGGATCAAGGTATACATACGCCAGATCGGCAAGGAAGTTCATGATGATCACAACCGATCCCATGAGGAAGAACGCCGCCATTGCCACCGGGTAATCATTATTATTCACTGCCCGAACCATCTCCCGCCCCATGCCGGGCCAATTGAACACGGTTTCAATCACAACAGAGCCACCCATTGCAGCGCCAGTTGCGATTGCCATGACCGTAACGATCGGCAGGACAGAGTTACGCGCAGCGTGTCGGTACAGCACAGTCCGCTCTGGGAGCCCCTCTGCTTTTTTGATTTCGATGAAGTCTGCATTGAGAACATCCAACATCGTATTCCGCATCAGCAGTGTTGGCGTCGCCATGAAGACGATCGCACCAGTCAGTGCTGGTAGGAACAAATGCCGGAGGAAGTCGATCGAACCATATCGAGCGACAAAGCCACCGCCAAGCTCACCTCCAGTTGCTCGCATTCCGCTGGATGGGAACCATCCAAGCCAGAAGACAAACACCGAAAGCAGCACAATACCGACCCAAAACTCAGGGGAAGATCGCGCCATGAGGGTAACGATGATGCCACCACGCTCGAAGCGCGATCCTCGCCACCACCCCATAAGCGCACCAAAGGTAACTCCGATGAGGTAGGCGAAAAACAGGGCTGTTCCCATGAGGACAATCGTATTCATAAATCGGACGATAATGATGTCGATCACCGGTTCGCGGTAGATGAACGACTGTCCGAAATCACCCGTCAGTAACTGTGACAGATACTCCATATACTGTATGTGCAGAGGTTGGTCCAATCCAAGTTCGGCAATCCGTTGCTCCCGTTGCTCTGCGGTCATCCCATCCAGCAAAAACATCGTTGTTGGGTCACCCGGAACGAGTCGGAACAGAACAAAAAGGAGCGTAAAGAACGCCCAAAAGGTGACGACAAGTTGTAATATTCGCCTGATAACGAACTCTCTTAGCCCCATTTTTCACCCCGTTGAGCGCGTACTAGTACGTTTATTTTCATAAATTAATATCGTATAAAATTTGTTTACGTGTCTATGCGCCGTGGTGCAACAGTTCGTCGCCGTCCCAGCCGTAGCCACCTTCTTCCAGCTCTTGCCGTGCTGCATCGAGATCTAGATCGAACTGCTCAACGTCTGGATTATGCCAGAACTCATTGTGTTCGGAGATTGTCGAATGCGTGACGGTTCCCATACCATCACGGATGAATTCTACATACTCTGTTTTTGGCACACAGTAGGAGAGTGCGCGGCGGACGTGTCGATCGTCAAGCGGTTCGCGTCGCATGTTGTACGCAATCTTTGCATAGCCGATCGCGTTGAACTCCGCATTTGCGAGATCTTCGTCTTCTTCGACGCGGTTGAGTGCCGTTGGTTGTGGGACTGCGCCCATGAAGTCGATCTGTCCGGATTCGAGATCACCAAGCAGCTGTGACACACTTGCACCAGGGATTCGGATGAACCGATCGGTGTTTGGTCGGTTAAAGTGATCATCGAACGCACGGAGTTGCAG
>SL_4KL_010_BRINEDRAFT_10000583_pt1 | contig 19007 bp, 17 predicted proteins | sample SodLak_010_BRINE_2_FD_10664 | JGI IMG/M metagenome (IMG submission 10664)
TATCTGTTGTATCTGGGCGTCGAGGGCAACGTCGACCCGCTCGAACACCACACACTCGTGTTGCCGACCGACTGGAGCGACCACTTCGAGACGATTTTTGACGACCCGGCGTGGCCCGACGATCCGGCGTACTACCTCTGTGTTCCCTCCCAAACCGACGACAGCGTTGCACCCGAGGGCCACAGCAACCTGTTCGCGCTCGTCCCGATTGCGGCGAACCTCCAAGACACGCCCGAAATACGCGAGACGTTCCGCGAACGCGTGCTCGACGACATCGCCACAAACACCGGCGTCGACCTGCGCGACCGGATCGTCTACGAGAAATCCTTCTGTGTCGACGACTTCACCGAGCGCTACAACTCGATGCACGGAACCGCGCTCGGCATGGCACACACCCTCCGACAGACCGCGCTCTTTCGCCCCTCGCGAAAGTCCGCAAAAGTCGACGGCCTCTACTTCACCGGCTCGTACACGACTCCCGGCATCGGCGTTCCAATGTGTCTGATCAGCGGCCAACACACGGCCGAAGTCGTCGGGGAGTGATGATGCACGTGGGGCGCGACGGAGCGACGGCGGCCGGCGGCAATCTGTCCGCGCAGCTTCGGTATCTGGTGACGCTCTCGCGGCCGCGGTTTTGGTTCTATCTGGCCGGCCCGGTCGTCGTCGGTGTGGCGGCCGCCGCGACCACCGTCTCCGAGCTGTTCGGCCTCGCGGGCATCGTGTTGTTTGCGTACTTTCTCGTGCCAGCAAACGTCCTGTTGTACGGCGTCAACGACGTGTTTGACGCCGACATCGACGCCGACAACCCGAAAAAATCGGATCGAGAGGCCCGCTGGCAGGGCGGCCGACTCGTTCGCGTGAGCGTCGTCGCCAGCGGTCTGCTCNCGGTCGGCGTGTTTGCGGTGACGCCACCGGCGGCGTGGCCGTGGCTTGTGGGCTTTGTGTTGCTGGCCATCCAGTACAGCGCCCCGCCGTTGCGGTTCAAAACCACGCCACTTCTGGATTCGGTGTCGAACGGGCTGTACATCCTGCCGGGAATCGCCGCCTACGCCGCGGTGGCGGGAACCCAACCCCCAGCGCTCGCCATCGTTGGCGCGTGGCTCTGGACGATGGGCATGCACACGTTTTCGGCGATTCCCGACATCGACCCTGACCGCCGTGCGGGCATTCGCACGACCGCGACGTGGCTCGGGCCGGCTCGAACCTACGGCTACGTGGCCGGCTGTTGGCTCGCGTCGGCCGCAGCGTTTACGACCGTCGACCTCAGACTCGGTGCGCTGATGGCGGTTTATCCGTTGTTTGCCGCGTGGGTCGCGTGGTCATCGGTCGCCGTCGACCGCGCGTACTGGTGGTTCCCCGCGCTCAACACGGCTGTCGGCACGCTCATCACCCTCGGTGCCCTCTGGCGGATTATGCCGCTGTGGGAGGTCGTCGCGTGAGCGATTCCATCGTCGACAATGCGACCTCCGAGCGCTCACGGATTGCCGAGCGCCCACAGACCAGCGAGGCCGACGGGGTTCGCGCGATCCTTGACGGTCTCCCGCGGAGTCGACCCGAAGCCGAGGCATGGCTCGATGCGTTCGTCGACGGCAACCGCTTCACGATTGCCGTCTTCTTCCCCTTGGTCGGTGCGGTCATGTTGCTCGGAAGCGCCCTCGAATGGTCGGTGCTTCCGGAGCTGCTCCGGTTCAATCCGCCGCTGATTCTCTTCGGCACGGTCGTCATGGCCGCGCCGCTCATCGTCGGCGTGTTGCCAACGATCGACCGCCGGGCGGTCGTCGGTCTCACCGTGCTGGTAAGCTACACCTACCTCATCGAGTACGTCGGCGTGTCAACCGGCTGGCCCTACGGCGAGTTCGCCTACGGCGTCAGCCTCGGGCCGATGCTCGGGGGGATTCCGGCTGCGCTCCCGATTTTCTTCATCCCCATCGTCGTCAACGCGTATCTGCTGTGTGTGCTGTTGCTCGGCGAACGGGCCACCTCGCGACTCGTTCGGCTGGCAATCGTGATTCCCGCCGTCGTCACGATGGATGTCGTGCTCGACCCGGCGGCCGTCTCGCTCGGCTTTTGGAGCTACGAGGGTGGCGGGCTGTTTTACGACGTGCCGCTGTCGAACTACGCTGGCTGGGTGTTGAGCGCCACGGTCGCCGTCGGCGTGTTGGATTTCACGTTCGACCGCACGGCGCTCGACGGCCGACTTCGGTCGTGTGCGTTCATGCTCGATGATCTGATCAGCTTCGTGATTCTCTGGGGCGCGATCAATCTCGTGTTCGGCAACTGGATTGCGGCGGCCGTCGCCGGCGTCTTCGGCGTCGCTATCCTCCGAACCAAGCGGTTCGACGCTGGGCTGTTGCGTCCATCGCCCGGCCTGTACGTGCCACAGATCGACAACCGTGAGGGCTAATGCTGATGCTCGCTGATTTTTTGTATGGACAAGGCTGCTGACGTCAACGACGACGTCGACGCCGACGCTGTTGACGTTGAAAACGACACTGTTGACAGCGACGACACCGCCGACACAAACACCACCACCGCTGACGGCGACGACACCGCAGAAACGCCGCCGGGTCGTCCCTGCCCGCTCTGTGGCGCGTCGATGCAGCATCGACACTGCAAGTACATCTGCCCAACACACGGCGTTGTCTACGACTGTGCCGACACGTTTTATTAGTCAATATCCACTGAAGAGTCGATAAATCCGTGCGAGTAGTCGTTAAACTCGCGACCGGTTTGCGTTCGAGGTACGAACTGTTATGTCAGTCGCGTCCGTACAAATGGTGTGATGCTGTCCCGCCGGAACTGGCCGACGAGACCAATGGCGGCCCGTGGAGTGACATGGTAGACAACGAACAAATTGCCCGGAGCAAGCAGATCCAACAGCAAACGGGCAAAACGTTCCACGTCGCGACACGCCTCCTTCCCGAACGGGTGCGCGAAGCCACCTACGTGCTGTACGCCTTCTTCCGCGTTGCCGACGAAGTCGTCGACGACGCGGATGGCGCGTCACCCGACGAGCAGCGCGCAGAACTCGAACGCATCCGCGCGGCCGCCCTCGGCGACCGCGATACCGACGATCCCGTGCTCGCCGCATTCAACGAACTTCGCCAGCGCTACGACCTCGCGAATGGGGATATCAACACGTTCATCGACGCGATGGTCGCCGACATCGACACCGACCGGTATGAGACGTACGCCGACCTCGAGGCCTACATGGATGGGTCGGCGTCGGCGGTCGGCCGGATGATGACGGCCGTGATGGATCCCGAAACCCCCGAGCAGGCGCTTCCACACGCCACCGCCCTCGGCGAGGCGTTTCAGCTGACGAACTTCCTGCGCGACGTTCGCGAGGACGTCCTTGAACTCGACCGCATCTACCTTCCGCAGTCGACGCTCGAAGCCAACAACGTCACCAACGAACAGATCAAAAACTTCCAGATGGACGCCAACTTCGCGGCGGCCATGCAGACTGAACTCGCCCGCGCCGAATCGCTCTACGACGAGGGTGTTGCGGGCATCAAATTTCTCCCCGACGACTGCCAGTTGGCCGTGTTGCTCGCGGCGGTGCTCTACATCGACCACCACCGGCTCATCCGCAACCGCGAGTACGATGTGCTGTCGGAAACTCCGCAACTTAGCCTCCGCCGAAAGCTCTCGTTGCTCGCCCGAACCCGCTGGCAGTGGACGTGGAACAAGGATCCCGAAGCCGTCTTTCGCAACGTAACCGAACACAACCAAAACGGATTGTTCACTCGTGGCGCGAAACTTGTCGAGCGGTTGCCGGTTCGATAAGCGCCGAACTGCCCCGGGCGACGTACTCTGTCTGTCGATCGCAACTCGGGAGCGGTCAGTTTTTCAACAACCTCACGCAGCGGCGTACGACGATGGATATACGAATGGTGGCTGTGAACCCCGACACATGACCGTACTCACTCCGTTCGATGACTCGCCGTTGGCACAGACTGCGCTCCGCCGTGCGGCCACCTACGCCGACAGCCGAAATGAGGAACTCGTTGCGCTGACGGTCATCCCCGATGACGAATCCTTTGCGATCGAACGCGGCTGGATCACCCCCGGCGAACCGTACGACTCTGCCGACCTCTGTGGGTACTTCGGCGAGCGCGTCGCCGAGATCGCGCCGTCGGCGACCTTCCGGTGTGAAACGCCAACCCAGAGCGACGCGCTGACTGCGACCGCCATCGACGACATCACCCGGACGGTGCGACACGTGGCGGCCGAACTCGGCGTTTCGGTCGTTTTTATCGGCACCGAAAACGCCGGCCGGATTTCGAGTCCGGTGACGAGCGTCGGCAGCCCACTCTCGAAAGATCCGCAGTACGACGTCCACATCGTCAGACACGCCGAGTCGACCGACTAACCCGCCGGTGTGTGGCTCTCACGCGATGAGAACCGGCGCGAGTAATTATGTGGGTTCGTGGCGTACGATCGCCTATGGGATTCCTTGTTGCCACCGACGGCTCGGCGGTCAGCGACGGCGCGGTTGCCCATGCGTCGGCCGAAGCGAGCGTCTGGGATCGGTCGCTGACGATCGTTCACGTGTTGACGCCGGAGCCCAAACTCGTTGAGGGCGAACTCGTGTTGCCCGGCAGCGAGACGGCCATCGAGTCGGGCAATCAGGTGTTGGCCGATGCTGAACAGCTGGCGCGTGAGGCTGCCGACGCACACGACAGCGAGGTCTCCATCGCAACCGAACTGTTGGCCGGATGGCCCGCCAGTACGATCACTGACTACGCAGCCACCCATCCCACTGACGGCATTTTCGTTGGCCATCGTGGGCGGTCTGCGGTCTCCGAGGACGTGCTCGGCAGCGTCGCCAAAAGCATCCTCGACAAAGCGAGCGTGCCGGTGACGATCATCAAATAACCTGTTGACACCGCGACTGCGACGCGGCGTCCGTCCGACTGCGACGAGTTGTTCCTGCGTTCACGACGCGGATTCGTAGAACACAGCTACCGCGTCAACGAACACGACGCAAAAAATCGAATCGAGTCAGCGGGTTCGACTCAGCACTCCGACCAGCCGCAGGACTCACACGTCTTGCAGCCTTCCGAAAAGTACAGCGACATGCTGCCACACTCGGGACATTCGGGTGACTCGCCGGCGGCCAAGAGGTCGTCAGTCGCGTCAGTCGAATCGGTCGACTGCGTTGGCTCGCTCGTCGACTCGAGCGGTGTCGACTGCGTGCCGGTCGAAACCGAGGCACCGCCATCGGTTTCGCGTGCGGGTGGGTCGACACGTTCGTCGGCGTGCTGGTCCTCACTGAGTTCGCTCAGGTTCTGTTGTTTCGGATACGGGTTCTCGATTTCGCCGTCGAGATAGCGCCGCAGTGCCGTTCCGATGGCGTCGGGAATCGAGTTGATCTGCTCGCCTTTGTCCCAGGCGACCTTCGGACTGCGAATGCCTTTGAGCTCGTCGGCGATCTCTTCGGGATCGACACCCGAGCGGAGCGCCGTCGAGATCGTTTTGGCGAGCGCCTCGGTGAAAGAGGCGGTAAAGCCGCCGGAGTTGCCGATGTTGGCGAACAGTTCGAACGGCTTGCCGTGTTCGTCCTCGTTGATGTTGACGTACACCTTGCCGTAGCCCGTGTCGATCCGCTGGGTGACGCCGTACAGCACGTCGGGTCGTGGGCGTTTCTTGCCGAGCCCCTCTTCGGGCGTAGCAAACAGCGCGTCGAGTTCGGCACCCAACTGGGCGCGAACCTCCTCGTTGTCGAGGAAGCCCTCGATGCCGCCGAAGACCTCCTCGATCTGCGCGGTGATCTGTTCGGCCGCCTCGCCGTCGTCGGCGAACTCGGTGTTCTGGGCGCGCGTCGTCAACACCTGTTTCGAGCGGGTGCCGTCGCGGTAGACGGTGACGCCCTTGCCGCCGTTGTCGTAGATGTAGCGGTAGACTTCATCCATGTCCTCTTTCGTCGCCGAGTTCGGGAAGTTACAGGTCTTCGAGATGGCCGAGTCGACGCCGGCCTGACAGGCACACTGGACGCCGGCGTGGTCTTTACCGGTGAGATCCGAGGTGACCACAAAGAGCTCGCCAATGGCCTTTGGAACGGTTTCGAGCCCCTCGACCCCGTCGAACTCGTTTTCGGCCATCTGTGCTTGGGCTTCGCGTTTGACCTCATCAACGTCGATGTCGTTGGCCTCTAAGACGCGGAGGAAGTAGTCGTCGAACTCGACGAGCATCTCATCGCCCTGGACGTCGTCGGAGACGTTCTTGTAGTAGGCGACGTTGAAAATCGGCTCACAGCCACCGGTGGTGTTGCCGATCATCGACGTGGTGCCGGTCGGCGCAATCGTGGTGGTGTTGTGGTTGCGAATCTCGAAGCCGTCGGCCCACTCGTCGGCGTCGAGCCCGGTGTGGTGTTCGAACCACTCGCGGTACTCGGTCGGGTTGGCATACTTCGAATCCGCGTAGTCGGCGAACGGACCGCGCTCGCCGGCCAGTTCGTGGGACGCCCACTTCGACTCGTGGTTGATGTGAGTCATTAGCTCTTCGGCAACCGCATTGCCTTCTTCGGAGCCATAGCGGATGCCAAGCTGGATGTAGAGCTGGGCCAGTCCCATAATGCCAAGGCCGATTTTTCGCATTTCTCGAACCTTCTGTTCGATTTTCTCGACCGGGAAGTCCGACATCGTGACGACGTTTTCGAGGAAGCGGGTGCCGTACTCGATTCGGTGGTTGAACGCCTCCATGTCGAGTGCCTCCTGGAGGAATGCGTCGGCGGCGGCGTTGATGTCGTCGTAGTCGTCGCCGTGTTCGTTGTACCAGACACGCCAGTCGGGCGCATCCTTGGCTGCGAGTGTCGAGAGGTTAATGTGGCCGAGGTTACAGGCCTCGTACTCTTCGAGCGGCTGTTCGCCACACGGATTGGTTGCGAGAATTTCGTGATCTGGATGTTCCTCAACATCGAACGAGTGCTCCTTGTTGACTCGCTCGAGATAGATGATTCCGGGCTCGCCGTTTTCGTGTGCGCCGTTGACGATGTGGTCCCAGAGTTCGGCCGCGGGAATCGCGAGTTCCTCGCCGACTTCGACGTACTCGCCGAGGTCGTAGAGGTCGTAAATTTCCTTGGTTTCGGGCGTCGCGATATGCGGCTCTTCGGTCCGTGGGTTGGTGAAAACGAAGTCCTTGTCCGCATAGAGCGCCTCCATGAAGTCGTCGGTGACGCCGACAGAAATATTGAAATTGGAGAGATGGCCCTCGACGGCGTTGCGGAGATATTTCGGAACGCGCCCTTCCTCGTCGATCAGTTCGCGAGCCTCTTCGAGTGCGTCGGCAAAGGAGTTGTGCGTAAAGTCGTCGGGGTCGTTGAGTCGAAGCGAGTGTGCCAGCGAGACGTCCTTGTTTTTCGAGTGGATGAACTGAATGACGTCGGGGTGCGACACGCGCATGACGCCCATCTGGGCACCACGGCGCGCGCCACCTTGGGCGATGGTTTCGCACATCTGGTCGTAGGTGCGCATGAACGTGATCGGACCCGACGCGATGCCGCCGGTCGAGCCAACCGAATCGCCGTATGGGCGGAGCTTCCAGAACGCATAGCCCATGCCACCGCCCGACTGGAAGACCTCGGCGGCCTCCTTCATCGTCTGGTGGATGTCTTCGATGTCGTCGGCGGGTGAGTCGACGAAACAGGCCGAAAGCTGCTGGAGTTCGTCACCAGCGTTCATCAGCGTCGGCGAGTTCGGCGTAAACGAAAGCATCGTCATCAGATCCTCGAACTCGGCGGCAACCGACTCAACGTGGGCTGCGACCGACTCGGGGAGTTCGGGAACGATTGTCTCGTACGAGAACTTGTTGATGTTGTAGACCGAGAGCGTTGTCTCAGCATCGTCGGCCGCGGTCGTTCCTTTGCCAAAGACCTCGGCGGCCAGTTCGTCACGGCGTGGATGGCCGGGCTTGATCTGGTCGGGCGTGACCGTGATTTCGACGCCCTGTTTGTCGGCCTCGAAGACGGCCTCGGCGAGCGCGACGTTCTGGGCAACGCGGGTGAACAGCTCTTCTTGGGTTTCGGTGAGGGTGCCCTCGCTGTTCTTGCGGAGATAGCGGGCGGGGAGGATGTTGTTGTAGGCGTTGCTCGTCAGTCGGTCTTTGAGCGTCTCGCCCGTGGTTCGTTTGATCGGCAGTTCGAGTTCGTCGGCAGATAGCTCCGCGCGGCTCACGCGTCGGCCCCCTGCTGTCGTGTGCGGCGGTATGCGGTCGTTCCAGTCGATATACTCATTGGTTGAACACTCATTTAGGACGGAACAGTGGTACAGATGGAACCCACATAACAGCTACGGTTGCGGAATTTCAACTACAGTTGTACTACTGCAGCGCTGCCGCTCGCCATATGTTTGGCTGTGTGAGTCCCGACCACTGCCGATTCTCGTCCTTACGACACCTATGAACTGGTCTGTTATAATACTGTGTAAAGGAGGGTGAAAGTGGACGCTACCGGTCGCCGTTGTTTTCGGCTGACTGCGTCGCACTCGTCCGTCAGCGACACCGCGCGAGCGGTGAAAGTGCGGCCGTTTGACGGCGTGACTCTGCGGATGAGCACGAGTCGGCCATGCAGACACCGACTCCCATACGCTTATTTTGGTTCGGTGATTGGATTGAGCCATGTCACTTCTCAGTGCGCTCAACACGCTCGCACAGAGCGGCGTGGCGGGCCTTGGCCTCGCCGAGTTGCTCGTCGTGTTCGTGGGCATGCTCGTCGTGCTCATCGTCGGCCGCATCGTGCTCAAAATCGCCTGGCGACTGGTGACCATCGGCGTCGTTGTCGTCGGCGCACTGCTGTTGCTCGCCCAGTTCGGGCTGTTTTAACTCGCTCCGCTCACAGAATCGGTGTCGCCCCGGCGACAGCACCGGGATTCCGCTGTAACCGACATCCCCACGAGGTCACCCCTGGCGATCTTATACGACCGGCCTCGACTCGGTGTCGACGTCGGCGGCCCGGGTCAAAAACGTGTGAATCAGGTCATGGCCGACCGCGGTCAGTACGCTTTCGGGGTGGAACTGCACGCATTCGAGTGGGTACTCGCGGTGACGAACGCCCATCACGAGTTCCTCGCCGGTGTGGTCGGTCGTCGCCGAGATCTCGAAACAGTCCGGGACGCTCGTCGCGATCAGCGAGTGGTACCGGCCGGCCTGAAAGCCCTGGTCGAGCCCGGCGAACACGCCTTTTGCGTCGTGATCGATCGGGTACGCCTTGCCGTGAATCGGCTCGGGCGCGTGGCCNACNGNNCCCCCAAACTCGTAGACGGCGGCTTCGAGGCCAAGACAGACGCCGAGTGTCGGCACCGTGGGGCTGACCTCGCGCAACACGTCCATGGTCACGCCCACGTCGCGGCTGTGTTTCGGATGCCCTGGCCCGGGACTGATGAGAATCGCGTCCGGCTCGGCCGCCAGCACCTCGTCGAGCAGGGCCGTGTTTTTGAGGACGGTCACGTTGATTTCCTCGAATCCACCCGCGCCGTCGGGCACGCGCGTTTCGGAAACGTACTCGACGAGATTGTACGTGAACGAATCGTAGTTGTCAACAAAGAGAACGTTCATTGGGTGGCCTCCGTGTCGACGACGGTGTCGGCTGGGCTGTTCGCCTCAAGCTGGTCAATCGCGGCCAACACGCCGCCCATTTTTTGTTCGGTTTCCTCGTACTCGCTGGTTGGCTCGCTGTCGGCAACGAGGCCGGCGCCCGCCTGGACCGTGATCAGATCCTCACCGGCAGTCGAGCCCGCAACTGTGCCGTCACTCCCGCCGTGTTCGACGGTTGCGGTCCGGATCACGATGGCAAAGTCGGCGTCGCCGCTCCACGAAAAGTAGCCGACGCCGCCGCCGTAGACGCCGCGTGGCGTTTCTTCGAGTGCGTCGATGATCTCCATTGCGCGAACCTTCGGTGCGCCGGTGAGTGTGCCCGCGGGAAACGTCACCCGGGCGGCGTCGAAGGCGTCGTATTCGGCGGCCATCCGGCCGGTCACGGTCGATTCGATATGTTGGACGTGGCTGTATTTGAGCACGTTCATGAACTCCTCGACGGCGACGCTGCCGGGCTCAGAGACGCGCCGCACATCGTTTCTTGCGAGGTCGACAAGCATCGTGTGCTCGGCGCGTTCTTTGTCATCGGCGAGCATCTCGCCGGCCAGTCGACGGTCTTCGACCGGGCTGCTGCCGCGCGGACACGTGCCCGCAATCGGGTTTGAGACGATTTCACGTCCCTGCACCGAGACCAGCGTCTCGGGACTCGCACCGACGATCGAGCGATCGCCGTGGCGCATGAGATACATGTACGGCGAGGGGTTGACCGACCGCAACGCGGCGTAGAGGCTCACGGGGTCGACCGTGCCGGTCAGCTGCCGGCGACGCGAAATGACACCCTGGTAGATGTCGCCGTCCAGCACGTGCTGTTTGGCGGTTCGGACGGCTTCCTCGTAGGCCGCCTGCGTGCCGGCGGTCTCGCCCGTGCGCGAGAACGGTGTTGTCGCCGGCTTCGACGCCGATTGAAGCGTCTCGACGATTTCTGCGGCCTCCCGACGCAGGTCGTCATAGCGCTCGCCTGCGTCGTCGTCGGCCCCGATGACGGGGGTGAAGACGAGCTCGACGGTGCCCTTCGCGTCGTCGAAAACGATCGTCCGGGTCGTCAGCGCGAACTGGGCATCCGGCAGGTCGGTGTCGGGCCGGTCGAGGCCAACGTCGTTGAGAACGAGATCGTACACCGCCTCGTGGGCGAGAAAGCCGACCAGTCCCCCCGACAGCGTCCGGCGGTCGCTGTCGGGAAAGCCAACACGGTCGATCGCCGGTAGCCCGCGGCGGAGTCGGTCGAGCACGTCGCCATCGGTCGCGTCGTCGCCGCGGTAGGCGTCAACAACGAGGTCGCCAGCCGAGCCGAGCCGATCGACTTCGGTTCGGTTCGGATACACCGAGACGACAGCTTCGGGATCGTAGCCGACGAAGGAGTATCGCGCGTGGCGTTCGGCATCCGTCGAAGGGGCAAACGCGCCGTCTGGATCCGACGAGGAGACCTTTTCGGCGCTTTCGAGCAGGAAATTGTAGGCGCTTCGGTCGGCCAGCGCCGCGTACGCCGCAAGTGGCGAGATATCGAGATCGAGTGTGACCGCGACGCGGGCGACAACTGGCTCGTCTCGGTCGGTGCCGACGAGGTCGACGAACGCCTCGCGGTCGCGGTCGACACTGAACAACTCGTTCTCGGTCGTGTCCGCTGGCGATTCGGTCGGCGTCATTGGTCGACAACCTCCAGTTCGCGGCCGGCGTTGCGGACGAACGTCGCCAGCGCCGTATGATCTTTTTCACCGCCCGACCGTTCGACGCCGGAGGCGACATCGACGGCGAAGGGGGCGGCCACGCGAACCGCTTCGGCCACGTTGTTGGGGGTGAGCCCGCCCGCGAGCACGACTGGGGAGGTCAGTCGCTCGGCCAACTCGCCGGTTGCCTCCCAGTCGTGGGGTTCGCCGGTTCCACCCGCACCGTCTTCGGTCGCCGAATCGACGAGAATGGCGTCGGCCGCCATGTCGAGTGCAAGCGCCCGATCAGTTTCGGTGTAGTCGACCGCCGGGATCAGTTTGACGCCGGTTTCGGCGCGAATGTAGCCCAGGTCGTCGCTGTCGAACGTGCCGTGGAGCTGGAGTGCATCGGGCTGGATCGTCCGAACGAGTTCGACGGCGTGTTCGGCGTGTTCGGGCATGCTGACGAGTGTCGCGGTGACGAAGGGAGGAACCGCAGCGACGAGTTCGGCGGCGGTGCTGCGGCCGACTTCCCGTGGCGTGTCGACCGGGACGTCACAGATGATGCCGACGGCGTCGGCACCGGCCTCGATTGCGGCTTGGAGATCCGCGGGATTCGTCAACCCACAGAGTTTCACGCGGGCCATTAGGCCTCCACATCCGGCTCGGCCGAGTCGGCCGCGGTGGCTCCGCGAAGCGCCTCGAGTTTGGCTGCGGCATCGCCAGACTCGATTGCCTCGGCGGCCGCGCCGACACCGGCTTCCAGCGAGTCGGCCGCGCCGGCAACGTAGATTGCCGCCCGCATTCGCAAGAATCAGGTCGCGCTTCGGACCGGTTTCTCCGCCGGTCACGATTGCTTCGAGGTCGGCCGCATTGGCCTCGGGACTGCCGCCGGCAACGTCCGTAATCGGCGCGGCACTGAGGCCGAGATCCTCGGGTGTGAGCGTGTATTCGGCGATTTCGTCGCCGTCGACTTCGGCGACGGTCGTCTCGTCGTGGAGCGCGATTTCGTCCATGCCCGAGCCGTGGACGACGAGTGCGCGTTCGACGGGCATCTGCGTGAGTGCACGGGCGATAATGGGAACGAGGTCGGGGTCGTAGACGCCGAGCACCTGCGCGTCGGCGGCGGCGGGGTTGGTCAGCGGGCCGAGGACGTTGAAAATCGTCCGCATGCCCAGCTCTTTGCGTGGGCCGATGACGGCCTTCATCGCGGGGTGGAAGACGGTTGCGAGCATGAAGCCGATTCCGTCGCGATCGATGGCTGCCTCGACCGCCTCGGGGTCGGCGTCGACGTCGACGCCGGCGACTTCGAGCACGTCGGCGCTGCCCGATGAGGAGGAGACCGAGTAGTTGCCGTGTTTGGCGATCGAGACGTCCGCGCCGGCGGCGACAATCGCGCTCGTTGTCGAGACGTTGATCGTGTCGTAGTCGTCACCACCGGTGCCGCAGGTGTCGACCAGCGGGGTTCGGTCGGGTTCGATTGTCCGCGCGGCATCGCGCATTCCCTGCGCAAAGCCGGCGATTTCGGTCTCCGTCTCGCCTTTCGCCCGCAGTGCTGCGAGCAGCGCACCGATCTGCGCCTCGGTTGCCTCTTCGAAAACGAGCCGCGCCGCATCCCGCGCCTCGTCGAGTGTCAGGTCCTCGCCGTCAGTCACACGCCGAATATACTCCTGCATTGTTAGTCACCAGTGTATGGCTTCGTCTTGTGATGTACAAGTCTGTACATCGATAAAAGGATATCGACCGGCTTGGTCGGTCTCGACGTGGTGTGGTATCACGCGTGAAATCACCAGCGGGAGCCAGATTCGAAACCTTCAATTACGTTCCGCGGAAAAAGATGAATGCGTCAGAACGCATACCAGCACGGGTTTGTGGTCTAGTCTGGTTATGACACCTCCTTGACATGGAGGAGGCCGGCAGTTCAAATCTGCCCAAACCCATTCTACGTGTTCTCACACCTGTGAGCGGTGCGATTGTCCCCAGTAGAGTTCGCATGAGACGTTCTTCGGGTCTGCGATGAAACCACCGCACTGCGTCTCGATTGATCGGAATGTTTTAACCGGAGAACGGTCGATAGGAAAACGAGCCGAGGTAGCCTAGCCCGGCCAAGGCGGTAGATTCGAAATCTACTGTCCATTCGGACACGTGAGTTCAAATCTCACCCTCGGCGCTTTTGTCGCGAACAATACTCCGAGAGCCATCCGTGGCCCCCATTTCTGCGAGCAACACGGCGAGAACCTTCTTTTATCGAACCAATCTACTCAGTAAACTCCTTCAGCAATCCGTCCTGTTGGCTCCGGTCGCCACCGCGGAGTCGACGCCGTCGTTTGTCGAACGCCCGCTCTAGTTTCCCGCGCGTGTTTCGCGAGACGAGATACGCGTCGACCGCCGACTGGTCGGCCGGATGGGCGCTCTTGATCCAGACATAATCGCGACCGCCACCAGTCAGATCGTCGGCCCACGCCTCGGCGGCCCGACGGCTCTCGAACTCGTGGGTTGCCCCCTCGGTGTTGATCGTCCGGCCAACGGCCGGATTCCGTTTGCGAGCAGAGGGCTTGATTTCGACAACGTACGCCACAGGAGCGTTTCAGCGCCATTACTCTTAGACGTACGGGTTCGAAAGCAAAACACGCAGTCCGACTCAGTCGTCAGCAACCGGCTGTTCGGGTGGTGCAGCCGCCAACAGGCGGTCAAGTGCATCGACCATCGCGATCACCGAGGCGCGGGTAATGTCCGAATCCGAGGCGGCGACGGTCACCGAGTGGTCGCCGCGGGTCATCGCCACCTCGACGGTGACGACGGCGTCGGTACCGCCGGTGATGGCGTCGACGTGGAAGGAGTCGAGTTCGGCGTCCGCGGCGGGACCGAGTGCCTTGCGAACCGCTTTGACTGCGGCATCGACCGGGCCCGACCCGGTGCCCGCAGCAACGCGTTCCTCGTCACCAACGCGGAGTTTGACGCTTGCGGTCGGCACGTCGCCACCGCTGGCGGTCGTCAGCGTAATGAGCTCGACAAACCGGTCGCGTTCGCGACCCTGGACGTCCTCAGCAATCGCGAGGAGGTCGGCGTCGGTGACGCGTTTGCCGCGGTCGCCGAGCGCCTTGACCCGTTCGACGACGGTTGCGAGTTCCTCGTCGGTCACATCGACACTGTGTTCGGTGAGTGCGGCTTCGACACCGGCGCGGCCGGCGTGCTTGCCGAGGACGAGTCGGCGTTCACGACCCACCGTTTCGGGTGGATACGGCTCGTACATCGCGCCGTCTTTGAGCGTGCCGTCGGTGTGGATACCGCTTTCGTGGGTGAAGGTATTCTGNCCGATNACGGCCTTGTTCGGCGCGAGCGGAATGCCCGTGTTCTGGCTGACAGTCGTCGCCAACTCGTAGACGGCGGGGAGATGGAGCGTCTCAATGCCGTAGCTATGCGACAGCGCGATGGCAACCTCCTCGATGGCGACGTTGCCGGCGCGCTCGCCGATGCCGTTGACCGTGCCGTGGACGAAGTCGGCACCGGCCCGGAGGCCCGCGTGGACGTTGGTCATCCCAAAGCCGAGGTCGTCGTGGGTGTGAACGCTTGTCGGGCCGAGTTCAGCCAGTTGGGAAACGAGCCCGTAGGTGTGTTCGGGACTCGCGTGGCCGACGGTGTCGGCATAACAGAAGCGGTCGGCACCCGCGTCGTGGCCCGCCTGTGCGAGTTCGACGAGGAAGTCTGGGTCGGCTCGTGAGCCATCCTCGCCGAGGAGTTCGACCCACAGTCCGTGGTCGAGCGCGTACTCAACGAGGTCGACGGACTTCTCGACGACGTTCTCGCGGGTCGTTCCGACTTTCGTCTCGATGTGCCGGTCCGACGAGGGAACGACGAGCGTAATGCCGTCGACGTTGCAGTCGAGCGCGTGGTCGATGTCGCTTTTCACACCGCGAGCGAAACTCGTCACGGTTGCGTCGAGACCGAGATCGGTGACACCTCGAATGCACTCGCGTTCGCCTTCGGAGGTACAGGCGCTGCCGGCCTCGATGACGTCGATGTCGGCGGCTTCGAGCGCATGGGCGATTTCGACTTTTTCGTTGGGCGTCAGCGAGACGCCGGGGGCCTGTTCGCCGTCGCGGAGCGTGGTATCTAACAGCTGTACGTCGTCTACGGGCGGGTGAGTTGAGTGGTCACTGTACAACTCATTGGAAGTAGTTGAATTCACGACTAAAGATGACTCAGCAGGCAATTTCACAGCCAGCCGGGTTGCCCCGACTTCCTCTATCCTCGGCGGAGTTGGTGTGCTCCATTGTACTGATTGTTCACACATACAGGGAAATAAAGCTGCCGCCTCGCTGGTCGCCGTTGCCGACTCAAACAGCTAGTCTGCTGTGTCCGAAACCAGTTCAACAGTATCGCCGACGGCAACGTCGTCGGCTGCGCCCGCCGGCAGTTCGATGATCGTGTCGGCGGCCGCCCGTCCGAAGCCAACCCACGGCCGGAGCCGCTTTGTGGCCGTTACCTCGGTGTCGACGAGCCAGATTGCATCGATCGAAAATGGGACGAACAACATGTGAAGCTCCCGTTTTTTCGTGTTTTTGAACCGAAACACGAGTGCTGATCCCGACAAAAACGAGCGTCGAAACATCAGCCCACGGGCCTGCGCGAAAAACGAGTCGGCGAACTTGATGTCCGTCGCGAGCGTCGTTGTCGATGCACGCTCGGCCTCCATCGCTGTCGACGACGCGGAACGGTGAACCAGATGCACAGCCACGGATTGTCCGGCCGATATTTAGCTGTGCGGTTCCCAGCGGGCGTATGGAGCGAACCCCGGAGGGGACGCCTGTTGGTGTCGACGACCCTTATTCGGTGGCGGGTGTCTGCGACCATCTCACGAGCGACGGCCGGTGTCGACTTGCCCTCCGACACAGCAGTGTCGACTCCGAGTTCGCTGCTGCCCGCGCGGCCGACGACTACGCCTGTCACGTCGGCGAAACCGACGATTGGCAGGCATGTCCACACTACCGGTGGACGACGAGTGACACCGAATGTGCTCGCTGTGGCCTCGCCGAGATCCGACTCGCTCACGAGGAAACACGCCCGCTGCTCGAAGAACACCACCTGTCGTATCCCGACGACCACGGGACAAGCCACGAACTTACCGTCTCACTATGTCGGTGGTGTCATGCGAAGGTCCACCGCTCGTTCGCCCGAATCGACGATGACGCCTCGCCGGGCCCCGAAGCGATTGCCGAACGCGAGACGCGGCGAGCGGCAGAACAACAGGAGTTCGGCTTTCAGTCGGCCCGTGAGCGGTCCGACCGGTAGCGCTGCACCGTGTTTCACAGATATTGACAATCATCCTGCGTAACTCGGATTATCTGTGTTATATTGTTCTTTTCCGGATTAGACTGTCTTTCTACAGTACTGTATAAGGAAATATTGAGACATATGAACACACCTATTTGTGTCTGTATATCTCCCGGTAGTACATGATATGTACTAACACACACGACTGTTCGTCATCGTTGCCGAGGTGAACGCCGTGACGACCGCACCTGCCAACCAAATCCGTCGAAGCGTCGAAGTCGAGTACTGGGTCATCGACAGCGAGGGCCGACTCACCGATCCCGATGACCTCGCTGACGCCGCACCCGGAGTCGAACGCGAGTTCGTTGAGCCACTGCTCGAAATCAAGACCTCGCCCTGTGAGACGGCTGCCGAACTCCACCGAGTATTACTGGACCGGATCGGCGCGGTCCTCCGCCGTGCTGACGAGCTCGACATGGGGCTGGTTCCGCTTTCAACCCCGCTGTGCGCCGACGAAATCGCCGACCGCCCCGGCGAGCGAACCCGAATTCAAGCCCAAACAATCGGCCCGGCGTTCGAGTACGTCCGCCACTGTGCGGGCACGCACATCCACTTCGAACAGCAGCCCGGCTCCGAACTCGATCAGCTGAACACGTTGATCGCGCTCGATCCCGCACTCGCATTGGTCAACTCCTCGCGGCACTTCCGCGGGGAGCATCTCGCCGCTGGTGCTCGTTCGAAATGCTACCGCCGACTGGCGTATGCCGACCTCGACCACCAGGGACAGCTCTGGCCCTACGTCTCCGACCGCGACGAGTGGGACCGCCGACTCGATGCCCGCTTCGAGGAATTCATCGCTGCGGCGAGCCGTGTTGGCATCGATCGCTCGACAGTCACCGACTGTTTCGATCCCGAAAGCGCCGTCTGGACGCCAGTCAAACTCCGTGAGGCGTTCGGGACCGTCGAGTGGCGCGCACCCGACACCGCCCTGCCGAGTCAGATACTCCAACTGGCCGAGACGATGGCGGCACTCGTCGAGCACGCTCGCACCGCCGAAGTCCGAATTGGCGACGAGACCGGCCGTGTCACCGAGGAGGCGATCACATTGCCCGAATTCGAGACCGTCACCGACCACGTTGATTGCGCAATCGAAGACGGTCTTGCCTCGCCGGCAGTCCGAAGCTATCTCACGCGGATGGGCTTCGACCCCTCCGCCTACGAGCCGGTTTCCGCGTCGTTTGCCGACGCTCAGGAGCTCTCGCCAGCGGCAGCTAGAGCGCTTCGACTCGATCACGCTGAGCGGCTCCGGTCCGATGTGCTCGGACGTCACCCGATCGAGGCGGACTAACGTGCTCGACGCAGCCGGTGGGCTCACGTGGGAACGAACGGGTTTTCCCTTGAGAGGGTATACCAATCACACATGACACGGTCACGGCCACGGATCGCGCTGATTAACGCGGCACACGCCGCCGTCGACACCCGCCGGAATTTCGTGCGCGAACTCGACGCCGAGGTCGAGGTATTTCATAGCCCCTCCGAGGAGTTCCCCGACGATTTTCGGTATGATGGCTTCGTCGTCACCGGGTCAAGCGCCTCCGTATACTGGGACGAACCGTGGATTGGTCAGCTGAAAACATGGGTTGGCGAGGCGGTCGAAGCCGGACTCCCCGCGCTGGGGGTCTGTTACGGCCACCAACTGTTAGCGGACGTGCTCGGCGGTCGCGTCGAGGATATGGGTGAGTACGAAATCGGCTACCGGACGGTCGAACACGACGGCGAGAGTCGGCTGCTCGAGGGGATTTCAGAGTCGATGACGGTGTTTACCACCCATTCGGATCGCGTTGCCGAGGCACCGCCCGGCGCGACGGTGTTTGCCCGAAATGAGTACGGCATTCACGGCTTTCGCAAGGACCGCGTGCTCGGCGTCCAGTTTCATCCCGAGTACGACATGGAGACCGCCGAGATCGTGACGACTGGCAAGGACGACCAGCTGTCGGACGATCGAATCCAGCAGGTCCTCGACGGGATTACGGACGAAAACTACGCGGCGGCCTGCGAAGCCAAACAGCTGTTCGACAACTTTCTCGACTATGTTGACGAAGTTCGACGTGAACGGGTTGCCGTCGACTAAGTGTGTCCCTTAGAGACGGTTACGATAGATCATGCAGACGACCGCCTCTCTTACATCCTACTGCACAAACACGCATATTTCGCCGCCGATCCGGTTTGTTTTTGAGCCTGACCGTCCAACAGCGCGCATGACTCGCATTGTCGTTATCGACAACCACGGCCAGTTCACCCACCTGGAGCACCGCGCGCTCCGGGATCTCGGCGTCGACACCGACCTCATCGACAACGATGTCGATCCCGACGAGGTTGCGGCCGACGGGATTGTTCTCTCTGGCGGCCCCGACATGGATCGCGCCGGCCGCTCGGCGGAGTATCTCGACGGCGACGTTCCCGTCCTCGGCATCTGTCTCGGGATGCAACTCATCG
>SL_4KL_010_BRINEDRAFT_10000584_pt1 | contig 18994 bp, 18 predicted proteins | sample SodLak_010_BRINE_2_FD_10664 | JGI IMG/M metagenome (IMG submission 10664)
AGATCCACGACTGTGTCCGGAGTAACCGTCGCGACTGTCGACTTCGTGTCGCCCTCGGTGGTCGGCCCAGTGGCTACGCTGGCACCGGTCCGCTTCATGAGCGACCGCTGACCGACTCCGCTGTTAAGCCCGGTAACATCATCCTTCTCGCCGGCGCCGTCCGTTAGTATCTCGTTACCTGTGTCGTCTTTCGCATGGCGGTCCGTCATACACGAGTAGGGTGGGAATATACTACTGTAGCTATCGACTCGTTTGCTCGGACTACTGCTGAATTACCCGCTAATGGGTTTCGAAGCTATTCATCTAGTTACATTCTACTATTTTTATATATATTCTAAAAATTATTGATATGGAATTTGGGCGGGTAGCCGTATCCTAACCGGGGCGATCATCTCGACTGGTCGGTCGTTACAAAATGTGTGACGCTCCGATTGGAAGGCCTTCACTCCGGCAGTCACTCCGAACTCCGTCGGAGATTTTTTAAGTAGTAATGCGATCATACCCGCGGCCGACGCTGTTGCGAACCGACAGTGTTCGCCTGGTGCCCGTCGTGTGCCGAGATCAGCAGCGATCGCTTGTTTACCGGCCGTTCGTTTCGGACGACTCGGCTCCCCGCTCCGGCTGCAGCGGAGCCGTCCGACTCGACCTGTCAGGATGATCGAGTTGCTCGTACAGCGCTCTTGGCGGACCCACCCATGCGTTCAGTTCGAGCGCCCGCTCGATCAGCCGCCTGTAGATCGGGGCGTGATTCGGCGTGTCCGAACAGAAGAAGCGCGGATGCCAGAGAACACTCATTACGGCGGCGTTCTCTCGGGCCTCCGCGAAGAGCCCCTCAATGGCCTCCCATGCCCGGTCTGGGTCCCCGTCTATCGGTAACGAAATCTCCATCGCAGTCAGCGGGAACACGACGAACTCGTCGTCGAACGGGCGGTGAAGCCCGTAGCCGTGGTTGAATCCGTACTCAGTCGCTGACCCGAGCGACGCGTCGTACCGCAGCCCGATGGCGGCGTGGTGCTCCCACGTCTCCGGAATGACGAGATTGAGATGGTGTTGGCGACCGCCAGTCACCCTCCGACCGAGGATCGACTCCAGCTGCTGTTGCTGTTCGCGGAGCTGTTCCCGATCTCGGAACGAGTTGTACGAGCCGTGTAAACCGACCTCCCACCCCCCATCGTCGAGCTCACGGATCAGCTCAACGATCTTCGGGTCGTTGATGTCGTATCGCCCGGAGTATAATGACCACGCTTCGGGATCGAGCAGCTCGCGACGAGGTCGATCCGTGAACAGCGACTCCTCGTCGAGAAAGTAGAACGCCGACCGGACGTCTAGCCCTTCTTCGATCGACCGGATCCTGTCGAACGACCAGTACGGATTCCGGCCGAACACCATGTCACCGAGCTGTGCGAGCGAGCGATCTCGGACGGCGTAGTACGGGGATTGATACGTCTTGTACGGTCGATCGACGTCGTGAGTGAGACACAGCGCAAACGAGTGGTCTTCGGGGATGATATCTCTCCGTCGCGCTGCCGCGTCACGCTCGCTCGTCACGGAGACCTCGCCGATATTACTCATCGGCGACCTCTAAGACGGTGTCGACCATGTACCTCGTGACGTCCGTTGCGTCGGCGAGATACGCCTCTCGCTGACGCTGCCAGCGGTCGGTTGCGTCGGGGTCGGCCGCCAATTCGATCGCCCGTTCGACGGCGGCGGTCTCGTCTGCGATCGACTCTACGAGCCCAGCCTCACCGAGGACGGTGAAGTTGCTGAACTCGTCGGTGGCGGCGTACGCCCCCGAACGAACGACGGGTGTCCCGAGAAGTCCGGCCTCCGTCGCCATCGTGTTCGAGTCGGTGACGAGCAGCGAGGCCTCGCCGAGCAGATCATGCATCAGCTCCGGTGGAACCGGCATCGGTTCCGCCGAGAGATCGTTCGAGACCGAACCCTCAGCGGAGACGTAGACGGGACCGTGGGCGGACAGCTCGTCGACGAGTCGTCGCTGTGCCGGCTCGGAGATCCCTTTTAGTCCGACGTCGTGGTGCGCGCCCATCGAGACGAGCCGCAACACGGAGTAGGGATCGTCCGGCTCGACGCCGTGCTCTCGGAGGCGGTCGCGGTCGGGTGTGAACCGGTTCGGATGGAGGTATGCGAGCTCTTGGACGCCCTCGTGGCGACGGTGGGGGGCGCCGAAATCTGCCTCAAACGACGCCGGAGTACAGATCCGGTCGAGAAACGGTGCGAGCAGACCGGCAAGCCGGTTCGTTCCCTCGTGGTCGTGGAACGCGACGCTTCCGGCCCCCATCGCCGCGGCTGCCGCGACTGCGGACGGACTCAGCCTGCTCACGACGACGTCCGGGTCGAACTGCCTGTCGTACTCGAGAGTGCGAACGCTGCGGCCGATCCACTCGGAGGCGAGTTCGACCTTGCGATCCCCCATGGTAGATAACACCGTATGTGGGATGTCCAACGCGTCGAGCAGATCCGTCGTCAACTCCTTTTCGCGCGAACTGACGACGACGTGGTGACCGTCGTCGACGAGTTCGCGGATCGCGTATCTGAACAGGTGGACGTGGGCCGGGTGCGTCACGTCAAAATGGATCCGACTCATCGATCTCTACTCGGTCTCTCACCGTCGGATCCCGCTTCGTCGAGCGCCATCGCCCTGCCAAGCGTGTACACCGCGTGATTCGTTTCGCTGAGTTCGACCGCGTCGTGGCAGTCGAACACGACCGTCGGCTCGAGTCCGTCCCAGTCGAACGCCGAGAACGCCTCGTGCGGGGTCACGACGACGACGGCGTCGTACGAACCGTTCGCCGCCGCCGACATCGACACCGGATTCGCCGGGAACCCAGACAGGTCGGAGGCGACGGGGTCGCAGGCGTCGACCGTCGCACCGCGTCGGGCCAATCCCTCGATCACCCCGTACGCCGGGGTATTTCGGAGTTCATCGACCCCGGGACGGTACGTCACNCCGAGCACCAGAACGCTGGCGCCGTCAAATTCACCTCCGTCGGAGGTACTTTTCGAATGTCTACCGGGCTCGCTTCTCGGCGGCGAGTATCGACCGAACGCGCTCGACGGTGTATGCCGGCATCTCGTCGTTGATCGCCCGAGAGATCCGTATCAGCGGGCTGTCGACCGAGAACGCCTCTAACAGAAAATACGGATACACCGGGATACAGTGACCGCCGACGCCGGGGCCGGGCGAGAGGATGTGACTGAACGGCTGCGTGTTCGAGGCGTCGATCGCTTCCCTGACATCGATCCCAATCGAGTCGGCGTACCGAGCGAACTCGTTGGCGAGCGCGATGTTGACGTCGCGGTAGACGCCGCCGAACACCTTCGTGGCCTCCGCAGTCGTCGCGTCTCGGACGGCGATCACGTCGTTATCGGTCACCTCGTCGTACACGAGTTCGGCCACCCGTGTGCTCTCCGTGTCCACGCCGCCGACGACCTTCGGATACGCCTCGCGGATGTCCCGGAGCGCCCGGCCGCTCGAGGTCCGCTCGGGACAGAACGCGACGCCGAACGTCTCAGGGTCGAGCCCACTTCGTTCCGCGAGTCGCGGGGCGATCCGGTCCGTACACGTTCGGGGGGGAACCGTGGACTCCACGAACACGGTGTCACCCGGANCGAGGCCGGTCGCGATCGAATCGACGACCGCGTCGACGATCGCCAGATCGCACGCATTCGATTCGGTGAGCAGCGTCGGCACGATGACGACGTGGACCGACGCCCTCTCGGCCGCGCGGGCGGGATCAGCAACCGCCGTGAGCGACCCGTCCGCGACGCCGTCAGCCACCAGTTCGTCCAATCCGGGCTCCCCATCGACGTGCGACTCGCCGGCGTTCACGCGCTCGACGACCTCGGGATCGACGTCTGCGCCGACGACGTTGCCGGTCACGGACGCAAGGACGCCCGCGATGGGGAGTCCCATCTTCCCCAGTCCGTAGACGGCGACCGGGACCTTGCCGTCGACGAGGGCCCGTCGCTGATCGGCGCGGGACGCCGGCGAGTCGTACAGCCGCTCGACGGCTGTCGGTCCACGGTCGTCCGCTGGGACGGAATCACCCGTCATAGGGTCGCCGGACGCACCACCAGAGGTGCCACCGTCGGTCGATACCTGTGCCGTCGGGTCGGATGTCGATGAGTCGTGAGTGTGTTCCATATGGATTTTCTGCGGAGCAGTCAAGGGAGGTCATTCCGGCCCGCCAGCTGCTCGGGTAGCGGGCGCGTAGTTGCGGGCGCGCCGACCGCGAGGGTCTCCGGCGGAACGTCGTCGGTGACGACTGCGCCAGCAGCGACGAACGCCCCCTCACCGACGGTAACGCCGGGAAGAATCGTCGCATTCGCGCCGATCGAGGCGTGCTTCTCGAGCGTCGGAGCAAGTAACGCGGTCTCGGTTCGGACGGGGTACGGGTCGTTCGTCATCACGGCGTTCGGGCCGACGAACACGTCGCTCTTGATCGTCGTACCCGTAGGCACGTACACCCCCGTCTGCAGGCTCGTCCGGTCCCCGACGACGGTGTTGCCGTCGATGACGGTTTTCGTCCCGATGACGACCTCGTCGCCGATCACCGTCCGCTCGCGGAGGACAGCGTCGTGACCGGTGGTGAAATCGTCACCGATTTCCACACCAGCGTAGACCACGCTTCCGGACCGGATCCTGGCACGGTCGCCGATCTGAATCGGCTTCTCGCCCGTCTCGGCGGGCGTGAGCCTGACGCCGTCGTCGATCAGACAGACAGTCCTCTCCGAGGCGGGCTGTTGAGCCGTCGCCCGTCGCGGACCGCGTGCCACTGTGGTCATCGTCTGTAGCGTCGGAGTCGCTTCGTTCGTCGGTCGCCGGTTGCTCGTCGCTCGTCGCTTGGCCGCCGGCTGTCGGTTCCGTTTCGGAGTCGGGCGACTCGCTCATACGTGGCCTGCCGGAGACCGTAACGTCAGTTCTCGGTGGCACACTGCCGCCGGTGATCCGTCGGAGCGGGATACAGGATTTGGTCCGTACATACTGGGATACTACTCGTCGACTGACGAGTCGTAGATGGGTTTCTCGGCGGTGACGGCTTTGTTATGCGACGCTTTCCATCGACGCGCGGCGTCGGCGATTGAACGACTAACTCCGCCGCATCCGAACCTCACCTAATCAGCGGCTCCGTCGGTCGTACGTGGTACTGAACGGCGTTTGGTAAAATATAACAAAGCCTTCTACCCCTTGAGTGATGGACATGTGTGTACCCCAGAGAACCGACCGCTTCGTTCGCCTTCGTCTCGGAGGACGCTGACCGTGGGAACTGTCGTTCTTTCGATAGAGGCAGAGCTCGGCTGGGGCTATCACGACCTCGCCGCTCCGCCGATGGATCGGATTGAGTCAGGGCGAGAGAGATGGCGGACGCTGCTCGAACTGCTCGACACGTACCGGATCCCTGCGACGTGGGCCGTCGTCGGCCATCTGTTTTTACAGCGGTGTGATCGCGCCCACCCGACCCACCCGGTCGACGAGGAGTGGTTCACCCGCGAGCGGAACGACTGGGCCGACCGACCCGATCTTCGGTTCGCACCCGGCCTTATCCAGGAGATCGACGACGCCGACGTCAGCCACGAGATCGGGTGTCACTCCTACACGCACGTCGATTTCGGCAACGAGGCGACGACGACACAGCTCGCTCGCGCGGAGCTCGTCGCCTCGTTGGAGGCCGCGGAGTCCTCGTCTGTCCCGGCTGCGATGACGTCTGTCGTCTTTCCGCACAACAGCCTCGGCCATCGCGACGTCCTCGCGGAGTGGGGATTCACCTGTTATCGCGGCGTCGGTCCGAACGGCGAGCCGCCTCCGACGTCGGCGCTTCGGACGATCGGGAACGCCACCGTCGGGACGCCGCCGCTCGTCGAACCGACTATCGACGAGTTCGGTCTTGTGAACGTGCCGGCGTCGATTCATCTGTACGGGCTCTCGGGGTCCGCTCGACGGGTCTGTGAACGGCTGTGGGTGGACCCCGTCGTCGCGGTCGTCTGTCGTGGTGTCGACGCTGCGGCGAACGGCGACGGCGTCTTTCACATCTGGCTGCGCCCGAACGATCTGCTGACCGACGCGGACGTCGAACGGCTGCGGACGGTCCTCGCGTACGTGGCTCGCCGACGTGAACTCAGCGGACTGAACGTGCGAACGATGCGTGCGGTGAGCCAGCGGGTCACCGCTCGAAATGAACCGCCTCTCCGAACGTGAGAACACGCATGCAGGCCGACCATAACAAAACCCGATACGGGCGTTCGAATGAAACATGCCCGATATTTCAGGCGGCACCGTCGACACGCTCGTGGTCGGCGTCGACGCCCTGAGTCACGACGTACTCGAGCGGCTCCCTGCAGGGACGACTCCGACCATCGATTCCGTAATCGCCGAGGGGGCGAGCGGACCATTAGAGGCGCAGCTCCCCCCCTGGACGCCGAGCACTTGGCCCTCGCTATACACCGGTGTCAACCCCGGAAAACACGGTGTGTACGGGTTTCTCCGATTCGAGGGGTACGACTGGGAGATCGTCGACGGGACCGACGTCCGAGAGCACGCGCTGTGGGAGCTGCTCTCAGAGGAAGGGTATCGGAGCGTCGTCGTTAACGTCCCCGTCACGCATCCGCCAGCCGAATTCGACGGCGTGCTCGTCCCCGGCTACACCGCACCCGAGGACCCCGGCTGTCACCCCGACGGACTCCTCGAAGATATCCGTGAAGAAATCGGGGAGTATCGGCTGTATAACCCGCAGCTGAGCCAGGGCACGACCCGCGAAGACCGGATCGACGGGTACGAAGAGGTGACTCGGATGCGCGGCGCGGCGTTCCGCTACCTGATCGACCGTGAAGACCCGGACTTCGGATTCATCCAGTTCCAGCAGAGCGACACCGTGCTGCACGAGTTTCCCGAAGAAGAGGAGGCTCCGAAACGGGTGTACACCGCGGTCGACAACGAGATCGAACGGATACTGGACGACTGCGACCCGACGAACGTCGTGATCGTGAGCGATCACGGTATCGGACCCTGTGGCAGCGTCGAGTTCCGCCCGAACACGCTGTTTCGCGACCGTGGACTCGTCGAGACGTCTGCGGGTGCGGAGAAACCCTCTTGGTCGCAGTTGGCGACAGAGACCCTCCGAAACGGGGCCGACGGCTCGTCTCCAGCCGGTGAGCCGTCTACTACGACCGAGCGCTCTCCGTCTGCGGCCGAGCGAGCGCTGTCCGCGGCCGCAAGTGTCGGAGTCACCAGTCAGCGGATCGGAGCGGTGCTCAAAACGCTTCGGTTAGACGATGCAGTGTTGCGAATCGTTCCGAACGAGCTCGTTCGCGCCGGCTCCGAACACGTCGACTTCCCGAACTCGCAGGCATATATGCGTGATCGGATCGAGATGGGGATCCGGATCAACCTTGCGGGTCGGGAGCCGAACGGGGTGGTCAAACCGGAGGAGTACGAAACCGTTCGATCGGAGATCATCGAGATGCTGAGCGAGCTCCGATCGCCCGACGGTGCTTCTGTTTTCGACGCGGTGCTCCCCCGAGAAGAGGTGTTTTCCGGCCCCTATGTGGAGGACGCACCGGATATCGTGACTGTTCCGAACTCTTTCGAGGTGTTCCTGTCGGCGTCGGTGCTCGACGAACCGTTCGGTACCCCGCGGGAAGCGTGGACTCACAGGCTCCACGGGATCGTCGCGGTCGCCGGTCCGGGGATTCCGGCGACAGAACTGAACGGTGCACACATGCTTGACGTCGCTCCCTCGGTGTTATCGCTGCTCGGAGCGCCAGTCAGCGACCGCATGGACGGCACGGCACTGCCGGTGATCGAAGAATGTGATAAGGCAGCATACCCGATCTACGAGGATGCGGACGTCGACGTCTCCGACCGTGCGCTCGACGATGGGATGGAAGAACGGCTGTCGAGCCTCGGGTACTTAGAATGAGCGTCGAGATCGAACGCGTCGACGATGCAGATTCGTGGGACGCTCTCGTCACCCGATCGGGAACGACCACGCCGTTCCACCGATACGATGCGCTCGAAATCATCGCCGAGTATACGAACTGTGAGCTGCATCCGTTGGTCGGCTACGTCGGAAACGAGCCGGCCGGACTGTTTCCGGTGTTCGAGCGAACGATCGGTCCGGTGAGCGCGGCCTTCTCCCCCCCACCGNACGAGAAGATTCCGTATCTGGGGCCGGCGACGTTCACCGATCCAAACATGAAGCGTCGGAAACGCGAGCGTCGGCACCGTCGGTTCGTCGAAGCCGCACTGGCGTACGTCGACGACCAGATTGCGCCCCGGTTCGTCAACGTTCGCACCGCCGTCGGCTACGACGACCCCCGGCCGTTCCTCTGGAACGGGTTCTCTCCGACGCCGCGGTACACGTATCACGTCGACCTCACTCGCGGTCCGGACGAGTTGCTCTCAGAGGTGGGAAGCGATCTCCGCTCGAACGTGCGGAAGACCGACGACGACGCCTTCGAGATCACGACCGGGGGTCGGGCGGGAATGGAACAGATTCTGGCGAACGTCCGGCAGCGACACGCGGACCAAGGCGTCTCGTACGGCGTGAGTTCGGGGCTCGTTCGGGACCTCGCGCGGATGGTGCCCGACGCGTTCACCTCGTACCTCTGTACCGTCGACGNTGCGTTCGTCGGCGGGGCGATCGTAGCGTCTGACGGCGATACCGCCTATCGCTGGCAGAGCGTCGCTCAGTTCGACGCCCCGGTTCCCGCACAGGATCTGCTCGATTGGCACGTGGTCCGCGAGGCGAGCGCCGACGGATTGGAGACGTACGACTTAGTCGGGGCGAACGATCAGCGACTCTGCGAGTACAAAGCCAAGTTCGCACCCGAAATGGAGACGTACTATCGGTTAGAGCGCAGCGGTCTCGCGATGAGCACGATGGCGAGCCTGTACACTCGGTTTCGATAGTCGCTCCGAGCTGTGTCGATGATCGCTCCGAGCTGTGTCGATGATCGCTCCGAGCTGTGTCGATGATCGCTCCGAGGCGAGATAGCGTGCGTGGCGGCGCGAATCGGACAAGCGGGTGGAAACCGATCCGGCTGCTACGGTCTGTGTAACCAAGACGGCCCGTGAGTTAGCGAGTCGGGTATGACCCTGTCTGTTGAACGAATGGACAGCGCCGCACAGTGAAACGAGCTGATCGAGCAGTCACCGATCTCGACGGCGTTCCACCGCTCTGGGGCCCTTCGGACGATGGCGGCCCACTCTGGTGTGGAACTGCATCCCCTCGTCGGTCGGTCTCGGCAGGGCCCTCTCGGCTTGTTTCCGCTGTTCTCCGCGTCGTTCGGCTCGGTGACCGTCGTGTTTTCACCGCCTCCGAACCCGAAGGTGAGCTATCTCGGGCCCGTCTACATCTCGGAGGGTTTCGCATCAGACCGATCCCACGAACAGCTTCGAGCGGCGTTCATCGACGCGGTAGCCGAGTTTGTCGAGGAGTCCATCGATCCGCAGTACGTCCACGTTCGGACCGAGATACGACGATCCGCGTGCTCGAGGCGGTGTCATCAACTCCGTGCGAAGCGGCCGACGTCGTCCGAAGTCCGAGACCAGTCCGACTAGAAGGAGTCCGACGATTCCTGACTGTCATCTCCGTCTGGGGGATTCGATCCACGGTCATCGTAGTACTTCCGACCGATGTACTCGTCGCTCACGGTGCCGCGAATCGTCGTTATCAACTCGTCTGACGTCTCGAATGTCGTTTCGCCGGCACGGTCGAGTATCGTCGCGAGATCTTCCGAGTCGCTCCCGTTCGGTGCGTCGACTGTCCGATCGCCGATCGTCTCGATCACTGCCTCAGCGGTGATCGGATACGTAAACTCGTCGTCGACGAGGTCTGGCAGTTCGTTGAGTTCCATCGGTCGGTCTACGAGACGGATCGCGCTGCCCGCGTATTGTTATAAGACCCGTATCTGCTCGTATCGGCAGACCTACTCTGGTGACCGCGTATCTGGCGACTGACGGAAAATCCGAAGCGAAAGACTCGCGCGTTAGCGCGGGGAGGATATCAATGGGCCACGTCGATCTCGTTTTCAATGGGCCACGTCGATCTCGTCTGGCAGTGCGCCTGGCTTCAACGCTCTCTTCACGCGATGCGCAAGCGAGAGCGCGTTCACGCCGTCCTGTCCGCTCACGACTGGCTCGGTCCCGTTCTGAACCGCATCGAGGAAGGCGTCGAGCTCTTTTTTCAAGGGTTCGCCGTTGTCGACCGTCGGGCGTTCGACGACCTGCTCGCTCCGGTAACGGAGGTCCCCGTCGTTCACGAGGAACTCCGGACGGGTCCGGCGGTGGATCGTGACCGAGCGGTCGATGTAGTCGACCGTCACGATACACTCTCTGGCGGTCAGCGTCAGCTCGCGCACCTTGCGCTGTGTGACACGACTCGCGGTGAGCGATCCGACGACGTCGTTTTCGAATCCGAGCGTCGCCGCGACGTACTGGTCGTCCGGACTGCCGGCAGCGGTCACGTCGGCTACCGGTGACCCGACGAGCGACAGAAGCACGTCGAGGTCGTGGATCATCAGATCGAGCACGACACCGTCGCCGACATCGCGTCCGTCTTCGACCGGCGGACCTAGCCGGCGGGCCTCGGCCGCGATGAGATCGAGATCGTCGACGAACTCGCTCACCGTCCGAACTGCGGGATTAAATCGCTCGATATGGCCGACCTGCAGGATAACGCCGGCAGCGTTCGCGGCGTCGACGAGCGCCGCCGCGTCCGCAGTCGTCGTCGCGAGCGGCTTCTCGACGAGCGCGTGTACCCCCGCGTCGAGCGCTTCCGAGGCGACCGGTCGGTGATAGCGACTCGGCACTGCGACGGAGACTGCATCCACGCCGTCGAGCAGCGCTCCGGTCGACATGGCGCGCGTTCCGTACTCCGTTGCGACCGCCGCCGCGCTCTCCTCGTCGACGTCGCTCACGCCGACGAGTTCGGCGTTCGGTGACTCCGCGTACACGCGGGCGTGGTGCCGCCCCATGCTCCCGACGCCGAGGACGCCCACTCGAACGGTCACGGGCTGAACCCCTCCAGTGCGTCGGCGACGGCGTCGACCTCACTCCGGTCGAGCGAGGGGTGGACCGGAACGGACAACACCGTTTCGGCCGCGCGCTCGGCGACCGGCGCGGATCCCCCGATATCGGCGTACGCCGGCTGCCGGTGGATCGGCGTCGGGTAGTACACCCCGGTATCGATCCCGGCATCGGCGAGGTGGTCCCGCAGGGCCTCGCGGTGCTCCGTCCGAACGGTGTACTGGTGGTACGCGTGTCGAGCGTTCGACGGATCCGGCGGTGCGGTAACCGCCGGCTGTTCCGCGAGCGCGCCGTCGTACTTGGCGGCGTTGCGTCGCCGGATGTCGACGAACTCCGGAAGGCGGTCTAACTGCGCCCGGCCGAGTCCTGCACCGAGACTGGTGAGCCGGAAGTTGTGGCCGACCTCGCTGTGTTCGTACGATCCCGTGCGACCGTGATTGACGAACCGGGCGACGCGCTGGGCGAGGTCGCCGTCGTCAGTGAGCACCATTCCACCCTCTCCGGTCGTCATGTTTTTGGTCGGATAAAACGAGAAACAGGCCGTGTCACCGAGTGACCCCGCCGGCCGACCGTCGAGCGTCGCGCCGTGAGCCTGTGCGGCGTCCTCGACGAGCGCGGCGTCGTACTCCTCGGCGATCGCCTGCAGCTCGTCCATCGCCGCCGGCAGCCCGTACAGGTGAACGGCGATGATCGCATCCACGTCGCCGTTGTGGTCCGCGACAACGTCTCGGACGGCCTCCGGATCGAGGTTTAGCGTCGACGAGTCGACGTCGGCGAAAACGGGGTCAGCCCCGCAGAGCCTGACCGCGTTCGCGGTTGCAACGAACGAGAACGGCGTGGTGACGACGCGGTCTCCGGGGCCGATTCCCAACCCCTTCAACGCGGCGTGCAGCGCCGTCGTTCCGTTCGACGTTGCGACGCCGTGATCGACGTCGCAGTGGGCTGCGAACGCGGATTCGAACGCGCGGACCTCGGGGCCGTCAGCGATCCGGCCGCCGATGGCGGTCTCGACGAGGCTGTCCAGTTCGGGCACACCGATCCGGGGGTCGGCCATTCCGACGGTCATCGTGGGACCAGACTGCAGGGCTCGTGAGCGATTCGTCCGCGGTCGTCATGTGTCGTTCGAGGGAGCATAGTCGTGTCCGGAGCGTACTGAGAAAGCGAGCGGGCACGTGCATTGTTAAGCAGCCCGTTGTCCGCGGTAACGGTCGTCTATCGAGGTGATCGTTCTCCGTCGCTCCCGTCGAGTGCACCGCCCCGACGACCTCACTGCTCCCGGTTCCGAACCCGATCGCGGAGGTACAGCACCGGCTCCCTGACGCCGGGCATACCGTCATACACCCACAGCAGCGCACTGAACAGCATCATTCCGCCGACGATGAGGACATAGAGACCCGGCGGTCCCGAGAGGAGATCGGCCGCCGAGTCGGTGAAATAGGTCCAAAAAGTCCCGGTGAACCCGTCGGGATACGATGACTCCGTCGTTGCGATCGGCCACAGCACGCGGCTGAGCGGGAGGTGTCCGTCGAGGATGTAGTGCGGGATGATGTCTGCCGGGAGGTGAAGCAAGTAGCCGGTCGCGAACGCGGCTCCGATCTCTCGGCGATCGAGCGCTGCGGTCACCGCGAAGACGACGGCGGTGGTCGGGACCGCGAAAAACACCGAGTGGGCGATCCCGTATCCCGACGGGAAGACGCCGAACTCCCACGCGAGGGGCTTGTCGATCAGGTCCGGGAAAACAGAGGCGAAGACGACGGTGACGGCTTCCCATCCGGTCGGCGAGCGCTGCCACAACAGGTGGATGCCGATCGAGTACGCAACGTACCCGATAACGGCGTGCTCCCACGGCCACACGGCTACGAGCCTCCGCCGACATCGACCCAGATATGTAGATGGCGGTACGCGGTGTCTTCCGACGGCGTTCCGGCGGCGTCACCGCGATAGAGGTAGTAGCTCACACGGAGGTTCTCACCGACGAGCGGCGGCGCGACCTCGTGATCGACGATCTCGTGTTCGCCGGGGGACACCGTCGTCGTCGCTCGATCCAGCTCGGCCGTCTCGACCCGCGTGAGCTGACCGTCCGCTTCGGAAACCCGTTCGATTGTCGTGATCACGGTGTACGTTGTCGTTTCGGCTTCGTAACTCCTGATCCCCCACGAGAGCTCGGTCGGCTCGTCTCGCTCGAGCTCTTCGGGGTACCCCGCCGAGACGTACTCGCCGTCTTCGTCGACCGTGAGCAGGTGGAAGTCGGTGTACGTCTCGCCGTCGACCGGCGTTGCAGCGGCGAACGCGAACGTTCCGCCCGCGATTAGGATGCTACAGACGAGCGCGGCCGTGAGCACACGGTTGATCCGCGACCCCGAGGTGAGCCCGTCGATCAGCTCGGTAACCCATGTGCCAACGGGAACGTACAATCGCTCCTCCTCTGGAAGTTGCAGCCGGCGGTACGCCGCGATCACCCCGACGACAGCGACGTAGCCGCCGATCATCGCAAACGTTCCGCGAGTGGTGAATCCCGAAGAGAACTGACCGATAGTGAGCGCGATGATCGGGACGAGTGCGATGCTCAGACCGAGCGACAGCGCGCCGCGCTCGCGCAGCGTGATCCGCGTTCCCTCGACGCCCCGTCGAAGTGACTGCTCTCGCTCGGTTAACGGGAACAGCGCAGCGGTCGTGACGTATCCGGGGAGAACGCAGACCGTGACGACGCTCGCTGCGACCCTGAGGAGAGAACCCTCTTGGAGAAAGAACGTAGCGTACGTCGCAGCGAGGAACACTCCGGCCGCGACGAGGTCGAACGGCAGTCGTCGTTCGAATCCGACCGTGTCGCGACCGGAATCAGACGACCGTCTCATACGGACAGTGAAAACAGGTGAGAAACGCGATCGGCGACCGCCTGTTCTGCGCCGGTGACGAAACGCTGTGACATGACCGTACTACTGCCGTACGATGGAATTGTAATGAGTGTCTTACTCAGGAGGATGCGAGACAACGATACCTCTACCGAGTGATAGCCTCCAGATAACAAAGAGTAATACCCGGAATCCGAAGCTATTGCGATTGAACGAAGACGGTACTCTCCGAATGTCAGACTCAGACAACACCACACTCTCCCAAGACGTCGCCTTCGACCTGTTGAGCAACGCCCGCAGGCGGTTCGTGCTCAGGCAGCTGCAGGAAGGATCAGACCCGATCGAACTCGGCGACCTCGCAGGGGCGCTTGCCGCGAAGGAGAACGGGGTCTCAGTCGAGGAGTTAACCGCTCAACAACGGAAGCGCACGTACGTCTCTCTGTATCAGACGCATATCCCGAAAATGGTTGAGTCAGGAATCATCGAGTACGACAGCGACTCGGGCGTGATCTCGTCGACGAAACACGTCGACGAACTTGCCGCATACTTTCACTCGACGCCCGAGATGCCGCCGTGGGCGCTGGCGTACGGGAGCATCGCCGTCCTTGGGATCGGCGTCTATCTCCTGACTGCGTTGAGCGACACCCTGGCCGTCAACGCCGTCTACGTCGGGCTCCCGTTTTTCGTCGCGTTCATCGTGTTGAGCCTGATCCATTACAAGTACGTCAACGACATCCGCGAGAACAGGGGACTTGTCCCCGTGGACGAGGAGTAATTACTCATATGACAGACAAATGGGACCGAATCGGCTTCGTCATCAGCTCCCAGTACCGCGTGTCGGTTTTAGAACGGCTTGCAGAAGGGCCTGCAACGCCGTCGGGAATCGCAGACGACAAAGGCGTCGAGATCGCCGCGGTCTCTCACGCACTCTCCGGGCTCCGAGAGCGCGACCTCGTCGAGCTCCTCGTCTCTGAGGATCGGCGAAAGGGGCGCGTCTACGGAATTACGGAGTCCGGAGAGGCGCTGTGGTCGGAGATCACGACGCAGGGATTGCTCGACGACTCACAGGATCTTTGAGTAGGCTGTCATCGCGAGTCGGTACAACGGGTGTGTGACCGCATTGTTGCGAACAGTGGAAAGCGTGAACGACGACAGGCGGACCGAACTGCATAGAGTACGCACACACCTGACACTCGTCGCTACTCCTCGGACGATCCGTCCGTCTCGTCCGTTTCGTCGTCCGTTGCTCTCTCGTCTGCTGTCGCTGCATCGTCGTCTCCCGTTGCGTCGCTCGTGACCTCTTCAGGGAGGAGCATCGTCGGATCTCGGGAGTGACCCGGCGACGCGGCAAACCGGGCGATCCGATCGAGCTCCTCGTCAGTGAACCAGTCGCTCACAGCGATTCACCCGGCTGCGGTCCTGTCAGCTGAGCGCTGCTGCTCGGTCGCCTGCTCTCTGTCAACTGAGCGCTACTACTCAGTCGCCTGCTCTGATCCGCGGACTGGCGCCTCAGTGACGGTGATCTCACCGTCGCCGAAGACGGACACTCGGTACCCGCCGAACCGGAAAGATACCTGCACGTCGGGGCCACCGGTTCGAACGATCTGACGGAGCGCGTCTGGGTCGACGACGTCATACAGCCGCGTCTCCCACTGACACGGGTCCACATCGGAGACCGCCGAGACCGCCTCGACGATCGCGACACCGATCTGCTCGTACTCCGCGTAGTTGAAGAACGCCGGTCCGTCCGTCGGTTCGTTCTGGTGTACTGCTCCGGCTCCGCCACAGTCGGTCGGTTCGAATGTATGCACCATACAAGTCGGTCAGCTAATTCTGTCGACTCCAGGTACATATACTTTACACCTCCGTCGTGATAGTGTTTTTCACCTAACCAGTTCGACAAAGGAGTCGTTCTACTCCGCCGACTCATCCGATCGGTGTTAATCATCGTTCGTTCCCTGGGCGGCTTCGGCTGACGGCTCGTTCTCGGCGATCGCTTGCAGGCGGCGCTCTGCCTCGTCTCTGTCTTCGGGATATCCGACATCGATCCGCCACCCATCGAGTCCGATCGCGTCGATGGTCCTGCCGGATTCGATGAGGAGATCGATGGCATCGGAGAGCTCGTACTCGCCGCGATCGGACGGTTCGACCAATCGCGTCGCGTGGAATATCGCCGGCGAGAACGTGTAGAATCCGGTCATCACGAGGTTGGACGGCGGGTCGTCCGGCTTCTCGATCACGTCGGTGATCTCGCCGTACCCGTTCGTGACACAGACGCCGTAGCGGGACGCCTCCTCGTACGGGACTTCCTCGACGAGGAAGGCGGCGTCGACGCGACTCTCCCGCTGGCGACGGACAACGTCCCCGAGGTTCGCCTCGAACACGTTGTCGCCGAGCATGAGCATGAACTCGCCGTCGACGTGCGCTTCGACGGTGTTGAGCGCGTGTGCGAGCCCGAGCTGCTCCTCCTGTCTCGTGTACGTGATCGGAATCCCGTTGAACTCCTCGCCGTAGTGGTCGATGATATCGTCGGCGCGATACCCGACGACGACGAGCAGCTCCTCGGCGTCGAGCGCCGCGAGCTTGTCGAAACAGTGCGTGAGGATGGGACGGCCATCGACTTCGACGAGCCCCTTCGGCGTCTCCTCCGTGAGCGGTCGAAGACGGGTCCCTTGGCCGGCGGCGAGTACAACTGCTTGCATCATCGGGATCCGGAGCCACGGGGGGTTTGTTATGAAGGGCTTATCAGCGGAGCCGATCGCGTATCTGAGTCCTACTCCGTCTAAGCCTGCCGGCGCGCAGTTTACTCTCGACGGCGCCGAGCGCCTCGTGTCCCCCGGTTGGCCGGGTACTAAACGCATAACAAACCGGAGTGGACAGCAGTATCAACTGATGACAGACAGCGCCGACCTGACTGACTCCAGCGGGGATTCGGCCGACTCACGCGTCGATCCGACCGACTCACCCGTCGATCGCGCCGACCCCAGCGTTGACTTCACCGAGATCAGCGTCGACGGCGACACGATTGACGACGTGGTCGACGTGCTTGAAAGCGGTCGATACGTGAAGGGACCGATCCTCGAGCGGTTCGAGGATCGGTTCGCCGAGAAGACCGGTGTCGACCACGCAGTCGGCGTCTCTAGTGGCACCGCAGCGATCCTCCTCGCGCTTCAGGCCGCGGGGATCGGCCCCGGCGACGACGTGTTCGTGCCGGGACATACCTTCTTCGCAACGGCCAGTCCAGTGCTCTCGCTCGGGGCGAATCCGGTGTTCGTCGACGTCGACTCGGACACGTACACGATGGATCCGGAGGGTCTCGCTGCCGCCGCGGAGTCGGCCGAGAACCCGGCGGCGGCCATCCCGGTCCACATCTACGGCGGCATGGCCGACATGAGCGCAATTCGCGCGGTCGCCGACGAGCACGACATGTTCGTGTTATCCGATTCCTGTCAGGCACACTTCGCGAGCCGCGACGGCGAGCGGGCGGGGTCCGCGGGCGACGCGGGCGCGTTCAGCTTCTACCCCTCGAAGAACATGACCGTCGCCGGCGACGGCGGAATGGTGACGACTGACGACGGGGAGCTCGCAGAGCGGATGCGGAGGTTCCGCAACCACGGTCGCGGTGACGACGGGATCCACCGCGCGCTCGGGCTCAATTACCGACTCGACGAGACGAGCGCCGCCGTCGGGCTCGGCCAGCTGGCGAAGGTCGAACGGTGGAACGCGAGTCGAAACGCCGCGGCGGGTCGATACACTGATCGCCTCACGGATGTCCCTGCGGTGACCACTCCGACCGAACCGGCCGACGGGTTCCACGTGTACCACCTCTACGTGATACAGGTGCCCGACCGGGACGCCTTACGAGACCACCTCGCGAGTGACGGAATCGACACCGGAATCCACTACGACACGCCGCTGCACGAGCACCCGGCGATCGAAGAACGCGTCGGTGATCTCGATCTTCCCCGGAGCGAGCGACTCGCAGATCATATCGTGTCGCTTCCGATGCACCCGAACATCTCGGAGTCCGAAGTCGAGTACGTCGCACAGACGATCTCGGAGTACTACCAATGAACTACGCCGTCATCGGCACGGGCTACTGGGGGAGCAACCACGTTCGCGTCGCCACCGAGCTGGCCGAGGAAGGCGTCCTCAACGACGTGATCCTGTGTGACCTCGACGAGGACCGCCTCGACGACCTCGCTTCGAGTTACGGCGTCCGAGGCGTGACCGACTACGAGCGCTTGCCGGAGCTCGGCGTCGAGGCGGCGACAGTTTCGACCCCGTCGCCGACACACCATCGGATCGCGACGGATCTGCTCGAAGCCGGCGTCGACGTGCTCGTCGAAAAGCCGCTGGCGATCGACAGCGACGACGCGTGGGAGATCGTCGACGTCGCGAACGAACACGACCGGACGCTCGCAGTCGGGCACATTTTCAGACACCATCCGGCCCTCGTCGATCTGAAGCGTCGGATCGACCGGGGAGAGCTCGGGCGGATTAAGTACCTCTCGGCCTCCAGGTTCTCGTTTCGGGTCCCGCGTGAGACGACGGGCGCGCTCTACTCGCTCGGTGTTCACGACGTCGATATCTCGAACTACCTGCTCGGTGATCAGCCGGAGCAGGTGTACTGCTCGCTCGACGACGTCGTTCGCGAGGGAATCGACGAGACCGCCACGCTTGTCTTGGAGTACGACGGGGCGACGAGCGTGATTAACGAGTCGTGGCAGGTACCGGTGTTCGGGAAGCGGCGCGACCTCGTCGTCGTCGGCTCCGAGAAGGCGGCGTACGTCGACTACCTGGAAGACAACGTGATCGAGCTGTACGACAGTCGAGTCGTCGAGCGAAACGGGTCGATGAGCGTCCGCGACGAAGGAAAGCAGGTGTATGAAGCGCCGAACCGAGAGCCGCTCCGCGCGGAGATCGAGGAGTTCATCGGCGCGAGCCGCGGAGAGACGACGCTGCGAGCACCGGGGCGAGTTGGCGCTCGGGCAGTCGAGCTGCTGGAAGACGCCAAACGCTCGGCCGACACGAGAAACACCGTCACCGTTGCCAGCTCGGATCGCTCGACTGAGCCGATCGGCTCGCGCGAGCC
>SL_4KL_010_BRINEDRAFT_10000585_pt1 | contig 18992 bp, 11 predicted proteins | sample SodLak_010_BRINE_2_FD_10664 | JGI IMG/M metagenome (IMG submission 10664)
TTTGAACCCTGAACAGACCTTTCCCGACTCGTCGATCTGTGTTGGCCCAGAGATCGTGTGCTGGAACTGACTCCAGACGAGGGGGAAGCTACAGTGAACCGCGGCTTCCACCTCTCGAATCGCGTAGAAGACCGTCTTGTACGCACATCTAGTATGACCTCGATATCAGAGATATTCAACAAGGTATCTGCATAGAGCATGAACGCGAGAAGCACCTCTCCGCAGGAGAGGTGTTTCTCGTGAAACGGTGTCCCGTAGGTATAGACGGGGTTAAACGGACAATTGCGACAGCAAACTCGGTCTGACGATTCCCAGGTGTAGATGCTCGGGTTGCCGCACCGAGGGCAGGTTGTACTCTCCCAGAACTGCTTGAGTCGCCGCTCAATGGCCGCATCAAGCGGCTCCGTGTTGATCGTGATCACGCCGAGATCAACAAGCTGGCGAAGCATCCGGCCGAAAGCTGGATCTGAGGAGGGCATATCTCCTCATTTGAGACCGTAGACCGTAGCTATAGGGACTTTCCACGTTTCTACATAAGAGCGTGCTACCCAATGAGGAGAAACAGCCACAGCGGGAGGTGACAGATAGTTGTCTCATTGACCTGTTCGACAAGCGTTCCACGGTCTTCGATGTCGTATGGAAGTGTATCTTCGATTACAAATCGAGTGGGTGCTGTGTAATCAAGATTCTCTGTCTCAATACTTCGACCACCTGTATCGTTATCAACCGGATGCTGGCCCGTCGACGGGTCGAACTCGATTGCTGTTTGTCGTGCTTCTCTCCACGGCGTGTCGTAGGCAAAGACAAACGGAAAGACGTGCTCGTTTTTTCGCATGATGATGTCGACGGTTCCGTGGTCCGTTTCGGCATACTCGATTGTGTCCCAGTATTGGATACGCTCGGCGTGGTCGACTGCAGTCGTACGTGCGAGTCGGGTTTCGAAATCTGGATCCGTCCGAGAATTGCTCGACGACATCTCGAACCCCTTGTGGATCCGCCGTTGTGAGAGGATTGTTGCGTGCAGAGGGTTCTGGTGTTGGAGTCTAGTCCGCCGATGGCGAACGATGCTATACTCCGACTGTGGGTAGAGCACCTTAGATTGTCTCAATACATTTACGTATCGGTCTTTAACCGTCCGCCTATCTGCCCCAAGTATCTCTGAGAGATCACGATACGAAACCTCACTCCCGTCTGCGGCAGCGATGGCACACAGTTTCTGCAGGTCGCGCGGTTCATTGACTGTGTACTCTTGAGCAACATCTCGATATAAAAACAGTAACAGTGATGACTTGACGATATCTGTTCGTGGATGCTTCTGCTGATCGGTCTCTCGATAAAAAAACCCGCCGTGACGGAAGTACTGCTGGGTATGTCTAGCTAACTGTTTTCGCTGGCTTGGTTCGAATACGTCGAAATACAAGCGGTCGAAACACTCCGCTATTGACGGATCGTCGGCTGCGGTACGCTCTGGATTGCGGATTTGCGTCCGTATCTTCGAAATATGGCCTTCTGATACGTTTGCTTTCTGGTAGTTGAGGAGTGTTCGTAGCTCTTCATCCTCGTTTTTCAAGACGTCAATAAACTTCCGCGGTAGATTTGGGATTGGGTCCCTGACACGCTCATTGTCCGGAAACGTCACGTGCGGTTTCAAGGACCCGGTAACAATCAGGACCGTATCGTCTCCGACGTGTCTGAGGAGTTCGTTCGCGCGTGCGTCCATAGGAATATCAAGCGCTCCGATGTCATCGACGATGATGAGCTCACGGTCGCCATCGTGATACCGGGAAAACCGACTAATTGTTCGTCCCAGAGCATCTAAGCCAGCGGTTTCGCTACCGCCTGAGTCGTCAGCCGTCGATAAATAATACTGCGAATCTTCGACGGGAACGTACAGCACCTGTTCTGGGTTGAGTTTGTTCGCTATCGTTAGCTTGTCTCGGTCTAACTCTTCGCTGCGAAGATCGATTCCGAGAACCGGGTCATCAATGACTGTCGCGATGAGTTGTTTGAGTGTTGTAGTCTTTCCCACTCCGCTTTGACCGTACTGCGGAAAGACCCGTTCGTCCACATCGTTCGTGTACGCATCGTTGATTGCTTTCGCAAGCGAGTACGTATTCGATCGTGGAGTTAGTGCCGAGACGGATTCAAGCTCGGCAAAATTACCGTTCCACCACGGGTTGTGATGCTGTGCATCTTCGAAGTACCGACGTGTGTCAGCCGTTCGGTTGCTCATACACTCTCTGACGTTCGCATATACATATAACTAATCAATCGACTTCGTTTATTCTTCTAAAAACACACTCTACATTTCTTGTTTATATATGGCGAGCAACATTGTATGAGTATGACGACAAACGAATTTGCGCCAGACGTGGTGTACGGCCTTGGTGGCGGCGGAACCGAACTTGCACTCAACTTCCTCGAACAGGATTGGATTCTCGAGAATATTGTTCGCCCGAAGCCGAGCCGCTCCGAGAACGTGCAAGTTCGTCTGGTTGACACCGCGAGTGGAGAAATGAACAGCAAGCAGAGTCGTATCGACGATATTCGGCAGCAGTACCGAGAACTCGAACAGCAATACCGCGGCGAGTACAACAACCGCCCTGGCAGTCTGTCTATTGAACCTGTACTCGTCAGCCGTGACATTACTATGACGAGTGCGACTGTACTCACCGGAAAACATGAAGTCAAAGCCATCGCGGAAGCAACCGGCATGGACCCTGACAACTGGTGGCTTGACAGTGAAGATATCGACGAGAACCTCAATTTCGCAGACGGAGTTCACCGTGAGCGAGGGCTAGCTAAGGCGACGTTGTATCGTGCCCTGAGCAGTCAAAACGATGTTTCAGCCCAACTCGAAACGAACAATCCAAGTCAGGTCGCAATTTTCGTCGGTCTTGGTGGCGGCAGCGGATCAGGGATGCTGTTCGATGTTATCGAGTCGCTTAACGAGAGTAACCCGAGTAATGAAATCGTCGTCTTCGGCGTCCTCCCAAGCCTCGCAGAGGACAGCGAAGGTGTACATGCCAATGCGTACGCAGCGCTCGGCGAACTTGAAGCGATGCGCCTCGGTGAGGATGACCCAGTCGAAGACGTCGTGCTCTATCATCTTGATGCGGCCAACTACGAAGGCAAAGAGGGCAACCAGATGGATACTGGTATCGAAGAGTTCGACGAGGCTTTCTGCCAGTCGGTTATTACTTACTACGCAGCGCCTGGCGAGGAGCAATTCAATCGAACACCCAGCTTCGCCCCGTTCACAGTCGCAGTGCCGCAGGTCATCTCGTACAACATCAAAGCCATTGAGAAGGCTCGCAACGCGATGGAAAGTAGGCTCGACGCCTTCGAAGAGGCGTTCGAACGTGAAGCAGAGGTCGTCAACAGCGTCAAGTCGTTCTACGCCAATATTGATGTTCCTGACGCAGCGAGCGTTCAGGCAGATTCTTCGTTCGGTGATGTCCCAGAGGAGTTCACTGAGTCGCTCCGCGAACGACTCATCGACCTGCATGACTTGGCCTCTAAGGAACTGTTCGAGGAACTCGAGTATAGCTCTGCGAGTTGTTTCCTTGACGCATACGAGAACGCCAAAGACGGTATCGACGGCGACGACCCCATCGCTCTTGCTCGGAAATTGAAGAACTACGAGACATCCATCGCCGCCCCTAGTGAAGCTCGCGACGACCTCGACGAGCGGCTGGGTGAGACGCTGGCCGCCGGCATTTGCCGCGTTGCCGAACAGGCAGACCTGCTCGTTCGGCGCCAGGCGCTTGAACACAATCGGTTGAAATCGGCAGTGGGACATCTTATCCCGCTTCGCAAAGGTGTGCGTCGAGAGGTCACCGCCGCTCGCGCGAACCTTGGAATCGACCGTCTTGAGAGGGACGTCCGCCGCTGTGAAAACACAGCTGAAAAGCACCGACAGGACCTCGAAGAGATGCAGTCGACGTACGCCGACGAGGTTTCCGAAGCGCTCGCTCGCTGGGAGAGTGAAACCGAAACCGACCGCGAACAGCTTGCAGCCCACGATGTGTCTGAGGCAAAGACGCTCTTAGAGAACGTCCGAACTGAACTCCACGAGTTCAGCACCAAGGTCGAAGATGCTGAAAGCGAGGTCGAACTCGAACAGGTGAGTATGCGCGGTATCACCGCAGCCCTCGAATCGCTCGAATCGTACGAAACCCGTGTGAGTGTCGGCCCATACACTGAATTCACGCTCGTCGACGGTAACGCGATTCGAGAGTCGTGTCACAAACTTCTCGACGCTCGCAAAACGTCGCTCTCAATGAACGATGATGGTGGGCTACTCGGCAGGCTGACTCGCCCGTTCAGCAACAACGATAATGTCGACGAAACACGTCGACTCCGCGACCTGCATGAGGAATTGGACCGAATGGGCGTGTACAGTATCAAGCCCGCAACTGAGGAGTTTGGGGTCTCCACGACGCTCGATGTTGAAGGCCATCTCGAAGACGTCCGCGACGAAATCCAGAATACTAAATCAACTGTCATCGAGACAGTGCAAGCGGTGAATCCCGTTGAGGCGGACGAGTTGGACTCGGAGGACTTCGAGCGTATCTGGTCGGCAGTCCGCAGCGGTAACGACGCTGTGTCTGTTGTCGAGCGCATCTTGGCGGCCGCTCTTGGTGACACCAAGGACCTCGAAGCTGACCTGGAGGCTGCCGAATCTGAGCTTGAAGATACGGAGGTGAAACTGCAACGATACAAAGAAGCCGATGAGCTCTTCGGCTCGTTGCTTGAGCACACATACGGCGACTACGTTGACGCACTCAACCGCGCCAGCAAGGCAGAAAAAGAGTACAACGACACCGGAACCGACTTTTCTGCGAGCCACGATTTTGCCTTCCGATGTACGCTCCAGCCACAGAACCCGATGGCGACGGCTCGGAAATCGGGACTTGACGACGCGACACTGTTCAACTCACGCGCTGAACGGCAGACGTTTGAGGGCGCACTCGACAAAGTTATCGACAACGTTCACAACCGCAAACAACACGGGCTCTGTCATCCGCGGCCCACGGGAACTGATGCTCACTACTATGGCACCGACGTGAACATCGGTCTTGTCTCTCCGTTGAGCGAACCCCTTGCAGATGTGAGCACCGAACTGTCTAATCGCATCAACAAGGGCTTCGCCGTCACCACGCCAGGGTCTGCTAACGATAGTGTCGGCGTCTATTCTACCACAGACGAACAGGGTGACCCAGTTGGCCCTGCATGGGATATTGGCGTACACACGTTCATTAGCGGTGTCTTCCTTGACAACCTTCGTGCGGTGACCAACCGCGGGTTCCGGCAGGAGTACGAGAAGCTCGTGAGCGACAAATCGCTCGCCCTCCATCATGCGTATCAACTGGAGCAAGGCTCTGCTGTTCGCCGACGTAATCACGTCAACGTTGAGATGGATGACGAGCAAGACTTCTACATTGGAGGTGATGCTGAGACGATTCGTGAACAGCTGCTTGCGGACCACTTCGAGCGGGTTCCCGTCAACAGCTCTGTAGCCGAACAAGATGATATGTACCAAACGGACAGTATCATGAACGAGCCTGATGGCGGCCGGCCGCTCGGAGGTGACAACTGATGTCGCTTTTCGACACTCGGCGTTCGACAGCCGAACGAAAGGAACTCGTGGAACTCCTGGCTTACCTGGTCATAGTCGGTACTTCGTTGTTCTTCGTGCCGGATTTGATTCGGCGCGGATGGTTCAGCGGCGACGCCGGCCACGTTACCCGAACAGTACTGACTGCTGGTGAACCGTATGGGCTTTCGCTCGCTGTGCTGCAGGCGTTCGCTGTTGGCAGCTTCCTTGGGCTGCTGGTCGTGCTCATGGCCGATCGCAAAAAGAAGCTACATGCGTTCCTGCTTACGTTCGGCGTACTCGCCATCGGGTATATCCTGATTGAGTATTTGAACTTCGTGCCGCGAATCGTCGCGTTCTCGACGATGGACTACCTGTTGCCGCTGGGGCTTGGAGTCGTAGGGGGCATTGTTGCCTGTCTCGGGCTCAAAGTGCCGATGCAATTCCTCGACCGCAACCATTCCATTGACTTTGAGTTCCACCGTGGCGCAAAAATTGCGGCTTACGCTGTGATTATTAGCCTCTTTGCGATGCTCGGAGAGACGACGGTCATCTACCCGCCGTGGAACGATTTTTTCGACGCCGTGACTGTCGACGGTATCGGGGCACTTGGCATCCGAACCGACTACCTCTTGGGAGACCTGCTGATCGTCTCTGCGCTCTCGTGGACACTGCACAAGTTCGTGACGTACGACCGGTCGACCGTGCCGCTCGTACTCGGTCCGTCGGGTGCAGGAAAGACGTACTTCATGCTTGGTGCATTTTTCGAGGACCGCCAGACAAACGCCAGCACAACACCTTCCCGGACAGCTGTGCTCGCTCAGAAAGCCAACAAACTCGAAGAGACCATCCGCACAAAAGACGCACCTGGCTGGATGGTGGAGAGTACGAATTCTGGTGAAACCGAACTACTGGAGTATACTCGTGAGAGTGGTCGTCTGTTGCCCCATGACGTGAGCGTTCAGTCGCTTGACTACGCTGGAGAAAACCTCTCAGGTCTCGCAGCGGCAATCGAGGACGGTATGGACCTTGATGAGGTGACCAATGACGACCTCCCTGACGAAGCGAATATCGACGACGTCCGTGAGATGCAAGCCCGGATTGAACAGTCTGATACCCTGCTGTTCCTGCTCGATGCGAAGACCATCTTCGGCGACTCTCGCCTGAAGACCGACGGCGGGACCATCTCAGCATCCAACTCAAAGGCGAGGATGGTATCCGACCGACCGGCGGACGGCGAATCGACTGAGCCGATTGCCACCTCAGGTTCGGAGTTGGGGGATATCGCGTACTACGAACCGTTGCTTTCCGAGTACGGTGACGACAAACGCATCGTGTTCGCGCTGACGAAGGCGGACGTTCTCGACGACAGCTACCGTGAACACTACGGTATCGACATTTACAACCGCGCTGAAATCGACCGCTTCGCCACGTTGCTCACCGAAGACCTGCGACGTCAGTACGCAACCAAGGACTTGCTGAACCAGACGCGGGCAACGGAAGTGTACCCAGTGTACTTCAGGACTAAACTCGACGAAAACAACGAGCGGGTTCCCGAGCGGCCGTCGTCGGCGCCGCTGTCTCCGTTTGGGTTCACGCGACTCATGGAGGACCTCTAAGATGTCCGACGAGTGCAGCTCGGCCCGAATTAACGAGCGGGTGGATAGGGAACCGTCGATTACGGTCTACGATAGTCGAAAGAAGCGGTATATCGGAGACGCTATACCAGCGGTTGCCGATACCGTTGCGCGACTGTTCGGATCGGAGGTCCCAGTCGCATATGATGGGAATTACGTCTACATCGCAATTCGGCTCTCAGAAAAAAACAACCGCCCACAGACCTGCTACGCAGTCGTCTCCGCGGATCATCTCAACGATCTTTTAGACCTCCAACCGATTATCACAAGCACTGTCGAACCGACGAGATTCGACTACGAGAAGTCGACTGAGAAGCAACTGGGATACGTTTCGAGCCTGATTACCAGCTACAACTCCGCAGAAGTCCCGCGGGAGGCCGAAGGGCTATTTCGGCCAAACAGGTCGCTCGGCTTCGGCGTCCCAAGTTACGTGCAGGCGCTGGCGCTGCTCGACCGCGCAATTGATGCTGAAATGTCTCTGGCGGTGAGTCGTCGCCGCGCCTACTTTGACCCTGATTCCGACGAACAGCTTGATTTCGTCGACAGTGTTGTGGTCGTCGACAACCAGTTCCACGAACTGACGTACGACGACGACACGCAGCGTGCAGTTGACCGGGTGCGAAGTCGACGACAGAAGCAACATATCGAAACCGCGGTTGAGCCGGTTGGAGAGGTCGTCGCAGACCTCCGCGAACTTGGATTCGACAATACAGAGATTCGTGAAGCGGTAGTGGCTGAACTGCCCGCTGACGGTGTCGACTACGGGAACAGTGGACCCATAGACGATCTGCTTCGACAGTTGGACACCACGTGTATGGGCCGCTTCGATTTCGTGGCTGTCTCAAAGATGGTCGATACCGTAAGCTCGACTCTGAGTCGACGGACGATGATGAGTGTCATCACCGTCATTTCTGTATTTGTATTCCTTGTCGCAAGTGCCGCAGTTACCCTTTGGCAGCTCGGATATCTCACGGCAGTTCCGTCGCTTCCGTCGGTTTCCGTTCCCTCGCCCCCATCACTTCCAGCCGTCTCCGTTTCTGTTGACGCTTCCGCGGTGCTGTTGGGCGCTGCCGCCGTGACACTCCTCGGTTTCACCTTCGTGGTGTTCGCACGGCAGTAAGCGAACCTCAAAAGACTGACGAGGACTTGCACAATTCGAACTGCTTTTAAACAACATTCTGAAAACATACCTTAGTGTTTTATACACCACAACAGTATCAAAGGTATGACCGCATTTGAGGCGATCACAGAGGGCCACCATCTAATACGTAGATTGAAAGATCACAACCCGTGGTGGACCGACGGACCGTTCGTCTTTCGTGACGAAGGTCGATATCAATTGAGTCACCACGCCGACCTTCGGAGCGACTTTTATTATCTTCCTGAACGGCTCGCGACCAACCAGTTTTCGATCATCAGTGGTCCCGCGATGATCGGAAAATCGACGCTCTTGTACGACCTCATCGCCGCATGTATTGACTCGGACTTTCGAGAAAAGCATCTCTCCAACGATCCAAAGATTGAGGAGAATCTGACAGAAATCGTTGGTGACCTGGATTTTGCGTCGGCGAGACAGTTCTTGTACGTACCGCTGTTCGAGGAGCCGCTCTATCAAATCCAGGCTGGTGAACAGCTCGACGCAGCGATTGAACATTTTAAAAATACGATACGGCCTCCGGAGAATACCGATCTCGTGCTTCTTTTGGACGACGTTCAAGCCCTGCTCAAATCGAAAAAGAAAGACAGTGATGGACTCTCGTGGGTCAACGTCGTCGACCGAGTCCTTCGGGAAGGATGGTCTGTTCTTCTCACAACAACTGCACCCCGTCGAACCTGGAACACAGTTCAAGAGACGCTCCAAGACGTGAATACCGATCTCGAAACCGGACTACCAACTCGGTTCGAGGAGTCTGTGAGACCGATGGTCCCATGGAAGTATCGAGACTTCCTTGAATACCGGTATCCTAAGCTTCGGCACCACGGCCACGGCAAAACGTCCCGCTTTAGCGGTTCTTCGATCCGAAATAATCTCGAGAAAGTGATCGCAGATACGAACGAAGAGCCAGAGGAACTCACAAAGCAACTGGACCAGTTCGTCGATACGCTCACAGATAATATAGAACAGTTGCCGGACATTGATTGGAATCGCGAAGTCACGTTGTATACATTCCTCGGCGGCACGCTCGGCATTCGCCTCGCAGACGATCGTCAGTTCCCACTAAGCCTTAGCCACTCCGGAGATGAGGGTGGAGAACTGTTCGATCAACTCAGCGAGCGAGGTGGGCGATTTGATGAACTGCGATCGAATATGTTGACGCAGTACCGCGATCAACTCCACCGTCTCGCAACAAACAGTGATATTAATTTAGAGGATCCAGATGATCTGGAACGGATCCTTGGACTCATCGCGTACTTGCTGCTCAATGACTCTGCAGACGATCTATCGGTTCCGTCTCCCGTTTCCAGTATTTCATTTGGCGATCTTGCTGATACGTTAACCGTTGACCGCCGAACGCTTCGAAAAAAGTACCTTCAGCTTCTCTCTGAATTATATTTACTCACCGAATCCGAAGAGTATGATAATCAACGTCCCAAGACCGTTCGAATATATCCGCGTGACTTTGGTATCCTCCATGCACTCGTCGGTCAATCGTTTAATGAATTCGATCGTTCACCCTCACAGAAACGAGCGTTGGAGAAGGTGGCGGCGTTCGACCACACGATGCGACTCACGTACACGTTGAACGACTCGCTTGATCCAAAACGCGGGCGCGTGAAATTCTGGCCGGACGAAGACGGAAGTATCGATTTCGTTCCCCGATTCGGTGGTCGACCGGTTCCAATCGTTCTTTCGGACGTCGGCAGTTTCGAGGAATTGAGTTTGACTGAGTCGCCGATAACCACGTTCGACCGTTTCTTTCGTCGTCAACATGATTCGGAGCAGGACCCGATCAAAGACCAACATGCGACGGCGCTCCCTGATGAGAATCTCGTCGAAAGGAGGGTGGAATACGTACAAAGTGACAGCTTTGCCGGAAGTAAAAAAGAAGAATCTAGGTCGGGTGCACCGGTGGCAACGGACGGCGCTGCGCCGTTCAGTATCATTCTCACGCGTGGTTCAGATGCACCAGTAGAAGATCAAGTAGCTGTTCACCATCACGTGGCTACAAAACCAGTCATAGAGATTCCACTGTGGCTGTATCTCCTCTTCTCGTAGCCTCACCATCCTGGATCAACAACAGCGTTTCACTGCCTTCGATATATACAATCCGATTAAGTATATAAAAAGGTCGTAATATACACGACAACAATTTTTTGCGCTCGACAGTTGTGTTCAACACGGTCAACCACGGTAAGTCGAGTCTCAGCAGTCGATACCGAGGGAGATTTCGACAACCAGGGGGTCAGTTTCGAGCACAGTTACAGTGTCGAGTTTGCCGGCTGCGGTGACTCCCCTATGTTCTGCAGGGGCGAGCACAGTCGAGAGCGCGTCGCACACGGCGTCGCGCTTTACATTCTCGTCGAAGCAGGCGATGGCCGACTGTGTGCGATCGCAGATGTTGAGGGTGTCGATTGACGACTCAGCGTACGCTCGGGTAGAGAATTCAACGCGGTAGCAGTCATGGGACGGTTCTATCTGGTCTGGGCTTCCGGCACTGTGGTTGGTCATTGAGTGTATGTGTTTACGGTTGATTGCAGTTGGTATCCAGCGACCACCTATCGGAAGAACGCTCGGTAACTCATCGAAGCTTGTAGCGTTGCAGAGGCTCACGAGCCTGCTACAACCGTAGTATCACGGTGTAAGTTTTTTATTGCGTTCCGATCGCGGATACGGTAGCCAATTTATAGCCACGTGCGTCTACTGCCGATTACTGGCGGCGTAGACGAACGCGACTATAAATCAGGGTTCCACGATCGATCAAATTGACACACACTCAGGGCCATACAGACTGTTTATTGTTTGCATTCGATATAAAATTATGTTATTTGGTACTACCAGGCTGTAGAAATTACCTGATCACATAGACATACAAGCCTATGTTTCTTTACCGTAGTTTTATATATGCTCCCTACGTACTGGGTAATGAGACGTAGCATCCGGCCGACGCACAGTATCCAAACAAAAAATAATTCAAACCAATGTCCATCGACGAACATTCCAACGCACCCGAACCGAACAGCATCAACCTCTCGCCTACACACACCTTCGATGACCTCGATGGCCTAGAGCATGCAAAAGAGCGGTTGCAGACCGTCATCACCTCACTTGTCGATGACGCGAGCATCAAGACCCACAGTGTCCTCATCCACGGCCCCCAAGGAAACGGAAAGACGCACCTCGCCAACGCCATTGCGGGTGAGTTGGCCGATGAAGGCTTCACTATCTCCCAGTTCGACGACTGTGAGGAAAACGCCGGCATAGAAGCAGATGTCATCCAAGAGGTTGTTGATGATGCCATCAAGGCATCGCCGAGCGTGCTCGTCTTCGACCAGTTCTCCGAACACTACATGAGCGAGTTGCTGATGCACCTCCGCGATGAACTTGACCGCGTGCAGGCTGCAAACGAGCAAGTCCTCATTATTGCCACTGCATCCCCCTCGATGTTCGGCGGGAGCGTGCCCGTTGACTTCGGGTTGAATATCGAACTCCCAGACCCTGACGAGGCGCGGACGACAGCCCTGGTTGAAAGCTACGTTGACGAGTTTGCCTCGCAAACCGATGTCGGCGTCGATGTCGACCTCACCGACGAGGAGTTGCTTGAGACCGCAGAGGGATTGAGCGCGACTGAGTTGCGCCTCGCGACGAAGTCTACCTTCCAGAAGGCAGCGACCGCCGAGACTGCGGTGACTACTGAGGCGTTTACCGCTACGCTGTTGGCCGTCAAAGAAAACAGGCCTACCTCGATGATTGACCACGGGCGGCCTATGTCAGGCGGAGAGGACTTCATCGTCGAAGATACGGAGGTGTCGTTCAGTAACATTGGTGGCCTCGACGAGGTGAAAGCAGAAATGCGGGCCGCAATGGAGTTCCCGTCACAGTTCCCCGATGTCTTTGAGACGTGTGACCTCGGAACCCCTGGAATGCTGCTCTTCGGCGCGCCTGGAAATGGAAAGACGATGTTGGCGAAAGCACTCGCCAGCGAGTATGACCGTACGTTCGTGGCGGTCAATGGTCCTGAACTGAAGAACAAGTACGTCGGACAGACAGAAGAGAACATCAGAGAGGTGTTCAACGTCGCCCGTAGACGCGCCCCGAGCATCCTCTTTTTCGACGAGTTCGATGGGCTTGCTGGCAACCGCCATGAGGCTGACGCCTCCCATGAGGTCGACTTCGTTAACACCATCTTGGCAGAACTCGACGGCTTCCGTAACACTACTGATGTCTTTGTCGTCGCTGCCACCAATCGGCCTCAGGCATTGGACCCTGCTGTCCTCCGTGAGGGACGCCTCGGACGCCATATCCACGTCCCACTCCCCGACGATGATGCAGCCCGTGCCATCGTCGAAGTTCACACAGACTCGTTCCCCCTCGCCGATGACGTTACCCCTGAGTGGGTCGCCGGAGCGCTCCCCGGTGATATCCCTGCAGCGACGATTACGGGTGTCTGCGACCACGCGCTCCGCTGGCACACGATGCGCCGTGTCACTGATGAAGATGTCCGCTTAGAAGTTACTCAGGCAGATATTCGAGCCGCTATTGAAGAATACCCCATGCCTGAGGAAGAAGACAACGACCCCGCTAGAAGCGGCGTCAGCTTCTACTGACGCAGGTACCGAAGATGAGGATTAGTTCGACGACGCACGCGAAAACGCACCCAGCGTTGTCTTCTTTGATTAGTTCGACAGCCTAGGACAGGTACGAACCGACTCGAAGTTCGACACAACCGAGCGCCGCGTTGTCGTCCAGTTGCTAACCTGCATGGAGGGAATGGAGGATAACGAGGCTGTCGTCCTCCTCGCAGCGACAAACAACGCCGAGCAGATCGATCCTGCTCTCCGGCGAGCGGGACGTCTCGGTACGTCGATCAAGATCGGCCCGCCGGCCGAACCCGGGCGGCGAGAGATTCTCGACATCTCTACCCGGAATGTCGAACTCGCAGCTGAGTCGACCTGGATATGTTGGTGCGTCGGACCGACGGATCCGCCGGGAACGCGACCGCCGCAATCTGCAACCATGCAGGAACACTTGCCGTCCGTGAGGCAGTCCACAGCCACGAGGACGTCGACGGAACGGTCACAGTTGAGATGCGCCACTTCCAAGAGGCGTTGGGTGACCATGAAGAGTTCACAGAAGAATCGAGGCGGATGCCACGGGGCTTGACCCTGAGGCAATTTACCAGCTGGAACGACTTGAATCTCATGTCGTCGCCTGCGTGAATATTCGGTGCAAATCGGTTCAAAACGCGTCAGCGGTAACTCGATGTTCAGTGGGTCACAGAGGTGGTCTGAACGGTTTTTATTCATCATTTTTGTAGAGCAATAAATAAAGAACACTGTAATGCTCTAATTATTCTTAATAATGGGTTACAAAATTCTCCTAAATCGAATTAAAACACAATCCAGTATCTTTATTATTAATGCAGTCTATGGTATGAGTAAGGAGGGCAGCAAAAACTGCGCTTCTAAGATTCGGGATACTCTCCGAGACTGCGACCAAAACCGCGGTTGTCACCATATAGCTATGAGCACATCCACTTACATTCAGCAAGAGGCATCGCCCGAGAACGAAACTGTCACGGAGTGCTCGGCTACTGCCGATCGCACATCCACCGCCGAGCGCTCAACTGCAGTTGTTCAGTGTTGCGATTGTGGCCGACAACTACAGTCGACTAACGTTTCTGAGGTTGTCTGTCCCCACTGTAACATTGTCATCGAGGATTCACCCCCGTCGACTCGCGGTGTACCGCAGTACTCTACTGAGGATATGCGTACTCGGTCGCGGACAGGGGGAACGGTTACCGACCTTCGGTCGGACGGTGGCGTCGGCGTCGGTGTACGGTGGAACTCCTACCGCGACGGAAACGGTGCTCTGCTGTCCGCCGAAAAGCGACGGTTGTTTCGAGAGACTCACTGGAAAAAGGGCCGAACCAATGAAGAAAAAAAACTCGATTACGGCTATGGCGAAATTCGGCGTATGGGCGACAGACTGGGTATTCCGAAACCCGAACGCAAGCAGGCAGGTCGACTGCTCAAGCGGTGTATGAAAGAAGACCTCATACGGGGTATGAGTGTTGAGGGCTTCGCTACGGCTTGCTTGCTCGTCGCCGTGCGAAACAATAAAAAATGCAACAACATCCTGTTGTCGGAGTTCATGGAATTCAGCCGGGCGAGCAACGAACAGTTCAGAAACGCTCGCGGCGCGATTGAAATGTTCCTTGAAGATGTTTCGATTCCTGCGATGAACCCAGTGAATCTCGTCCCCAGAGTTGGATCTGAACTTGACGCATCGGCGGAGGTTGAGCAGGTCGCCAAGAAGTTGATTACAGCGTACAATGATTCTGACCATGGCCACTCATTTTGCCCGCGAACCGTCGCCGGGGCCGCCTTCCACGCGGCTTACGACATCGTAGATGCTGACAACCGACGATCGCTTTCTATTGTTGCTGGCATCGTCGACGTCCATACAACCACTATCAGCGAGCGAAAAAAGGCGTTAGTCAGCTTTTATGATACCAGGTAGAGAACTGTCGGAAGAACTTATCGGTGGGTGGCTGGCTGCTTGACCGCGACGCGGAAGTATGAAAAGGTATACGACACCGACCTCTAATATAAAAACAAATGAGCAACACAGGATATGACCACACGGCTATCGAACGAAAGTGGCGGGAGGCTTGGGATGATGCCAATATATATCATACGTCTGATGATATTGATGATCCAACGTATGTCCTCGGTATGTATCCGTATCCATCCGGAAAACTCCACATGGGACACGTCCGTAACTATACAATAACGGATGCATACGCACGATATCGACGAATGTGTGGTGACAATGTCCTCCATCCAATGGGATGGGACGCCTTCGGCCTTCCAGCTGAGAATGCTGCAAAAGATCGCGACACGAACCCCCGCGACTGGACTGTCGACTGTATCGACACCATGCGTGATCAGATGGATTCGATGGGTTTCGGCTATGATTGGGAGCGTGAAGTCACTACCTGCGAACCTGAGTATTATCAATGGAATCAGTGGCTTTTCAACCGTTTTTACGAAGAGGGATTAGTTGAACGTCGAGAATCTGAGGTAAACTGGTGTGACGACTGTGAAACTGTGCTTGCAGACGAACAGGTCGAGGGAGAAGATGAACTATGCTGGCGTTGTGGTGAACACGTCGAGCAGCGTGAACTTGAGCAATGGTTCCTCAGAATCACGGAGTACGCCGACGAACTGCTTGAGGGAATTGACAATCTTGAGGGATGGCCCAACTCCGTGCGACAGATGCAGCGTAACTGGATTGGTCGCCAGCACGGAACAGAGGTTGAATTCGAAATCAACGGCTATGGCTCTGTTCCCATCTTTACCACCCGCATTGATACCATCTATGGTGCAACGTTCTTCGCGCTTGCCCCGGATCACCCAATCAGTAAAGAACTTGCTGAAGAAAACGATTCCATCCATCGATTTGTCGCCCACGAAGCAGACTCTGACAGCGATCAGCCAAACGGCGTTGCAACCGATCTCACCGCGAAAAACCCTATTACAGGCGATGAGATTCCGGTCTACGTCGCCGACTTCGTCCTCTCAGATGTCGGTACTGGCGCACTAATGGGTGTCCCGGGTCACGACAAACGTGACCACGATTTCGCTCAAAAGATGGGTGAAGATATCGTTCCTGTCGTTGCACCGGAACCCGACGATTGGGATGGTGAGGTAATCCCCGAACAACCAGCCGTCAGTGAGTTACCGTTCACTGATGATGGCGTGCTCATTAATTCCGGTGAGTATTCTGGCCAGGTAAGCGAGCAGGCACGAACACGTCTTACCGATCAGATCGGGAGCGCCGAAGAAACCGTCCAGTATCAACTCCGTGACTGGGGAATCTCCCGCCAGCGTTACTGGGGTACCCCTATTCCAGTCGTCCACTGTGAGACATGTGGGCCAGAACTGGTCCCTGAATCCGAACTGCCAGTTGAACTGCCAGAGTTCATAAACACAACCGGAAATCCGCTCGACGCCGCCGAAGAGTGGAAACAAACCACCTGCCCATCGTGCGGTGAGTCGGCTGTCCGCGAGACCGACACAATGGATACCTTCGTCGACTCCTCGTGGTACTTCCTCAGATATATTTCGCCGGACTATACTGAAGCCCCCTTTGATGTCGAACGGGCCAATCAATGGATGCCAGTTGATCAGTACGTTGGTGGTATTGAGCATGCCGTGATGCATCTCCTATACTCCCGGTTTTTTACGAAAGTGCTCGCCGACAACGAGGGCTTGGAGCATCGAGAACCGTTCACAAACCTACTGGCCCAAGGGATGGTTCAGCTAGAGGGCGAAAAGATGTCCAAATCGAAGGGTAACGTTGTTTCACCACAGAGAATCGTCGAAGAGTACGGTGCCGACACTGCCCGCCTGTTCATGATGCAGGCTGCTCAACCCGAACGTGACGTCGACTGGAGTGAGGAGGGTGTTAAGTCAACTAACGCCTTCCTCAGACGACTGAAAGACATCGTTGAGGAGTTTGTCGCTACAGAACCGGATGGTGATGACGACGACATTGCAAGCTACGTTGAGGCCGAGATTGACGCGACAGCTGCTGTTGCTACTACCGAGTATGATGATCTGAAGTTTAACCAAGCACTCCGTGATGCTCAAAACCTAGTTCGGACGCTTCGGCAATACGCTGATTACACTGACCCCCACAGCCAGACATTTGAACACGGACTGTCAGTAGCTATCCGATTATTCGCACCAGTCGTACCGCATCTCGCTGAGGATCTCAATTCTGAACTTGGCAACGACGAGTTCATCGTCGACGCAGACTGGCCAACAGTCGACGCAGATCGCAAACGTATTGAGAAGCGCCGGAAACTGGTTGAGAACACACGTACGGATGTCCGACAGATTATCGATGTCGCCGGGATCGAAGACCCCAAACATATTACCATTATTGTCGCTCCTGATTGGAAGTATGATGCTCTCCAGATTGCCATTGAGAGTGATGCAAATAACTTGATCTCCGAACTCATGCAGGAATCACATATCCGCGAACAGGGTGATATTGCTGCTAGCTATGGTCAAGATCTTCAGGCCGAACGGGAAGCACTCTCGAAAACGCTCTCACCTGAAAAAGAACAGGAGATACTTTCGTCTGCCGCGTGGTTAATCGAAAGAGAGTTTGACGTGTCAGTATCAGTGCAGCGTGCGGACGGAAATAAACAGAGCGTGTCCAAACAGGCCAAACCTGGTCGTCCAGCAATTGAGATTGACGACTAACCCAATATAATTGATAATAAAGCACTACTAATGGTAACCTAAGTTTTTTATTTTATTTAAAATATAAATAATTTAATATATATTTCATTATGGGTAAAACGAAACATCAGCCAGTGAAACACTAATTTCATTACGCTGCGAGAATTCTCTGACCAGGGGTTAGTAGTCTTGGACTGACTTGTTGGCTAATCAAACAGGCCTTCGATATTAAGAAAATCATTCGCGGCGGTAGGTTAGCTTCGACAGATTCATTAAAAACGCCTCGTTCCCGCCGATCAGTCACCTAGATCGGTTCATCGGTTCGAGAATTCCGGCTCTGACTCTAACATTGTCACGGCCGGAATCTGATCGGGTGCAATGAGCCTACATAGCTGGTACCCGATGCCGGCAAGCCCTTGAAACAGTGTCGGATTCACGAGATAGCCGGAAGCGTGGTACCGGTACCCCCCGTTTTGCTTCGCCCTGGCGATCATTTGTCCGGTGAGTCGCCAGGCACTTTCTTCTGCCTGTGGTATACCAAGTCGACGACCTGCCGTCGCAAGGAACGCGATACGTCCCGCTGTGCCACAGCAGAGTTGGTCGGTTGCAGGGGCGGTACCATCGATTCCCTCAAGAGCCCACTCCACATCAGATGCCAATGATTCATCTCTTAATGCAGTGTATGCACCGAGTCGCGCAAGACCGATTCCGCTCCGCCCGTGACACCACGCGTCAATCATCCGCGGCGGATGCCCCGAGCGATAGTCGATCCAGTTGTTCTCATCCGGGCGTTGACACTCGTTCTCAGTAATCACTATTTCGCACGTCAGTTCTCGTATCGAAGATGAACCGGTGAGGGCCGCGAAACGGGCTAATGCTAATCCAGCCCCAGACAGTCCATGAGCCATCCCAGTCGCCGGGTTTTCGTCTACTCGGAGTGGCCAATCGCCATCTGGTGATCGGGAAGCAATGAACTTGTCAGCATATACACGGGCCCGTTGCCGAGCGACTGAGACATCCAGTGTTTCCACGACAGCCGACAGGCTGAGCACGCACCCTGTTGTTCCGCTCAACAAGTCATGTCTGCTTGTGGCTGCCGCACGTTCAGCTGTGATTGCCTCAACCGCACTAATAACGCTGTCTCGGTACGCCGCATCGCCCAGCATTTCTCCGAGGACAGTCAAACCATATGCGAGCGATCCTATTCCCGTGACTCCACCGATTCCGATCTTTTCGGCGATCTCCACCGATCGGTCACGGACGGCCTCCGCAATAGGATCGGCGACCATTCGGGCAAGTCGCGTGAACTTATCATCCACTACCACTCCCGCGGCAGCAAA
>SL_4KL_010_BRINEDRAFT_10000586_pt1 | contig 18988 bp, 16 predicted proteins | sample SodLak_010_BRINE_2_FD_10664 | JGI IMG/M metagenome (IMG submission 10664)
ATGTACTTGCTCGTGAGATCACTGAGTCAGTCGAGATCCGCCTAGAACAAGAGGCTCACTATGACTGGGTGGCACTTGTCCCCCAATGAGAAAGCACCGCTGGTGCGTTGACGAAGTATTTCGGAAAAGTCGATGGTGAAGACGAGTTCAAACTACGGGGAATAGAGTCTCGACAGCGATCGACGATGATCGAGATACTGACGGCGTTTAGAACTCGATGACGCGTGGAGAACGGATTCGTGCGGCTGCACGGACAATCCGGACGCCACATAATGCCTCGTGGATAGCCGCCGAGACAGACGTGTCGGTAAAAACTGCACAGAAATATCTCGATCAGCTTGTTGAGGATAACGTTCTGTTGAAGACTCTGCAAGTTGATCAAATGCTGTATTGTGTCGATCAGCTGATGGCGACCTATCGTGAATTCGCGAGACTACAGCGCGAATACGACCGTACAAAACTCACCTCCGCTCTTGAGTCGATGAGTACCCAAATCACCGACTGGAAAGCATCGTATGATGTTGAGACGCCGGGCGAGCTGTGGGCAAGCATCGTAGACTGTGAGGGCCCAACCGAGATTGAGAACCGTCATGAGGTTGTGAGTTAGTGGGAGCATTTCGTAGACCGTATCCCAATCGTTCGAGCAGCACTCAACGTGTATGGCTTAGCTGCCAAGCACGATTCTATTTGAGTCACACTTCCCAATAGTGCACCGGGGAAATACGTCCCCTATCATCCGAGCCCATACTATTCACTGAGACTACGCCAATGAATCTGGGAGCGACATATTCTGCTTGTAATACTAATTTACCGTTACAATCAATTGTCTGCTGTGTGTCGTTTGAAACCACATGACAGAGTTACCGTTTGAAGTTGGCACAACGTATCATCGTGTCGAAGATATTCACGAGGAGTTTGGTGGAAACCGATACAGTGGAATCTCACCCTGTGCGAAATATCCATATGTATTCGTCTTCTTCGGTGAATCTGGTGAGTGGCATGGCTACGACGACGAATTCACTGAAGAGGGTCAATTCCTATACACTGGTGAAGGGCGAGATGGAGATATGACGATGGGCGGGGGCAACAAAGCCATTCGAGACCACAAACAGGACGGTAATGAGGTCCATGTCTTCGAGATCAGAGAAGGTGCCTGGCAGGTAACGTATGTTGGTCAGTATGAGTACAATGATCACTACTGGACTACACTGCCTGACCGGAATGAAAATATGCGGAATGCAATCCGTTTCGAATTTGTCCCTGTTGGGGGACTTGAAATTGATACGGGGATTAGTGATCTTGATACGGCCTCTATTGAGGAATTGCGTGAACAAGCAGAGAATAGTGTACGTGGGAAATCAACTACCACTACTGAATCAACTTCCCGAACCACTTATTCTCGTTCAGAAGTTGTCAAAAAGTACGCCTTGCGCGTGGCCGAAGGTGTTTGCCGGGGATGTGGCGAAGACGCTCCATTCAGAGGTAAAGATGGTGAGCCGTTCTTAGAAGTACATCACCTCCAACGACGGAGTGACGGAGGTGCAGATCACCCTGATAATGTGATAGCACTGTGTCCGAACTGTCACCGCCGAGTACACCAAGGAAAAGACGGTCATGAATTCAATCAGCAGATCATTGAACGCGCTACGTAGAACTCCTGTAGCCGATAGATATGACCAAAANATTGTACTCAGATGACTGGATGGCCGTCAGGTGGAGTGAGTGGCTATCTCTCAATCCTGAAGACGACCAATTGAGAGATATTGCGACTGATCCGGGACTTTACCGTGTTCGTCATCGAAATCGTGATGGCTTGGAATACATCGGACAAACTGGTAGAAGTGTACGCGGCCGGGTCGGTGCACTCGCTCGAAATGTCTATGCCAAAAAGATGCCATTTCGTGATCCNCACACCGCAGCCCCCTGTTTGTGGGCGATTCGAGACCAGTACGGACCGTCATTCGAGGTTTCGACAGTAATTCCGCCGTTCGCCTCGGATGACCAGATACGAAAGGCGTTCGAAGAAGCACTTATCGCTACTGCTCGCCGGGTGATGGGTGAAAGTCCAATAGCGAATTTCGGGAGGATCATACCTGGATACGCACAATCCAGCTACCGAAGTAGTGGCTACGTAGGTGGGCCACTCGGGGAAGGCGAAACAGAGCCAAACGCGGAAGTCGGACGAGAGCCGCTTTCGTGGGAGAATAGCGAGAATGTTACCGCGGCCGACTGGATGGGGCTTGATTGGGCTGGGCCGTACCGCCTAGCTGATCGTCTTTCCTCAGCACTTCCCGAAGCTGGCGTCTATCGTATCTGGTATCAGGGCAACGCACCACCATTGGCATACATCGGCGAGACGTCGGCGTTCACGGGTCGATTACGGAGCCACGAACAGACCTTCGGGAGTGAAGCGTTGTTTTCGGTAGCCTCTCCTGCTGGGATGGACGCAAGACACAAGCGAACCGAAGTTGAAACTGATCTGATCGGCGCACATTATCTAGCCACAGAACAGTCACCCACTGCTCAATTTGGGAACTGATGGCCCTGTTGAAACCCTCGCTTTTAAACATAATATCAAACGAAACAGCAAGTCGATGAAAACTGTGTATTTTGTATCTCATCGGTTGCATTCACTATTTTCGATGAAGATGGAAAACCTACACTTTCATTATCAATCTAATTGACTTATTTTTCATGCCTAAGCATCATCTCCTCAATACCAACAAGAAGCATCTGAAGGAAAATAACGACGGGACAGCAATCTACGACCTTGATGTAGCTGCCACTTACGGGGGAGAAGACTACGCGATGAAGCTCGAACCGATTTCTGAGGGCGACATCATTCTGAGCTATGTCAACAGGGTCGGGTTTCGAGCTGTGGGCCGGGTAACTGAGGAATGGTCTGGTGAGCCTGTACCGGAAGGAGAGTCTCGGGTAGGCCCTGAGCAACCCCATGAGTACCACGTCAAGGTAGACTGGGAACGAGTCTTACCTGAGTCTGAAGCAATCAATATTGAACAGGCGAACAGGCTCTTGGCCTATGACGAAGGTACGCCTGCGAATTTTACTCGCAAGACAGTCAGCGACCCTGGTGCCGGGAAGCGTCTAGCAGACGCAATTCGTGGACGTCGAGGTGACGAACCGAACCTCTTTTTAGTCCCTGCTGGTAGGAACAGCGATAACCTCTCACGAACAGTAGAAAACCCGGTCCCGAAATCGACAATCAAAAATCACGATTCCACTGTCGATCTGGACCAGTTCGAGGGGGATGCTGTCCCCGTCTGGGGGCACCAGGAGAAAAAACCAATTGAGGAGGGAGATATACTTCTTCTGTATAAGGGTGGGGAATATCAATATGCTGCAGAGGTCGTAGTAACAGAGCACAACGAAAGCCTTGGCCAGGAGATCTGGGTCGCTGAAGATGGCGAGAACTTCGAACACATATTTTATCTAACGGATGTCCGTAAGCTCGATCTTAGTCGCCGCGAACTCGATGCTATTCTCGACTATGATCTTAGCTTCTACCCAACTGGCTTCACGAACCCACAAGAGCCCAAACTGAACAGGCTTCGTCGGAAGTTTGGCGGAGTTCACGAGTTTGTTGATCGAGTCGCGGTTAGTGACGTGCCTGATCTGTATCATTGCATCGCTGATCAGCTCGAAGAGACCAATCAAGTCGTATTCCACGGTCCACCAGGAACTGGGAAGACATACCACGCCCAGAACTTCTCAGAGTGGTGGATACACCAGAACCCCGAGACAGTTCAGGAGAATCGACAAACCCGATTCATCACGTTTCACCCGTCCTTTTCTTACGAGGACTTTGTTGAAGGGCTAACAACAAAAAGTCAGAACGGACAGGTCACCTACGAGATGGACCGAGGAGTGCTCCGGGAGTTCGTCGACGAAATCAGGAAAACGCAGTTCCCGAAGACTTCGACGATGACCCCCGCTACGTGCTCATTATCGACGAGATCAACCGTGGAAACATCGCGAACATTCTGGGAGAGCTGGTGACCTTACTGGAAGCCGACAAGCGAGAAGGCAAGAAGAACGAGACGGTGGTCAACCTGGCTCACTCAAACGACGAGTTTAGTCTGCCCCCAAACCTCTACATTATCGGAACGATGAACACGGCCGATCGGTCAATCACGCTCGTGGATGCGGCTATACGAAGGCGCTTCGGGTTCGTTGCCTTCCCACCTGATTACGATCTGCTCGTTGAGGAATTCGGTCTTGATAATCAAGACCTCAACACAGTTGCAAGAGGTAACGACCTGAATGCACTACACGCCGCCTCAATTCGGGCACTGGAAGATATCAACGAATCTATCCGCAACAAGGGGGGCCTCGGGAAGGGGAAACAACTTGGACATTCCTACCTCTTAGATACGAAGTCTGAAGCAGGTGTGGTCCGGGCCTGGAAGTACGAAATTCTGCCGCTACTTGAGGAATACCTATTCGAATCGTTCGAGGAGATTTCCGATATTCTGGGAGCAGAACATGCGTATTACCTACTCAATTATGACCACGAACAGATTCGTCACGTGTTTGGAGAAGGACACAATATCGATGAAGTGGATGCACTTAAGAAGACTCTCACGGAGGTAGCTGGAATAGAGCCGTGAGCACTATCGCCCCCTTCACATCTGTTGATATCTCCGACAGGCGGACACTGACTGCAGGAGTCGAAGACAGTATCGCGATATCGGTCTCGACCCGGGACGCTGAGTATCTTCAAACCCTCGCTAATGATAATAAATTGAACGTCAAAATCGTCGAGGATGCGAATGATGGAGAGAAACAGGTGGCCATCGTCAGTTCGACAGATTACGCAGGAGTCGTTGGGCTGCCGGATTCCGATAGTATCTATCTTCAGCCGAAGATTACCCAAACAGCTCTCCTCCGACTCCTACAACTTGCCGAGGGGGAATGGCAAATCGAGACCCTCGAACAGACTGCGGAGATAGAAGCTGGGAGAGAATTCGTTGACCTCCTCGCAGAGCTCTATACTGACGAACTTGCGTCAGTTATGCGCCAAGGCGTAGCCAGATCGTACAAACGAATAGAACGCCAGGAAGAGTACGTCCGAGGGAGACTCAACGTTCAGCGACAACTACATCAGTCGGGACCTGCCGCCACTATGTTCCACTGTAGCCACGACGAATTAACTCGGGATACGCTGCTCAATCAAACCGTCCTTCATGCGGCCCGGATCCTCGTTCGGCTTGCGGAGGATTCGGAACTACAAAGAAGGTTGTACCGGCAAGTCCAGCAACTTCGGCGAGATATATCACTGGAGCCGATTACGCTCAATCAAGTCAGGAGCCTAGAATTAAATCGGCTCAACGATCACTATGAGGACCTGATCCGCCTCGCAGAGCTGGTCATCACCAATACCCTCATTGAGGACCTCCACCGGGGTGAAGCTCTCAGCTATACACTTCTCCTCGATATGCCCGATCGATACCAGGCCGCCTTGGCTCCCCCTCTGGAAGATGTGAACGAAGGATTCTCTCTTCAGACTGAGCACCCACTTGAAGAATTCTTGACTGGTGATTTCGAGCTTGAACCCAAGCCAGACTATGTTCTTCATCAGGATGGAGAGCCAGTCCTGGTTCTGGACGCAAAGTGGAAAGACTTCTCTCGCAAGCCCAATGAAAGGGACATCTATCAGATGATTTCGTATCAACAATACCTCGACGTCCCGGGAGCTCTCCTGTACCCCGACACGGGAAGTATCTCTGGTTCAAACCCGTTGATGAATGTCGATATGAAGAATGGACATCGGTTAGTTGTGGGTCGGGTTCCAGTGACAGAACCGATGGATAGTCTTGGTTCTTACCGGGCGAAGATGAAATCATTTCTTGAGAGAATTGTGAATTCGGCGATGGCCTGACGGAATCAACTGATTTCCGCGGATTGTACCTTTATATTCAGATCAGTGCCGTGCCAACCTGACCTCCGTCCGATACGTCAACCGGTGCATTGAGATGTAGTAACAGACTTTCACCTTCTGAGGTGAGCACTTATTCTGAACACACTGTGCTCAGTGCACCTCTTGGAGACGATCAGCGATTAGGATTCCAATCAACCAGAACCAACTCACTCACCAATAGAAACAAACACTTCACATCGGACTGGGAGTTCGTCAGTGTCCAGTATTTCAGCAATCTCTTCAGGTGTGAGCGTCCCACGACTTTTTGCGGCACTCATCAATTCCGTAAGCCTTCCTTTGGGTACGGCTGTCGTGTCACCACGCATTCGGAGATAATAGTCCGCGGCTTGATCCAATGCCTTGGAAGTGGCATTTTCGCCTGTTGCTTCTTTTTCGTCAGCGAAGTGGGTTCACCACCGAGTGCCCTCGTTAGCCGGTACTAACGCACCGACATGAAGTTTCAGATGACCCGCGTAGCGCGTTGACGGTAGTCGTCTACAACCCGCCGCCCCCATTCGACAGCCTCCGAGTCATCGGTCGTCACGATGACTGCGATGCTCCCGCGTTCGTCATCAGTGCCTACCAAGACCAACTGGTCGTCGAAAATCGTGTAGTTGAGAGTTGTCTCCGGGACGACGTAGACTGCCACATTCTCTCGGTCTTCGATATCGGCGAGTGGTTCACCGTACTGTGTCCGTAGCCCGTCGATCATTGCTTGTGTCGTGATCCACTCAAATTCAGTGCCTGCGATGATTCGCTCGTACGTCTGGGTAATGGCCGTTGGCGGGCCGAAACTGTCGGACACCGTCCGTATCTCGTCGGTGGCTCCACGGACGAAAGACTCTAAACGTTGCTCGATTATATACGGTGACGACGAGTCGGCTTCGATTACTGTCGCGTCGGTGAACAAATGCGTGTGTTCGACCAGCTCTGCGACGTCCATGTATTCAAGCAGCGACCGTATTTTCGAAGCGCCGTCGACATCGGTGTGGAAGCGTTTGGCGTGTTCAAGCAGCGTCGTTCCGAAGTTCGTCGTCCGGAATCCACCCGCAGTCCGCTCAAGTAGTCCACGGTCGATGAGGTCGTCCGTTGCTCGGTAGACAGTTGCCCGTGAGCAGGCAGCTCTCTTTGCTATGGTGGCGCGGTCTGTTGGCCCGTCGAGACAGGCCGCAAGCATTGGTGTGCGCTGCAAGAGCGAACTACTCTCTTCAACGCCAGTCGGATCCATCGGTGGTTGTTTGATCGGGCAACTATAATCGATTGCTATTGTATTGTTCGGAAAATTAGTATTTGACAGTGGGAGAGTCGACAGTAGACTGAAGATCACCGACGACGAATCCAGAGAGCTGCAGCCATACTTACGACTGCGACGAGACCGATGAGTACCGGTACTCGGTGATCGCTATTGGGAGCATTAACCGGAGCAAAGGTTTCGTCGGTCGGCTCGATATCTTGTACGTTGGCACTGTCAGCCACCGAGATGTCTGAGCCGATTTTGAATACCGACAGTCCCGGCGAAATGGCCTCAAAGACGTAATGAGTGTCCGTCTCGCTGGTGACCGTCGTTGGGAGACGGTTCCACCGCGTCGACTCGTCACGGTAGAGCGCGACCGATTCGGCATCGACCGCTCGTTCGACGAGCGTTGATTTGTGCAGTCTGAATGTGAACGTCACGTCCTCGATATCATCGTCACTGATACTGTGAGAGACGGTGACTGTCCCCACCGGACGCGAACCAGTTGCCTCCGAGAACATTCGGTCGCTCTCGTCACTCTCAAGAGTTTCAGCGGCCTCGCGTGTACTGACACCGACGGTGAAATCCCCTGGTTGACTGATGTTCATCCGAAGACCCGGAACATCAAACGTAGATTCGTCGGCCGGGTCGTCCCCGGCCAAGGCGTTTACATCATCGTTTTCGTTAGCGTTCTCCTCGTCGATGTTGACGGCGATTTCGATAGGCTCGTTCGGCCTTGCGTTTGTGACCGTCGACTCCCACGTTGTTCCGGATTCTGTCCGGCTGTTCGAGACGTGCACCTCTGTCTCGGTGGTCTCGCCAGCGTTCGTTCCTGACGATGACGACCGCGAGGATCGAGGTTGGTTGACCGTCACGAACGTAGTGTCTGTGTCTGTGTTCCCGGCAGCGTCCGAAACCGTAAGTGTGACTTCGTACTTCCCAGCTGTGTCAAAGGTGTGGGTCGGCGAGGACATGTTCGCTGTAGTACCGTCGTCGAACTCCCAGTGGTAGTCGGTGATACCGACGTTATCCGTGGAGTTGGTCCCATTGAACGTCGTCTCCTGGCCGCGCAGGACGGTTTTGTTCGCCCCCGCCGCTGCAATCGGTGGCGTGACGTCCTGAACGGTCACGGTTAGCGCATCCGTCCCGCTGTTGCCAGCGGCGTCAAACGTAGTCAGCTTCACAATGTACGTTCCGGGGTCGACGTAAACATGCGAAACCGTCTCACCGGTTGTTGTGTTTCCGTCACCGAATTCCCACGCAAACGATGTGATGCCAACGTTGTCGGTTGAGTTGCTCCCATCGAACGTGACCGGGGTGTCTTCAGGGACAGTCGTCTTGCCTGCGGCAACGGCGACAGGTGCAGTTACATCTTGGACGGTGACAGTGAACGTGTCAGTGCCACTGTTGCCAGCGGCGTCGGTCGCGGTGAGCATCACGGTGTAGGTTCCCGGGGTTGCATACGTGTGGGTCGTCTCCACCCCAGTCGATGTGTTTCCGTCGCCGAACGTCCATTCGTATGAGTCGATACCGACGTTATCCGTCGAATTCGAGGCGTTGACCGAGAACTCAACGCCCTCGACGACGGTCCGGTTGCTTCCGGCGACTGCCGTGGGGTCAGTAATGTCGGCTACGATCACGCTCATTGTGTCAGTGGTTGCGTGTCCTGCCGCATCAGTCACCGTCAGCTCCACCGTGTAGCTCCCGGGATCATCATACACGTGATCGACCGATTGGCCGGTCGACGTGGTTCCATCCCCGAAATCCCACTCATAGGAGTCGATACCCACGTTATCCGTAGATGCTGAGCCGTCGAAGCTGGCGATGGCTCCCTCGTCGACGGTCTGGTCCGAACCAGCTACGGCAACGGGTGGAGTAACGTCCTCGACCGTCACCGTTACCGCGTCGGTCGCACTGTTGCCCGCTGCATCAGTCACCGTCAGTATCACGGTGTAACTGCCCGGTTCGTCGTAGTTTTGGGTGACGGTCTCGCCGGTCGCTGTCGTGCCGTCTCCGAAGTCCCACGCGAACGACGTGACACCGACGTTGTCCGATGACGCCGAGCCATCCAACAGGACGGGCGAGCCTTCGTCGACGGTTCGATCCGATCCGGCATCGGCTATCGGTGCTTCTCCGTCGACGATTTCGACAGCGGCAGTGGTTGTGTGTTCACCGTGAACTGCGGTGAGCGTCGTAGTTCCGATTCCGACGCCGGTAATCTCGCCATCAGCCGCGACAGTCGCAATGCTCGTATCGTCGCTGCTGTAGCTCGCGACGCTCGTGACCGTCTTGGTTCCGTCGGCAAACATAGCCGTCACCGTTGGCTGTCTGGTCTCACCGAAGTCGACTGTCGCATCGGCGAGTTCGAGTGACATCGACTCGTGAGCCCACGCGAGTCGTGGGTAGGAGTCGGTGAGCACCCACGTGTTCTCGAAGTCAAACCCATGGAGGTTCGTCTTCGCCGCTGAGCCGGTCATTTCCGCAGTCGAACGACCCTCGGATCCGGTCGAGTCAGGCTGGCCTGTCGTCTCGGTGTCCCAGAAGGTCGGTCTCTCCTGGTCCGAACTGGCACTCCCCCAGCCGACAAGACCGCCCGAAGCACCATCCGAAGCCGAAACTGATCCGACCGCGAACGACTCGGATACCATTCCACTATTGAATCCAATGAGTCCACCAACTCTGTTGGCTCCGCTGACAGCTCCTGTCGCGTACGATTGGTTTATCACACCGTTCATATTGACGCCGGCGAGGCCACCGACAAATCTGTCGGTGCCGGTGACGGTCCCCGTCGTGTAGGATTCAGTGATCGTCCCTTGACTGATTTGGCCAACGAGGCCGCCGACGTACTCAGTACCGGTGACGGTAGCCGTCACATAGGAGTTCGTAATGTTTCCATTGAACAGAGTTGACGTAAGCCCGCCGACGTTTTCCTCTCCTGAGACCGTCCCAGTTACGTACGAATGTTCAATTGTCCCTTGATTCAAGGGGCTAAATCCACCAACACCGTGTTTTCCGACGATAGAGACCGATTCGAGACCGAGGTTCTCGATGCGTGCGCCCTCACCAATATACCGGAACAGGCCAATGTTCTGTTCAGTTGGTCGATCGATATGCAGTCCCGAGACGACGTGGCCGTCGCCGTCAAGCGTCCCGGTGAACTGGTTTGTATACTCACCGATCGGATCGAATCCCGCGCCGCCGTGCCAGTTCGCTGTATTCGACGCATCGATGTCGCCCCCAAGTCGGTAGTGTGCATCGGGTGCATCGTGGATCGCTCCGAACTCACGGATTGACGTGAGTAAATACGGCGAGCCTACCGAGCCGTCGCCCGCCAGCTGGTCGACTGTCGGCGTCAGCGAGATGTCTCTGACTGTAGTGCCATCAAGGGTGACATCGACGGTCTTTGTAACCAGTCTTCCGAGCGGTGTCGTCCACTCAACGCGCAACTCGACTGGCTGCCGGTCAAGGTTCGCAACCGTGTATGAGCCGTCAGCGGCTGTCACGGTCTGGTCGTTGGTTCCGACAACCGACACCGTCGCCCCGTCTACGGGCCCCGATACGTCGTCGACAGTTCCCGAGAGTGTCGCCACCGACTGGACAGTCTTGCCCGTCACATCGGCGTTCGACTCGACTTGGACATCAAGTGAGCCAACGGCGGTTCCGGGAACAGAGTACTGAAACTCGACGATCTCGGACACCGATGGAGGAATTGAGACAGTCGTCTCGTCGACTTTTGTGCCGTCGACACGGAGCGTAATTGGGCTGTGTTCGGTAGAATCGACGCGATTGACGACTCTCACAGAAAGATCAATTGTCTCACCCGCACGGACGGTCTCAGGGACCGAGGTGTACTCGAAGACATGGACTGGGACGCTTTCTGCACCCGACTGTGCGAGTTGTGGATAGCCTGCTGTGGCGACCCAGCTGTTCTCGAAATCGAGTTCGTCCAGCTCCATATAGGCCCGTCCGCCCTGCATTTGCTCAGTCGAGCGTCCAATTCCCCCTGCCGAACTGGTGGCTCCGCTTACATCTGTATCCCAGTAGGATGACTTCACAGTCCCGTAGGACGTTCCAACCAGGCCCTGTGGTTCAAACGGGTCAATACTGATCTCGACGGCGGCATACGACTGACGGACGGTCCCAACCTGGTCATCCCAGTCGGCGTTTCGAAGCGTCCCGACGACCCCACCGGCGTTTGACGTACCCTGTACGTGACCTGTGACAGAAACTTTCTCGATGACCCCGTAGTTCACACCCGCGAGGCCGCCGGCGTTCCCCTTGCCGTTGATATCAACGTTCTCCAACTGGAGGTTGTTGACAGTTGCTTCGGGCCGAATATTCGTAAAGAGGCCGACTTCCGGCCGATCCGGTCGGTCGATGGTGAGATTTGAGATCGTGTGGCCCCGTCCGTCGAACGTGCCGCCAAAATCAGCGTTTCGACCGTCCGGGATGATCCCAATCGGTTTGAACCCCTTTCCGTCGTTCCAAGTTGCCGTCTCGGAGGCATCGATGTCGGCCCCGAGCGCGAAGTGGCTTCCTTGGTGGCTGACCATCTGCAGCTGGGAGATGTTCGTGATGACGTAGGGCTCCTCAGGCGACCATCCGCAACCGGTCCACCCATAGGGTGCGTGGGTACACTCCGATGCAGTCTGCGAGACTGGGTCGGTACCGTCTGTCTGTATGGAAAATCTCTCGCTTTCAACATCGTCCGGCAGTGTTGTGATTCCAGAAATCGCCACACAGAGGAACGCTAGCGAGAACGCCAGCACACGCATCCGAGTTGCCGTCCGTGGCTTCAATTGACCACCCGGCCGTCGGTCCGTCGGTGGTTTTCCCTCCGTGCAGCATTGACTGGCTTTCTAAATAGCCGTCGACAGAAGTTAGAGTCGTTCATTCATACGCAGAAGTCGATATATTGGATATAAGCACCGCTGAGACGATGTTTCATCTATGAGACTGTCTCTTTTCACTCATTACGTTGGTTAGCCGAGTAAGGCGCGTGGTTGGCAAAATATAGCCTTGTAAATTCGGTCGTACGACCACTACCCAAGAAGGCTCTTTATAAACTAAAAGAAGCATATCTGGACAAAAACAGAATTTTTTATCTATAGATCATTTCATTGTGGACAAACGTTCGCCGCAGCTTGGTCGTTCGAAATAGAGGCTCTAATTTGTTCAATATCTAACCGAGTTTCGCTAAATAAATGGTTGAATGATTAATTCTGAGTTCACATACCTAATATTCACTGTCTAATTTAATCCATACGTTGGTAAACGTTATACGTTAGGTCCATTTTGGCCATGTTATGGCAACAGACCAGACTGATGAATCACGTAACCGTATTGTCTACGGCCTTGACGACCGACCACCTCTGAGCGAAGCCATTCCGATGGGTGTACAACACGTCATGTTCATGATTGTGATTAATCTTTCATTGGCGATCGTTATCGCCGGGGGCGTTGGACTCACCGTTGGCTCTGGACAAGCATACATAATTCAGATGGCCCTGTTAGTCGCAGGGATTGGAACAATCGTACAGTGTTATCCGTTTGGTGGCCGGTTCGGTTTTCCAGTCGGAGCGAAGCTCCCGATCGTGATGGGGACGAGCGCATCGTTTATTGCGCCGCTTATCATAATCGCTGAATCGTTCGGACTGGCAGCGATGTTTACCGCAATTATCGTCGCTGCACCGATTGAAATCGTCGTCGGTTACCACTTCGATAAGTTCAGAAAAATATTCCCACCACTGCTCGGTGGCATCGTTGTTACCCTTATTGGCCTATCGTTGGCTCCTGTTGGTATCGATTACTTTGCTGGGGCTGCCGGTGGGCCTGGCGAGTCAGGATACGGTAGTCTCACTAACCTCGGTCTTGGAACGTTGGTATTAGTTGTCGCGGTGTTCTTCAACCAATTTTTTGATGGTGCGATGCGCGCAGCCAGCATCCTTATCGGATTAGCAGTTGGCTATGTCGTTGCAATTCCACTCGGCATGGTGGATTTCACCCCTGTTTCCGAAGCCGGCTGGATTGCTCTACCGACGCTCATGCCACATGGATTCGAAATCAACGCGACGGCAATACTAACTCTTCTATTTATTTACATTATCGTCGCTGTTGAGACGATCGGGGATATCAATGGGATCACACAAGCTGCCAACCGCAATCCAAAAGACGAAGAAGTCAAAGGTGGACTCATTGCTGACGGGGTTCTCAGCGCGCTTGCTGGAATCGTCGGCATGTTTCCGAATACTTCGTTTTCCGGTAACGTTGGGATGGTAAGCTACACTGGCGTTTTAAGCAGGTTTGTTGTCGGACTCGGTGGTCTAATCTTAATTCTGATGGGACTCAGCCCAAAAGTCGGTGCTGTCTTTAGTATCACACCAACGGCTGTTCTCGGCGGAGCGACCATCGTTCTGTTCGGAATGATTCTCGCACTCGGCATCCGGATTATTGTCGAAAACGTCGAGCTCAATTTACGAAACAACATTATCGTCGGTACCTCGCTACTCGTTGGTCTTGGTGTCGAAATCCGTCCTGAAGCAATCGAGCAACTCCCCGAAGACATTCAAGTCATCTTCGGGTCAGCACTCGCAGCTGGCACTGCCACGGCACTCATATTGAATCTCACACTCCCTGAGGAACCACCGTTTAGCATCGACTCGATCCTTCCTGGTCCCGAAACATCAACTGACTCGATCGAGGCCGATGACTAACGCCCACGACTGTGATAACCGTAGCACTGAGTACGACGTCTCGCACACACAATAGTCAATGAGCGACAATATGCGGATACCTGGGATTAACACCCTTCGTGAGCAGTACCTCCGTGGTGAGATAACTCCAAAAGAGGTCATCCAACGAGTCTACTACCACGTTACGACTGACGATAGCAACGCCTGGATTGCAATCAGAGACAAAACCGATGTACTCGCCGAAGTTGAGGAATTGGATGATCGGTCAATCGATACGACGCCACTATACGGGATTCCATTCGCCCTCAAAGACAATATCGACGACGCCGGACTGCCGACTAGCGCCGGCTGTCCAGCCTACACTTACAACCCTGATTCGAGCGCACCTGTGGTCGAGAAGCTCCGGGAGGCTGGTGGGTTAGTCATCGGTAAAACAAACATGGATCAGTTCGCTACGGGGCTTGTCGGGACTCGAAGCCCCTACGGCATTTGTCGGAACGTATTCAATCCAGATTTCATCTCTGGCGGGTCATCAAGTGGATCCGCGCTCGCTGTTGCCAACCGGCAGGTCTCGTTCGCACTGGGCACTGACACTGCGGGGTCGGGCCGAGTGCCAGCGGCACTTAATGGATTGGTCGGACTCAAGCCAACTCGTGGGCTCCTCAGTAACACGGGTGTCGTACCTGGCTGTGAAAGCCTCTCGTGTGTGTCGGTGCTTGCTCATACGGTAGACGATGCACGACTGGTCGAGCAGATTGCAGCCGGATACGATGCTACCGATCCGTACTCCCGTTGCACTGAGGGGTTGTTTGATGACACATTCGCGCCGACAGAGTCGATGACCATCGCTGTTCCAACTAACGAAGCCCGACTGTTCTTTGGCAACCGAGAGGCCGAACAGCAGTTTGAGACAGTTGTCGAAGCTTGTGAGTCAACTTTCGGTGCGGTCGAAAAGATCGGCTTTTCGATTTTTGAGGAGGCGTCTGACCTATTGTATAACGGCCCATGGGTAGCCGAACGCCTGACAACCGTCGGTGAGTTCATCAAATCGAACCCGGATGATATCGATCTCACGGTTCGCGGAATTATTCGTGACGGAGAGATGTACTCCGCATCAGATGCGTTCGAAGCGTTTCATCGGCTCGAAGAACTCCGAACCGAGGCTGACGCGCTTTTTGAAAGAATCGACGCACTTGTAGTGCCGACTATCGGGACAATCTACACTGTTGAGGGCGAACAGCTCCACCCACTCGAAATCAACAGCGAACTTGGCTACTACACCAACTTCGTCAACCTGCTTGATCTCTGTGCAGTTTCGGTGCCGACCGGCCGTTATGATGCTGGCCCAACGTTCAGCGTAAGCGTCATCGGTCCTGCTTTCGAGGACCACCAGACAACACACGTGGCAGAAAAGCTCCACACAACGAAATACCACCAATGAACCGTGGTGTGCGAATCATAAATACATGACTGACAATGAATATTAAAACGCTACACAAGAAGTACCGAACCACCGATTATACGCCATTAGACACCGTTGAGGCAGTATACGAACGAATTCAGAGTGATGACACAAACGCTTGGATTTCACTTCGGAGTAAAGACGCGGTCAGAAAAGAATGCGCACAACTGCAGTCGCCAGCCGAACAACCACTGTACGGGATTCCGTTTGCCATTAAAGACAATATCGATACATCGGTGTTACCAACAACTGCGGGCTGTCCGGCGTATGCCTACCAACCTGATGAGGACGCAGCAGTTGTCGAAATGCTCCGCGCTGCGGGCGGATTGTTGATCGGTAAAACGAACCTGGACCAGTTTGCTTCTGGACTCGTCGGCACACGGAGTCCATATGGCGCGTGTCGGAACGTCTATAATGACGCGTATATCAGCGGAGGATCGAGTTCAGGGTCGGCTGTCGCAGTTGCACGCAACCATGTCTCGTTCGCCCTCGGCACAGACACTGCTGGTTCTGGCCGCGTGCCCGCAGCATTGAACGGACTCGTCGGTTTCAAACCTACCCGCGGGCGCGTAAGCACTGCCGGTGTTGTTCCAGCCTGCAAGACCCTTGACTGTGTCTCTGTGTTTGCCCAGTCCTGTCAGGACGCCTTGGGCATAGTTTCGGTGATGTCTGGCGATAACCCGGAGGACCCATACTCTCGTGATTTCTATCCGGTTGAGAGCGATTTTGATACTGTTGACCTCTCGTCGCTGACAGTCGGAATTCCAGACGCCTCAGGACTCGAATTCTTCGGTGATGAGTCGGCCGAAGCATTGTTTGATTCTGCCGTTGAGACAATTGAATCCCATTTCGGGGGTCTCAACCGCGTCGACTTTTCGGTATTCACAGAGACCGCCGAGTTACTATACGGTGGGCCGTGGGTGGCCGAACGGTTGGCAGCCATCGAATCGTTTTATGAAGACAATCTTTCGGCACTCCATCCGGTTGTCAGAGAGATCATAGCACGTGGGGAGACGTACTCTGCTGTAGAGACATTCAACGCGTTTTATCGGCTAGAATCGCTCAAAGCCGATTGCGAGAAGCTGATTTCGGCCCATGATCTTGATCTGCTGATCACGCCGACGACTGGAACCGTATATACAATCAAGGAGATCCATGACCAGCCAATTGAACGCAACTCAACGTTGGGATATTATACGGATTATGTCAACTTACTTGATCTGGCCGCAGTTTCGATCCCGGCTGGTCAGTTCCCCGAGGGACCAGGCTTCGGGCTGACACTACTTGGCCCTGCAGGCACAGACCAACTGTTGGCAACGATCGGCGACAAAATACGGACGGCGATGACGGAAGCCGATCCCGCCGCTGCAGATTGATGGACCTACCTCGACCGACCATTGTCGGCCATCTTATCGGCACTGCCTGTAGTTTGATCGCGATGATAAGTAACGGCCCACTGAGCCACGACACGGGGGTTGGACTGGCAATTATGATTGTCACGTTGCTCGGCACTCGGCGGCTATCGACACCCAAGGATGCAGCCTCACTCGAAATTGTCGTCGGCAGCGTTCTCGACGGCGGTATGCGACAGGGACAGTTCATCAAGAGTTGCTTTGCGGGAGCGCTCGTCGTCTCCGGTGGAATTCAGTATTTTGGCCACACCTCAGCAGGGTTCTCGACTGTATTACTGGGAATGGCACTGGGTGCGTCGGCTATCACCAATGAGTTCGAAATTCGAGCGCTTCAACGCCAACTAAGAACAGCACAATCGCGTAGTGGTCCTTCTCGTTCTGTACAGACAGAGTGACAAACACACAGCCTGTATACCTCTCGAGCAACCAGTTTGCACCGTTTTAATCTACTCTGAGGTAGATCACTCAGAAGTTTAGTGTTCTCACACCGGGATCGGAATGTTTCAACAGACACACCCAATGCCTCGAAGTCGTCGACGATGTCCGTCAGAACCGCATCATTAAGGACCTCAGCCATCGCCGCAATGTATGCATCGGTCGGCCCAACACCGGCTAGTCCTCCGACACGGTCGTCGGCCATTGCAAGGAGTTCTCCAGCTGTTCGCGAGATTTCTTCGTCGACACCGATACGGGAACAGCCGAGAAGTCGGTTACGAATTTCTTGCTCAGTAGTGTCGCTTCGAGCCCAAGCGTCACCGTAGTACGTCTCAGCGACTACAGTAGTTGGCAACCACTGCATCTCACCTTCATCGACGAGTTCTGCTCCTTTCGAGAACGCACCAGGGTCTTCTGCCATCAGATCGAACAGGTATGAAGAATCAATGATCATTCTGCACTATCACGATCAAAAGCGTTACGGGCAGCCTCAAGGCGGTCATGGTCGCCTCCGCGAAGCCGGTCGACTGCCGCTTTGGCCTCATTAGCCTCATCTTCTGAGAGGAGACCGGCTACGTCGCTTGGATGAGGACCGCGTGTCATCCGGCGGAGTGTTTCTTCCATCGTCCCACCATCTTCCTTGTGGGCGTTCAGCCACGCATGATATTCTTCGGAGACGCGGATGGTTTTGACAATATCATATATGTGGATAAGTGCGAGTAAGAGTCTTAACCCGCTATTTTTCCTAATTGACGGCTTCGAGTAGGCTGTTAGTGTAGAGATCGCCGATGTCAAGCTCAGAGGCCGGGATCGTCTCGCCGTCGACTGTCGTGAGGATATCGTTGTCGGCTAACCAGCCAACAAAATTCTCCCACCGACTGTGGTCCATTGTTCCCCACTCACCGTTGTCTGTGAGATAGGCGTCAGCGATTCGCTGTTGGCTCTCGGTGAGGAACTCGAGGTCGTCGTTATCCATCCCGATTGCCTCCTTGTGGAGTATTTCAGCAGCTTCTTCGGGGTTGTCGGCGGCGAACTGGTATCCACGCCCAGTCGCTTCGAGAAAGTCCGAAAGGCCATTATCATCCTCGATCGTTTCCGGACGAGCGAGAAGCAGCGGAGTATAGCCGTAGGGAACGTCGTACTCATCAAGATAAAACACATTGAGTCCGAGCTCATCTCGTTCGGCCATCACTCCCTCCCAAGGCATGAACACCCAGGTTGCATCAGCCTCACCCTCTATGAGTGTGTTCCAAATACCAAGCTTCGGTGGGGTAGTTATTTCTATATCGCCGTCGCCACCGTCGTTTTTGACTAAATGACGGACGATGTAATCCTCAAAACGGGCGTCATAGGAAGCATACGTCTGACCATCGAGATCGGCCGGATGTTCGAGACTAGTCTCTTCGAGTGTTACAATGGCACTTTTATCTGTTTGACAGACTGCAGCGATGGCGGTCAATGAATCATAGTTGGGATGGGTGTGGTAGCTGATCGCGCTCTCGGAGGGAGCGATGGCGACTGTTGCTTCACCGGTAGCCACTTGTTTGGCAGGCGTGGTTTCGTAGTCATCATCAACGGGTGAGTGAATCGAGACGTTGACCCCTCTGTCATCGTAGTAACCCTTCGATTGAGCGACGTAGAACCCAGTGTGGTTCGTATTCGGTGTCCAATCAAGTGCAAGGTCTATAGCTGCCATTCACGAGTGGTATCACACCCCGGTCAAAAAGAGTTACCGTTGATTTCAGGCGACTACTCGTCGACCGAGTCAGCCGCTTCGAGTAGGGCTTCATATACTGGCCATGAGGCGTCTCCCGC
>SL_4KL_010_BRINEDRAFT_10000587_pt1 | contig 18960 bp, 22 predicted proteins | sample SodLak_010_BRINE_2_FD_10664 | JGI IMG/M metagenome (IMG submission 10664)
CACTACGTCATGTTCGGCGGCGCGACCGCGCTGTTCGGCGGGGCCTATTACTGGTTCCCGAAGATGACGGGGAAGATGTACGACGAGTTCCTCGGGAAGGTCCACTTCGTGATCTTCTTCATCAGCTTCAACATGGTGTACTTCTCGATGTTCCTCGCGTGGGAAACCCCGCGCCGAGTGTTCGAGTACAACCCCGCGTTCCAAGGGATGCACCAGATCGGAACGATCGGGGCCTTCATCCTCGGCTTTTCGTTCTTCATCATGTTCTACAACTTCGCGAAGTCGTACGTCTCGGGTCCCGAGGCGGGCGACAACCCGTGGGACTACTCGCGGACGGCGGAGTGGGCCGTCTCCTCGCCGCCGCCGCTGGAAAACTGGCCGAACCGCCCCTCGTACGCCTCCGGGAAGCTGGAGTTCGTGAAAGATTACGTTCCGGACGGCGGTCCCGCGGTCAAGACCGACGAAAACGGAAACGCCGTCACCGACGGCGGCGACAGCCACTCCGATCACATCCGTAACTACCCGTACTGGGACAAACACCCGAGCCACGCCAGCATCTGGCCGTTCGCGTTGTCGCTGGCGACGGGGATCCTCCTGCTCGGGCTCTCCGGGTTCAACAACTCCGTCGAGTTCCTGATCGGTGACACGGTCGCCGCGACCTCGATTGCGATCAGCAACCCGGTGTACCCAGCGCTGGTCGCTCTCGGGTCGATCGCGCTCGTCTGGACCGGGGTGAAGTGGGGCGTCGAAGACTTCTACGCGCCACCCAGCGAGTTCGGTGAGCGGTGGCCGTTCGAGGGCGTCGAAAAAGTGAAGCTGGGGATGTGGTTCTTCCTCGCTTCCGACGTGATCGTCTTCGGTGCGTTCATCTCGGCGGCCGTGTTCATCCGGTACAACGCCGGCTGGAGCACGTGGACTCCCATTCCGGCGTCACTGCCCGGACTGATAAACACCTTCGTGCTGCTCACCTCGTCGTTCACGGTAATCCTCGCGTTGGTCGCCGCCCACCGCGGGAGCCGGAAAGGGCTGTTGGCGACGCTGGGCGCGACGACGCTGCTCGGCTTCACCTTCCTCGCCGTGAAGGCGTGGGAGTGGTGGGAGAAGATCTACGTCGACGGCGTGACGCTCAGCACCGTCGCCGAAGGTCTCCCGTACACGGACATTCAGGCGTCCGTCTACTTCGTGACGACCGGCCTGCACGCGGTTCACGTCATCGGCGGCCTGCTCATCGCCGGCTTCCTGATGTACCGCGCATACGGCGGTGCATACCAGGAGGACGAGCGCCCGGTGGAGTACTTCGGCCTCTACTGGCACTTCGTCGACATCGTCTGGGTGTTCCTCTTCCCGCTGTTCTACCTCTTCTGAGGACGCCGCGGGCGGTCTTTTCGGATTCGGTCGGCAGTTTTCATTCTCACTCGGGAAGCGGTGTCGCACACCACTGACAGAAGTCCAACTCCGGATCGGCGTCACGGCCGCAATCGGGACAGGTGACGGTGCCGACCGTCGCCTTCGGGTCGGACGGCGTCGAGTCGGGAGACGCGTGGTTGGGTGCGCCCGCGTCGGGCGAGCTATCGTCGTCCTCCGAGATACGCTCCGTCTCGCTCGGATTGCCGATGTCCATCGCCTGGCGCTCGTACTCGCGGTTGTTCCGAACGGCGACGACGTACGCATCGATGACGCTGGCGGCGATGACGAGCAACACCGGTGCGATCTCGTCGAGCGGTGGGAGCTCGCCTGCGAAGATCTGGTCGATGGCCGCGTCGGGGACGAGAACGACGACGGTCACCGTGATCACCACGTACCAGCCGAACGCGCGCGCCCAGCGCCTGAGATACGCGTGCCCGAGTCCCGAAACCACGAGCGCCAACACCGCTGCGAGCCACGGTCGACGACGACTGCGATCGCTCATAACCCGTCGTAGGGGCTCCGGGACCGAGTAACTGCCCCTCTCTCGGAGCGTTTATACTTCCCAAACGCCGACTTCAAGCATGTTCGGTATCGCGCTTAGCGACCTCGCAACGGGGCTGGGGTACGGCTTCGTCGGCGTCGCCGTCTGGGCTGTCCCGTTTCTCATCGCGTACTACCTCCACGAGCGATGGCGCGGCGACGGGCCGCGCGGCGACGACTGAATCGCGGCGTTCGAGTCGCGACTCCCGTTCCGGTTCGATCAGCCTTTTGAGGACGCTCTCCCCATCAGATGTATGACCGACACAGCGCTCGTTATCGGCGGGACGCGATTTATCGGTAGACACACCGTTGCGGACCTGCTCGCGAACGGCTATGAGGTCGCGATGGTGAACCGCGGCACCCGCGAGAACCCCTTCGTTAACGACGAGCGCGTGACNCACATCGAAGGCGATCGGAAGGACCGCCAGACGCTGCGCACGGCGAATCTATCGGTTGATCCGGACATCGTCATCGACTGCGTCGCCTATCAGCCGGTAGACGTCGAAACGGCGACCGACGTTTTCGCGGATGTTGATGGCTACGTGTACATCTCGTCGGGGTCAAGCTACGGGGCCGAGGAGATACCCAAAATCGAGGGAGAGACGCCGCTCTGCGGCTGTACGCCCGCACAGGCGACCGACGACAGCTCCGAGACGTACGGCAACCGGAAAGCGGAGGGCGACCGCGCCGTGTTCGCGGCCGCAGAAGCGGGTGTCAACGCGATGGCAGTCCGACCGTGTATCGTCTACGGGCCGCACGATTACACGGAGCGACTCGACTACTGGATCGATCGCGTGCTCAACTACGACCGCGTCGTCGTTCCCGGCGACGGACAGAACGTCTGGCAGCGCGCGTACGTCGAAGACGTCGCGAGCGCGCTCCGGATCGTCGCCGAGCACGGTGAGCCCGGCGCAGCGTACAACGTCGGCGACCGTCGAGCGCTCACCCTCGCAGAGACCGTCGAAACGATCGCCGAGGCGGCCGAGGCGGAGTGTGAGGTCGTCACCGCGAGCGACGACGCGCTCGCGGCCGGCGACCTGCAGTCGGACGATTTCATCTTGTATCGCGACTACCCGCACCTCCTCGACACCTGCGCGCTCTCGGCTCTCGGCTGGGAGTCGACGCCGGTCTACGAGGCGATGGAACGGACCGTCGCGGAACACCGCGAGTCGGAGCGCGACGGCAGCGAGTGGGACCCGGGGCATGAGGCCGAAGAACGCGTGATCGGGGTCAAAGAGACGTTGTAGTCGAGTTGGGCACTAGCACAGAGGAGCTAGAGGGAGTCTGAACCGCCCGGCTCAGTACGCGGCGTCCCACCGGCTCGGCTTCCGCCGGTTGTCGCAGTCGAGACACTCCATGCGGTCCATCGTGTCGATGGCGATGTTCGTTCCCTCACAGCTGCCACAGAGGTAGCCGTACAGCTGAGTCCGGTCTGCGTCGGTGTACGCGGCGTAGAAGGGCGCAGTGGAGCCGCGCTCGCTCTCGTCGAAGGCGACGTGAACGGTCTCGTCGTCGTCGGTCTCGTAGGCGGCCTCTGAGATACCGGTCAGGCGAGTGATCCGCTTCTGGTATCGCCGTTCCTCGAACGTTTCGTCTCCGACCTCGACGGAGCGTTCGCCCGCGAGCTCGTATCCTTCGCGCTCGTAGAAGCCGACGCCCGCCTCGTTTGCGACGAGAACGTTTGCTTCGATGCGGTCGACGTCGGCCGCGCGGAGCTCTGTCTCGACGCGTTCGAGGAGCGTAGAGCCGATTCCGGACCCGCGGTGGTCCGGGTGGACGTGAAGCCAGTCGATCTCGCCGACGCGCTCGCGTCGGCCCATGACGTAGCTCTCGGCGAACCCGACGACGGTTTCGTCGACGACGGCGACCGGAAACACCGTGTCACCGTCGTCGATATCCGTGCTGAGTTCCTCGGCGTCGTACCACTCGTCTATCGCTTCCGCGAGTAGCGCGTCATCGGCGACGTGTCCGTAAGAGGCGACAAGTGATTCGCGGGCGACAGAACGGATCGCATCGATGTCGTCGGCAGTTGCGGCTCGAAGGTCCATGCTAAGACGTTCACGCGAGACCACAAAAAACACCGCTGCGGTTTCGGACCGGCTGCCACCGACGGAGCCGCTACGAGATGGAGTACGTCGCGGCCGCCATCAACAGCATGGCGAGACCGAGCGCAAGGAGCATCACGTATGTGAGCGAGCGGTTCTCCCACCGGAGGTGCTGGAAGTAGCCGACGATCAGAACGGACTTGATCACGGCGGCGACCATCGTCCCGGCGAACGCCTGCCCATAGGTAAAGAACTGGTCGAACTCGAAGAAGATGAACTTCGAGGCCGCCAGGACGAGGAGCGCGACGTAGATCGCGGTGTATAGTTTCACGGAGTCGGACGCCATTGCTGAGTGTACCTTCGTTCGCGTGCTTAAAGAACTAACCATCCGATGGGGCGGTGGATCCCATCGTGGCGGATCGTTGCAGCGTCGCCGCGGCCCCGCCGAAACGCCTATGACCGTAACCGGCCGAACTCGTACCGGTCACAGACCGCCGACCAAACGATACCGTGGACCCCCTCGAACCGACGGACGACCTGCTCGAATCGCTGTATGTCGTCAACAAGGTCGCAAAACAGCTCGCGGACGAGGCGACCGCCGCCTACGAGCGCGGCGACATCACCGAGAGCAACGTCAACGCCGCGCGTAAGGACGCGTTGTACCGGACGAAGACCACCGTTCTGAGCCGGATCGTCGCGGACGATCCCGCCCACGTGGTCGGAGAGTACCACTCGGTTCACGGCGACACGTGGCTGTTACTCACCGTGAACGGCTGGGAGTTCCATCAACCGCCGTACGCGTTCGGGACCGATCTCACGGATCAGATCGAGACGGTAAACGACATCAACGAGCCTCGAAACGTGCCATACGTTCGCGAGGCAGAAGTCAAACGCTCCGATCGTTCACTAGAGGAGGCGCTCGTTCGCCTCGCCGGGCGCGACGTGAACGCGAACGAACACCTTGCTCGGCCGACGATCAGCGGCGAGCGAAACCAGCTCGTCGATGTTCGCTGGTCGTGTCTGCGGTAGCGACCGGAGGGCTCTCGGGCTGTGTCGGGCGACTGTCAGACCGTCACTCCGCCGCGGGTGTCGCGGTCTCCAACTGAGGGAGTCCCGCGGCTATCTCTTCGCGGCGCCCTTCCAGCCACTCCGGTAACACGAGCGATTCGCCGAGTGACGCCTGCGGCTCGTCGACGTCGTAGCCGGGCTCCGCCGTCGCGAACTCGAAGAGAACGCCGCCGCGTGTCCGGGCGTACACCGAGCGGAACCACTTGCGGTCGATGACTTGACTCGGCCGGAGCCCGTGCTCTTGGAGCAGTTCGCGCCACGACTCCTGTTCCGCGTCGGTGACGCGGTAGGCGACGTGATGGACGGTGCCCGCACCGGGAGTCCCCTGCGGCGTCGCGGGGTCGGTCACGATGTCGACGACGAAGCCGACGTCGCCGTCGGTCTCGAAGCGACGACGGTGACTGGCCTCATCGGCGTCGGTCTCCTCGTAGCCCATCGCTTCCAGCAGGGGAACCGTCGACTCGGCGTCGGACAGCGAGAGCGCGACCGAAAAGAAGCCGCGAATGGCGTGGGCCGCAGGGACGGACCCGGTCGGCGGATCGCCCGCCGGGGCGTCTTCGCGAGCAACGAGCTCTAGTGGAAGTCCGTCGGGGTCTCCGAACGCTATCACCTGGTCNCCGAACCGGTCAAACGTCTCGGTGTCGAGGCCCTGCTCCGCGAGCCGATCAGTCCAGTACGCGACCGACCCCGCGGGGATCGTGAACGACACCGTCGACGCCTGTCCGACACCGGGTCTGCCCGCTTGGGCACCCACGTACGGGAAAAAGGTCATGCTGGTTCCGGGGGTTCCCGCATCGTCGGCGTAAAACAGGTGGTACACGCCGACATCGTCTTGGTTGACGCTTCGCTTGACGAGGCGAAGTCCGAGTGTATCGGTGTAGAATGCGTGGTTCGCGGTCGGGTCGCTCGCGATGGCAGTCACGTGATGGATCCCGGGTGTGTCGAGCTGTGGAGTCATACATCCAGTACGCGTCGCGGCTACTTGTACTCGCACGAACACGAAGCGAACCGGGTGACAGCAGTGTTACTACGATAGCCCCGCTCGGCCGCGGGGTTCGACTCTCGAGCTACTCGACGACTTCGATCGCGCCGAACATGCCGTTCGCCTCGTGAGGGGTACAGACGTACAGCTGAACCCCGGCCTCGTCGAAGGTGTGCTCGAACGTTTCGCCGGCGTCGTCGACGGCGTCGCCGCTCCGAAACTCCGACGAAGAGCCCTCGTCGGATTCGACGTTGTGGGCTCCGCCCTCTCCGGTCCACTCCCAGCGGACGGTCGTTCCGGCGTCGATGCGGATCGCGGCCGGGTCGAACGCGAAGCCGACATCGCCGGCGCCGACGTCGATGGCGACCTCGTCTTCTCCCGTGAGGTCCATGATCGTTCCGTCGTAGCCCCGAGCGTCGGTGAGGTAGTCGTCGATGGCCTCCGGGACGTCATCATCGCCGTTTCCGCCGTCGCCGCCGTCGTCGCCATCATCGTCGCCGGCGCACCCTGCGAGGGCACCGATCGTCACTGCGGCTCCGGTTCCCACGAGATACCGTCGTCTAGACAGTCTGTTTGTCATCACCCAAATGTAGGGGCTCGAGCCTTACAAACCCCTTGACGAGTGGGAGAATCTGAGAACGCTCGGCCGCTATCTGTCGAATCGATCGTGATAGATGCCGAATAGCTGTCGGCACGGCGGGATCGACAGCGCAGTCTTTGCGGTCGACCGGCTCTCTGCGGCCCTCAGACCGACGACTCCCCGAACGAGGGTGAATCGCCCAGGTACCCCGTCGACTCCGGCGACTTTATCGGCCGCGGGGGTCCTCTTTCACCCGTATGCGGGAAGACGAACTGGCGACGCGCATTGTCGACCACTACGCGGCCGCCTACGACGGCCCGGAAATACGGCTCGAAGAGCCGTACGACGCGGAGGGCCGCCGTGGGGTCGTCGATCTCTACGTTCGTCTCCGAACGCCTGCGCGTGTCGATTACGTCATCGAACTCAAAAGCGACGCCGCGATTCGGCGGGCGACCGGCGCGAACGAGATCCTCCGGCAGTACCGGCGGATGGAGCGCTACTTCCACGCCGATGACGCGCATGCGCTGCGACCGAAGCTCGGTCGAACCGAGCCGGGCGCTCACTTCCTGCTGTGTTTCGCGCCGACCCCGACCTGCGTCCATCACGTCGCAACCCACCGGTCGCTGTACGGCTCCGTCGACGAGGCGGCGCGGGTCGATGACGTGCCAGCGACTCGGACCGTCGGGTTTCTCACGGGGCTCGATGGTGACCCGGCCGATCTCGGCCTCGTCTCCGTCAACGGCGACGCGGCGTTCGGGTCGGCAGCCTTTCTCACTGCTGTCCCGGACGGTTCTCGGCTGGCCGAGAGCCTCCGCGGCGTCGACGACGAGCTTGTGGAGTTCTGATGATCCCGCAGGGTCCAACGACCGTCGACTCGCGCGCGGCTCACATCGACGATCGCTACGACCCAGCGTGACCGGCTGGCGCGGCTCACATCGACGATCGCTACGACCCAGCGTGACCGGCTGGCGCGTCGATCGATCAGCCTGAGAATTCGGACTCGCTCACCCGCACGGTCACGGTTTCGTCGACGTCTCGGAGATCGTACTCCGGGGTCTCACCCTGTGTTCGTCGGACGTACAGCGGCTCGACCGGCCGCCCGTCGACGAGACCAAACAGCTTGAGCCGCTGGTCTGTCTCCTCGGGGGGAACCTCGCCGTCCCGTACCTCGCGTGCGAGGTCACGCGAGAGCCACTCGTGGGCCGAGATCGACGGCTCACCGACGAGTGCCTCGTCGACGAACCGAACGAGATACCAGTTGAGGTCATTTAACAGCGAGACGGCCGCACCGAGACTCACCGTGTCGACGGCGAGACTGTTTACGAACGGCTCCTCGATATCGTAAGTCGCGAGCGCCTCCCGAGCCGTCTCCCGCGAGAGCAGCTCGTAGGTGAGATTCACGTCCGGATCGCCGAGGAGACACACTCGCGTCACACGCTCTCGGACTCGCTCGTTCCACAAATCGGTTGTGGTCTCGTGAGTTGCTCTAGAGGCACTGTACCGCCTGACGGTTCAGAACGTCGAGACGTCGCCGTCGATGACGCTACGTGTCACGTCGCTGACGTTCTCTAGCTCCTCGTCGATAATCTCGAGCACCTCCCCTTCGATGTCGCCCAATGCGACGCCGTCCTCGGTGACGAGTTGCGCGTCGGCGACGTGCGGCTCGTCTATCGGGCGGCCGATCTGCGAGAGGAGCCGGACCTGCAGGTCGCGGATCCCGTCGACATCGTCGGTGACCGACTCGGCGATACGCGTCGACAGGAGGTTGTATATCTTCCCGATGTGGTTGACCGGGTTCTTCCCGGAGGTCGCCTCCATCGACATCGGGCGATTGGGCGTGATGAGCCCGTTCGCGCGGTTGCCACGCCCGACGGAGCCGTCGTCGCCCTGTTCGGCCGAGGTGCCCGTGACGGTGAGGTACACCGACCCCTCGTCGTAGTCGTCGGCGGTGTTGACGTCGACGTGGACCGTTCGGTCCGTGTGCGACTCGGCGAGCCCTGTGACGAACTCGCGGACGTTCTCGACGGCGTCGTCGTAGTCGTCGAGACCGTCGACGTACTGGTCGACCATCGCGGCCGCCACCGTGATGTCGATGCGGTCGCCCTCGCGTTTGCCCATGATCTTCACGTCGGGCCCGAGCTCGGGGTGATCGTCGTGATACGTCGTGTTGAGCGCCCGCTCGGCCTCGTGAACGATCGTCTCCGTTTCGGTCAGCGGCGCGTGGCCGACGCCGAAGGAGGTGTCGTTCGCCATCGGCACCTGTTGGGTCTCCTCGCCGAAGACGTCCTGAAGGTCGCCCGATCCCTCACCGAGCTTGGCGTCGACAATGACGTCGGTGCCGTACTCCAGCTCCGGGATCGCCTCCGAGAGGTAATCGCGCGCGGCCGCCAGTGCGGTCGAGTCGACCGGGAGCTGCTCGCCGTCGTACTCTTTCGTGGCGCGACCGACGATGAGCACGTATATCGGCTCGACGACTTCGCCACCGCCGTACGCGGGCGCCGCCCGCCCGGCGACGAGCTGCGTCTCGTCCGTGTTGTAGTGGAGCACCTTCCCGACGCGGTCCAAGTAGAGCTGCGAGAGCGCCCGCGAAACCGACTCAGCGATACCGTCACAGATAGAGTCCGGATGTCCGATACCCTTTCGCTCGACGATTTCGACCTCCTGGTCTTCGACCGCCCGCCGGTCGAGGCGGCTGACCTGAATATTCCGATCCATTGCGTTCCGATACTCCGTCGGTCGCAGTATAACTTGCGGAAACCTCCTGCCCCGTTCTAATACCTACGAGTTATTTCTTGGCAGATATCCCCGCTACGTTGCCGCCTCGTACGCTTCGCCCATCACATCGAGCGCCGCCCGTAGCTCCGCCTCGTTGGTCGCGTACGAGATTCGCGCGAAGCCCCGACCGCTCTCGCCGAACGCCTCGCCGGGAACCACGATCACACCGCGGTCGAGACACTCGTCGACGAATCCGTCGGGGACGCGCGGCATCGCGTAGAACGCCCCCTGCGGCGTGGGACAGTCGATTCCGATCGTTTCGAAGCCGTCGATCAGGAGGTCGCGCCGCCGTTCGAAAGACGCGGTCATCTCCTCGACGAAACCGCGATCGCCACGAAGCGCGGCTTCAGCGGCGTACTGAGCCGGGGCGGAGGCGCACGCCTGCGCGTACTGGTGGACGCGTACCATCCGCTCGACGCGTTCCGCGGAGCCGTACACCCAGCCGAGCCGCCAGCCGGTCATCGAGAACAGCTTCGAAGCGGAGTTGACGACGACGACGCTGTCCGTCTCGGCGAACTCAATCGGCGATCGGTGTTCGCCCTCGAAGACGGTGTACTCGTACACCTCGTCGGAGATACAGAGGACGTCGTGCTCGTCTGCGATCCGCGCGAACTCCCGGATATCTTCCGCAGACGAGACCGCACCGGTGGGGTTACCCGGCGAGTTAACGACGAACGCTGCGGTGTCGTCGGTGATCGCCGCTTCGATCGCGGCCGGATCGATCGTGAGGTCGTCACGCAGCGGGACGGGAACCGGCTCGCCGCCCGCCAGCTTCGTCAGGGCGTCGTACGAGACGAATCCGGGGTCCGGAATTATCACCTCGCCGCCCGCGTTCACGTGCGCCTCCAGCGCGATGTGGAGCGCCTCGCTGCCGCCCGCGGTGGCGATCACGTTCGCCGGATCGAGGTCGATCTGCTGGTCTTTTCGGTGCTTCTCGGCTATCGCCTCTCGGAGCGACAGCGTCCCTTTGTTCTCGGTGTACGCGTCGGTCTTCCCGCTCTCTATCGCGTCGATCGCGGCCCGCCTGGCGTGTTCGGGCGTGGGAAAGTCCGGCTGTCCCAGCCCCAGGTTTATCGCGTCGTCACCGGCCGCCTCGAACACCTCGCGGATCCCGCTGATCGAGATTCGCTCGACTCTGTCGGAGAACTTCGGCATGCTCAGTGGGGGGTGCCGCCGGGAGTTAGTTCTTGTCACCGCCGGCGCTTCCGTTCCCACACCGGTCGACGCGATCCGCGAGCGGACTCCCGGCGGAACTCGCCGTCCGCGTCGACCGGGAGCGCAAACCGACCGCGAAGCACGCTGAGAACCTCACTCGGCTTCGCACGGAGGAGGACGTCGTCGATCGCCCTCAGTCGGAAGTTCGGTCGCCCGGCACCCATCGGCACCTTGATCGACTCGATCAGTTCCCGCTCGACCAACGCACGGCGGTCGGCCGTGAGCTCCTGGCCGGGCGCGATTCCGACTCCGTCGTCGGTCTCGCTCCCGGCCCACGCCCGCAGGTCGTAAAACAGGTGATCCTGTCTGGCCGCCAGCGCGACGAGGAGCGTCTGGTCGGTGACCGTCCCTGTTCGACCGACCTCGCCGTATTCGAGCGCGTCTAAGACCGCCGCCACGTCGTCGGCGAATCGGTCGTCGAGTCGGTCGCGCGCGGCTCCGAGCAGTCGGCGTCGAGACGGCATCTCGACCGTCGCCGGTCTCGCCGCCTCGAAGCGTGCGGCCACCGTCTCGGCCGCGCCGGCAACCGAATCGGGACCACGCTCGGTGAGTAGTCGCCGACTCCCGGTCGGCCCCGCGACCGCGTCGACGCGGTCGCGGCTCGCGAACAGGGTTCGCACCGGCGTGCGCTCGGAGTCGGCACACGCGTGAGTCCGAAGATCGATATCGCCGACTGCGACCGCCTCGGCGACGGCGGTGCCGAGGGCGAACGCGCGGCCGAGAACGTCGATAACGCCCGGTTGAACGGCGATTCGCCACTGCGCTCCAGTCGAGCGGTCGCGGGCGGCAAGGACCGACGGAAGCAACGACAGCGGGACGCCGACAGCGACGAGCTCTGTTCGGTCCGTCAGCGCCGACTCGACCGCATCGGTGAGTTCGTCCCCCTCGTCGGCGAGCGCGTCGGCGACCTCGCTTTGAGTGAGGGCTTCGGTGGAGTCCGTCTCACCCGCGTCGGTCGCGCCGCCGTCGGGAGAGGCCATACTACCCGTGTCTCCGCGAGCGGAAAGAACATTCCGGCGGGAGCGATCGATATCTAGGGCGCCCGCGCGAACACCAGGTAGCCGGTGTGGCCGACTCCCGCGGTGGAGGGGCGCGAGCCGCGGTCGGAGAAGTCCATCTCGCGCTGGATCGTTTCGAGCGTCTCGATCCCCTCGAAGCCGGCCTCGCGGGCGGCGAACACCGCATCGCGGGTCCCCTCGACGAACGGTGAGTAGACGGCGAGGTACCCGCCGGAAGCCAGCAGGTCGATAGCACGCTCGACGACCGTCGGTGCGTCACCCGTATCGAGCGTGATCACGTCGAACGGCTCTTCGTCGGTGAGCGCGTCGAGCTCCGCCGTCAGGTCACCGGTCCGGACGTCGACGCGCTCGTCGACCCCGGCTGTCTCCATGTTTTCGCGGGCGACGTCGGCGAACTCGGGGTCGATCTCGTAGGTCGTCACGTCGGCGCCGGCCCGGCCGAGATATGCGGCGAGGATGCCGGAGCCCGTTCCGGCGTCGAGCACGCGGTCGCCGACGGAGACGCCGGTGTGACCCATCACGAGCCCCACGTCGCGCGGCATCATCGGCGCGCCGGTGCGTTCGAGGTGGTTGAACAGGTCGGGGCCGCGAAGCTCGCGAACGTGGAAGACGGTTCCGAGGTGCGTCTCGACGGTGTCGCCGCCGCCGACGTCGTCGGGGACGTCGAGCACACCGAGATCCGTACCGAACTCCTCGCCGGGCTTCAAAAGGTACTCTCGGTCTCCGTGGACCAACAGGTACGCGGCGTCGGTCACTCGGGCTACTCCAGCGCCGCGATTGCGGCCGCGAGGTCGCCGTCGGCGTCTTCGAGCGCTTCGCGGGCCGTCGACTGCGGGACGCCCGCGCGGTCGGCGACGAGCGCCACGTCCTCGTCCGGAATGGCGTCGGTCGAGGCGTCGTCTTCTGCGTCGGCGGAGCCGCCTTCGACCGCCGTGGGGCTTCCGCCGGTTCCCGCGTCGGCGACCTGCTCGGGCGAGCCCACGATCTGGTACGTTTCTTGCCCCTGGGCGTCCATCTTAGTCACCTGCGCGCCGTCGAAGACGAGGTCGCCGTCAGCCGTCTCGATGACGACCCGCTCGGCGTCGATCTCCTCGACGTCGATCCCCATCTGTTTCATCATCTGTTTCATCTTCCGCGGATTCATACCGCCTCCTCCAAACATACACGCGAGTTCGGCCGGACGACACAAAAAGGGTGGCGACACGGGACGCCGAAAGGGTGGAGACACGGGACGCGGAAAGAGTGGAGACACGGGACGCCGAAAGGGTGGCAAATTTCAGCCGACGGGCCGACGGCGGGTTTGATATGCGGCACGCTCGAGGCGTTCGTATGTACCTTGCCGACCAGACATGGCCCGAACTCGGCGCGCAACTCGAGAACGAATCGGTCGCTGTCGTCCCGCTCGGATCCACGGAGCAACACGGTCCACACCTCCCGTTGGCGACCGATCACCTCATTGCCGAAGGGCTCGCGGCCGCGGCCGCCGAGGAGACGGGCTGCGTTCGAACGCCGACGATCACGGTGGGTGTCAGTCCGCATCACCGGCAGTTTTCCGGAACGATGTGGGTCGACCCGCCGGCGTTCCGCGACTACGTCGAGAGCTTCACACGAAACCTCGCGTACCACGGAATCGATCGCGTTGTGTACGTTAACGCTCACGGCGGAAACGTCTCTCACCTCCGCGAGGTTGGCCGACGACTCCACGCGGACGAGACGGCGTACGCGATCGAGTGGATGTGGGACGAGTCGATCCCCGACCTCGTGACCGAGCTGTTCGAGCGGAACGGTCCGCATGCGGGCCCCAAAGAGACCGCCATGATCACGCACATCGCGCCGGAGCTGGTCAGAACGAACCAGCTGGAGAGCGCCCGTGACGGGGGGCTCGTCGACTTGGAGGAGTCGGATGCGCGAGTTCACGGTGCGCGGACGTACTACGACGCGATCGACAACTCCGCCAACGGGGCGTTCGGCGATCCGACCGACGTCACCCCTGAAAAGGCCGAGCGCCTGTTCGACGCCGCGGCCGATCAGCTCGTGCAGCTGGTCGAGTGGCTCGACGCGCGCGAACGGGCCGACTTATTGCCAAAAGATCGGGTCGCGTAGCTACCTGTTGTCGGATCCGTCGAGGGCGGATTCCGTCTCCCCTTCGAGCACCGTCGCGAGGGTCGCGTCGAGTTCCGTTCGGCGACCGTCCAAAATATCAAACCGCTCTCCACGACGCCGTTCGAGCCAGCGGAGCAGTCGGGCCGCCCACGTCAGCTTTCGGGCTTTCATCGGGCCCACGTCCGGGTCGTCGAAATCCCAGCCGAGGAAGGTGAGTCGGCCGGCGCCGACGTGGTCGGCGAGGAACGCGGCGCGGTCGCCGTCAGTGAATCCACCGGTGTTCTGAACCGATCCGACCGGCGCGGCCTGCGTGGTCGTCAGCGTCCACCGCTCGTCGAACCGGGGGAGCCACTCGCGGATCGCGGGGACGTTGTCCCCGTGGGCGTGTGCCGCGACGGGGATCCCGTCGCGAGTCAGATCGACCGCGGTGTCCGGGTTCTTATCTAAATCGGTCACCATACAGTCGACGGCGACGCCGCGGTCGCGGAGAACGTCGGCGGCCGTGGAGGCGGCGACCACGACATCCGCCTCGCGGGCGACGGCAACCTCGTCAACCAGACAGGGTGCGGCACCCGCGATCGCCACCGTCTGTCCCGTCCAGTCTCTGAGCCGGCCGATCGGGAACGGGGTCGACAGCTCCGCGGCGATGTCGCGAGCGCGCTCGTCGGCGCCCCGCTCGAACCCGAAGTCAGCGAGGATCGCCTCGTAAACCGGCTCGAAGGTGTCGAAGTTCACGGTCTGGGCACCCCCGCTACCGGGTGAAAACTTGCGCCAGTCGGCGGCAGCAGAGAGCGCCGCCGCTGCTGGGGTCGAATATTGTATGGGCCGGAGTCGCACAGAGTACCCCTACCCGCGTGCCCCTCCGGCATCCAGTCGATTGGTTGTCTGCACGACGGCATAAACTTTCTCTTACTTAGAGCCCTCGTCGATCGATTCGAGCGCGGTGTCGAGCGCCGTGGAGACGCCCGAAACAGCGGACCGAACGGCGGTGAGCCCGGCCGGGGTTCCGACGAGCAGCCCGCGTCGGGTGTCTTCGCGGACTCTTGTCGGTTCACCGCCGTCGGCGGCCGATCGGGGCCTTGCGGCCCTGGCGTCCTCGTCGGCGAGTGCGAAGGCGGCGGCACTGTCGACCGCCTCGGTCGCCGCCCGGAGCGCACCGACGGCTTCTTGGGTCACTCCGGTGAGTTCGTAGGTTCGAACGACGGCGCTCTCGGCGACAGTCCGATCCGCACCGAGCCGGGCGAGGTGTCGCTCCGCTTCTCTGACGGTGGTCACGTCCAACTCCTCGACAGCGACTTCTCCGCGGTCGGCGCCAGCTGAGGCACGCGTCCGGTCCCGCGCGAACTCGGCGCCGATCAGCGCCGCGTCCCGCGTCTCCGCCACGTCGTGGGTGCGAATCACGTGGGCGCCGCGCTCGACCGCCATCGACGTGGCCGCCAACGAGACGGGGAGCGCTTCTTCAGTGCTCCGGCCGGCGACCGTCCGAAGGAAGCTCTTGCGGTTGATCGAGACGAGGAGGGGTCGGCCGTAGCCGCGGAACTCGCGCAGTCGGTGAAACGTCTCGCGGTCGTCCTCGTGGGTTTTCGCCTCGGACCAGCCGCCGAACGCCGGATCGAGGATCGTCTTGTCCGTGAAGCCGTTCATCGCGAGCGCGTCGTAGATATCGTCGACGGCTTCGATCGCCCCGGGGCGTTCCAGATCCGCCGGCGAGGCCATCTTCGAGACGGCGACGTCGTGTTCTCGGCAGACGCGGGGCATCTCCGGGTCGGCGAAGCCGCAGATGTCGTTGACCATATCGAAGCCGCGAGCGAGCGCCTCGTCGGCGACCTCGTGATAGCGGGTTTCGATCGACCAGACGGCGTCGCCGGAGGTCGAGTCGAGCGTCTCGATCGCGGTGTCGAGCCGATCGAGCTCCTGGTCGGCCGAGAGCACGTCGAGGTCCTTGTTCGCGGATTCGAGGCCGACGTCGACGATGTCGGCGCCCTCGCCGATAAGCTCCTCGTCGACGTACTCGGCCGCTTCGCCCGGATCGTCGTACACGCTCGGGTCGTACGGCGACTCCGAGGAGACGTTGAGTACGCCCATGATCCGGGGCGGGTGATCGTCGCCGATTCCGAGTCCCGCGGCGTCCACGTTTCGCATACGATCACTACGGGCGCGAGTAGTATAAACGGGGCGAGTAGCCGACGGTTTCGCCGGGGCCGACAGCCCAAGTGTCGCCGGGGCCGACAGCCCAAGTGTCGCCGGAGCCGACAGCCCAAGTGTCGCCGGGGCCGACTGTCACGTCGTGAAGAGTTCGGTGTCGTCCGGCACGGCAAACAGCCCTATCCGGACGCCGGCGTCAAGCCAGCCGTAGCCGTACGAGTACGACGCGAGAGCGTTCACGAGGTCGTCGTCCGCACGGAAGTGACGACCGTCGTCGAGGTACGACTCGGTCATCTCTAGGACGTCTGCCGCAGCGTCACCGAGAGGGGTATCTACGGGCGGTCGCGGCTCCGCGACCGCGAGGGCGTCAGCGAGCATCTGCTCGTAACGGCTCGTCTTCTCCGATAAGTCGGCACTCATGCTCTCTGGTTTTCCGGACCGACTGAAAAACCCGTGGGGTGGTCACGAAAGCGCAACGAGGATACGTTCGGCCCCGAAACACCGTCTTATGTACGAGGCCGTTCACGCGTATCCCGACGGCGAGACGACCGTCGCTCGCCACGCCGCAACCGCGGCGCGGTACGGCTACGACGGGATCGTCGTCCGGACTCGAGAGGCACTTCCTGCGGCGTTCCCGTCAGATTCCGGCGGTGCTGAGGAGTCGACGGAACCCGCTCGAACCGACGCGTCGACGGAACCCGCCCGAGATCCGGTCGCGCTCGCCGACGAGTACGACGTCGACGTCGTGGACGCGGTCGAGATCGACGCCGAGAACGCACAAAGCGCCTCCGGTGCGGTCGGTAACTACCGGTCGAAGCGCACCCTCGTCTGTCTCGTCGGCGGCGACGACGGCCTCAATCGATTCGCGGTCGAGGAGCCGCGAATCGACGTTCTCACCCGACCGATGGCGGGAGCCGGTGATTTCAACCACGTTCTCGCGAAAGCCGCCCGGGATAACGCGGTCCACGTGGAGTTCGACTTCGGGCCGCTGCTCCGTGCGACCGGCGGGAAGCGCGTGCGCGCGCTCGCAGACCTCCGGAAGCTCCGCGAGATCGTGTCCTACTACGACGCTCCCCACGTCGTCAGCGCGAACCCTCGCTCACACCTCGAACTCCGTGCGCCCCGCGAGTTGGTCGCCGCCGGCGAGGCTGTCGGATTCGATCCAGACTGGATCCGCGACGGACTTCGAGCGTGGGGCGAGATCGCGACCAGAAACCGAGAGCGACGCTCCGAGGCCTTCATACAGCCGGGGGTTCGACGTGGACGGTATGAAGAAGACCGTTGAGGAGCACGCCGAGCGCTTCTCCGAGAAGGCCGGCGCGTACGACGACTCGAAGAGCGACGAGTACCAGGCCTGCGCCGACTTGGTGGTCGCGTACGCCGATCCGGATCCCGACGATATCGTCCTCGACCTGGGAGCGGGGACGGGCGCCATTTCGCTCGCCTTGGCACCGGACGCCGAGCAAGTGCTCGCTCGCGATATCAGCGAGGGAATGATGGACGAGGGGCGGCACAAAGCGGCGGCAGCCGGGCTCTCGAACGTCGAGTTCGCGTACGGCGAGTTCCGCGAGCCCGATGTCGGCGCCGACCAGCGGGTCGATATCGTCACCTCGAACTTCGCGCTCCATCACCTCGCGGACGACGAGAAGCGCGAGGCGATCCGTGTGATGGCCGAGACGGGTGCCCGACGGATCGTCCTCGGCGACGTGGCGTTCTTCGAGGAGCCGGATCCCGCCGTTCCCTTCTACAGTCCCGACGTCGACGACCCGGCCACGGTCGGCACGCTCGTCGAGGCGTTTACCGCGGTCGGGTTCGCGGTGACCGCGGTCGAACGCGTCCACGACCAAGTGGCGGTGATCGTCGCCGAACGAACCGGCGGCGAATCCGCGTGATCGAGCCGCGATGAAACACCTCCCGAAACACCTCCGACCGCGGTGGCGGTACCTCGCCATCGGGATCGAGACGTGGCCCGACGCCGACTTTCGCCGCCGATCCTTCCAGCGTGCGCTGTGGTACGCTGCCGGAAACCTCGTCGGTGATTCGGGCAGTGCCGACGCTGACCTCACTCTGCTTTCGTTTTCGCACGCTGACGGGATCGGCGAAGCGATCGTGCGTGTCAGACACGGCCACGTCGACGAGGCGCGCGCGTCCATCGCATGCGTGAGCGCAGTCGACGGCGACGCCGTCGGGATCTACGTCCGTGGGATCTCGGGGACAGTGCGTGCCTGTGAGGAAAGATATATGCGTCGCGCGGGCGCTAATTCAACACAGCGAGACGTCGCGTTCGAAGACGCCGAGCGACCCGCTGTCGTGCGCGGAGACGCGTGCGACGTGTCGGTCGAGTCGGGGTATGTCGGCGCGGCGGCGTTTGACACCGAGTGATATCATGCAGGGCCAATCCCAACAACAGGCGTACGACCGCGGCATCACCATCTTCTCCCCTGACGGTCGACTCTACCAGGTCGAGTACGCGCGGGAGGCAGTGAAACGTGGGACCGCAAGCGTGGGCGTTCGCGCCGAAGACGGCGTCGTCCTCGCGGCCGACAAGCGCGCGCGTTCACCGTTGATGGAGGCGGCGAGCATCGAGAAGCTCCACAAGGCCGACGACCACGTCGGCGTTGCGAGCGCCGGCCACGTCGCCGACGCGCGCCAGCTCATCGATTTTGCCCGTCGGCAAGCACAGGTGAACCACCTCCGGTACGGCGAGGCAGTCGGTATCGAGACGCTGACAAAAAACATCACTGACCACATCCAGCAGTACACGCAGATCGGTGGCGCGCGCCCGTTCGGCGTCGCGCTGATCGTCGGCGGAATCGAGAACGGCAAGCCGCGCCTGTTCGAGACCGATCCCTCCGGCACTCCGTACGAGTGGCAGGCGTTGTCGATCGGCTCCGACCGGAGCGACCTCCGCGACTATCTCGAATCGGAGTACGAGGACGGACTCTCGACGGACGACGCGGTCGGACTCGCGCTCGACACCCTCGCCCAGTCGAACGACGGTGAGCTCTCTCCGGAGGGTGTCGGCGTCGCAACGATCACCGCCGAGGACGGCTACGTCGAGCGATCGGCAGCGGAGCTCGA
>SL_4KL_010_BRINEDRAFT_10000588_pt1 | contig 18948 bp, 19 predicted proteins | sample SodLak_010_BRINE_2_FD_10664 | JGI IMG/M metagenome (IMG submission 10664)
CCTCTTGGTTGGTGACATCCAGGCGGTCGGTTTTACAGCCCGCCTCCCCGAGCGGTTCGAGGTCAGCCGGGTCGCGGGCCGTCGCGTACACGGTCCATCCCTCGTCGAGGAATGCGAGGGCCGTGGCCCGCCCGATGCCGGACGAACAGCCAGTAATGAGTACCGTCTTCGGTTGCACACCCGTTATTCCGCCCGATGGGTGTTAATTATATGGCTTTTTCAGTCGGATGGTTGCGCTCATCCTTCGAGCTGACGTTTGCAGTCGTCGACGTACTGGTCGGCCAGCCGTGTCGGCTCTGGGAGTTTATAGCTGCCACCACAGCGAGCCACCACCTCGACGGCGGTCTCGGCACTCACGCGGTGGCCCGGACTGATATATAAGGGGTTGATGTGGCGGTTCGGCGAGTCGTACTGTCTGGACTGGTAGGCATAGCCTACCGTCGTCCCAGTCGGACAGTCGACCCGGCTCTTCGCCTCGATTGGGGTTTGCCAGCCTTCAGGTCGGCCGTCGACAGATTCGCGGAGCTCGCCACACAGCAGGCTTTTTGCGACGCCGATTGCGGGAAGATCGAAGACGACGCCCATGTGAGTCGCCAGCCCCGCCTGGCGGTAGTGGATGCGACCGCTGCCGTCGAAGACGGCGAGATCCGGCTCACAGTCGAACGTTTCGAACGCCGCGACGATGGACTCGCCCTCTCGAAACGCCAACAGCCCCGGGATGTAGGGAATCGATAGCTCGGTGACTGCGTGGGTGCGTTCGATCACCTCGCCGTCCTGGAGGGCGACAACCGCACTGATCGCGCGGTCGTCGAGAAACGCCTGGTCGACGCCCGCGATGATCGGTTGTGTCGAAGAGTCGTCGGTCAGCGTCGACTGCGTGTGGTCGGTGTCGACGCCATCCAGCGACACAGCGCGTGGGTCGAACCCGAGTCGGTCTTCGAACTCGGCTTCAGTTGCGATGGCACGCTGTTGGGCCTCCATCTCCTTGCGTGACAGCCCTGGCTTGGGCACGAACTCGGGGCGAATGGGGTCCATTAGAACCGTCGACCTGGGCCGCCAGGACCGCCTGGTCCACCGGGGCCGCCGCCGAACTGCAGCTGGTTGGGCGCGTTGACCTCACCCTTGAGCTGTTGGCCGTACCACAGCCCGATGACGAGGCCGACCAGGTGAGCGAAGTGGGCGACGTTGCCCATTCCCACCGTGCCGGCGGCCGCCGGATTCACGAAGAAGACGACCGACAGGATCGCAAAGCCGAACGTGAGAATGTAGAGCGGAATCGGGAGGACGAAAAACAGCAGTACCTTCATATCCGGGTTCAGCACGGTGAGCACACCCAGAATGGCGAACACCGCACCACTGGCTCCGAGCACCGCGGAGGGTTCACCCATCAGCAGCGCGACGGCGATATGGCCGAGGCCGGCGGCGACGCCCGCACCCAAAAACAGATAGAGGAACTTCTTCGAGCCAGTGTAGCGTTCGACAATCGGGCCAAAAAAGAACAGCACGATGCTGTTGGCTACCAGATGGAACAGCCCGCCGTGGGAGAAAATCGAAATGAACCATGTCCAGATGTACTCCGGGTTGGCCGTCGAGATGGTGAAGATCGACTGGAACGCACCCTGACCGAACGCCGCGATCACGATAAACTGGAGCACGAACGTGATCCACATCAGCCCCAGTAGGGTGTAGGCCATGTTACCCCGGAAATAACTAAGTGGACCCCCCGTCCCAGTCAATCGGTCGACCATGCCTTTGGCTTTCGACGTTCGGCCCCGGTCTTCCACCGAATCGTCGAACCCACTGTCGAAGACGCCGCCGGGGTCGTTCCAGTCGTTGAGGCCTGGACAGTCGTGGTTCTCGGGGAGCCGGTGGTCCGCACAGAACGTCTGGCCACATCGATGACACTGGTACGGCATGTTCTCGTCTTTGCCACACGCGTCACATCTCGCCATTAGTCGTCACTACGGACGGCGGCATAAAATGGGTTTGGCTCCGGGCCTATGGTCACGGTTCGTCGTCGACCGCGTCTTCGTCGTCGGCTTCAGGCTCGAAGTTCGCCGGCACGACGGTGAGGTGTTGCATGCCGAAGGTGGGTTGGGTTGCTGCCATCACACGTCTGTGTTAGCGCGCAACACTCAAATAATTACTCATGCGCATACCGTATCTGCCGGTCGGTCAGTATACGTGAGACACATTTCCGGCTGTCGACGGCGAACAGATCCAACGACAGCGGCTGTTCGGTGAATCGGCTGTATTATCAGTTGACAGAAACGCGCTCTTCGGGACCGAACTCGTTCCAGGCGGCAAATTTCTCGCCGAACTGAATGCCACAGCCGAGAATCGGTTTTATTGTGAGTGTCGTCTCGATGGTCTCGGAATCGTAGACGGTTACCGTATGCTCTTGTTGTTCAGATTCGTTGGTTTCCAAGTTTTCGGCTCCTCTCCCTCTTTCTCGTCCGCGTGGTCCGCGCCCGCTTTTGGTGGCGGCATGGACGCTCTGGACGGTGACCTCGATTGTTTTGTCTTCGGTGATCTCGAGTTGCTGGTTGCTGTCGAGTTCGTAGTCGTCTAGGTCGACGGAGAGATCGTCCGCATCGATGGACGGATGGCGTGCGGTCAACGGGACACGATCCTGCGTTTCATCGTCAGTGAATCCGGCGACAGTAACCGTTGCTGTGCCCGACGATTCTGGGGCCTGGATCTGTGTCTGGCCGATGCGCGCGTCGTTGTCTTCGCCGCGGATACCCGCTTGTAACCGAAGAGTGACCGTTCCGCGATCATTCACATCCGTCCATTCGATGTCGAAGGCGTCGTCGCCGTCGAGTGTGAACTCGCTGATCTGGCCGCCGTGGGCCGCGGCCTCGATATGGCTTGTCGCCTGTGCGCGCCCGGTGATGAGGACGCTCCCGGCTGTCGCGCCGCTGAGTCCGGCACCGACAGCAGCCAGCTTCATGAACGCTCGTCGTCCGACTGACACGGTACACTGGGTCGACTCGGTCTGTGAGATGGTGTTGGACATGCGTATCACGCTCCGTTTAGAGGTCGACGCTGGCGTTGAGCCGGTCGGCAGTGACGTTCATCGTTCCGTTTGCGGCAGCGAAAGTGTTGCCGAGCAGGTCTTCATCGGGGAGATAGATCTCCGAGACGACTTCCGAATCCCCGTTCTCCCACTCAAGAACGATCTCGACGGTCGAGTCAGGCTCGATCCCCAACGCGATTGCTTCGGTTCGGTTTAACAGCGTGTCTCCAGGCTGGAGGTCGCCCGCAGACGTCGAGTCGTACATGACGTGTCGTTGCTCGCCATCATAGAGGACGACGGCTGCGGTTTCTTCCTTACTGTTCAGAATCGGACCGTCGGCATACTCCAGTTCCAGATTGCTGTTGTCTGCGGTCTGGAACTGGGGTTGGTCCATCCGCTCGCTCGTGTCTGCGGTGATCTGGGTTGCTATCGTGACACCTGCGGCACCGACGCCGACAATCGCGGCGGTGAGCATGGCAACGAAGACGATTTCTGCGTTTGCACGTGCAGCTCCTGCTGTGCTGAGTTGGTGGAGGGACATCTAATAACATGTGTATCAACAGTCACGTACTAAAGTGTTTTCCTTCTAACCTGTTTTATCGAATTACAGTGTTCTCGGACGAAATTTATGTTCGTGTGAACTGTATGTGGCGCGGAACCACGGTACTGAGCGTCCGTATACACGAACCCAGCTGCTGGCCTGACGGTCTCTACGGCATCTCTCGCCGTCGACGGTCCTCCCCGTGGGCTGCCGCCGACCGGCCGCGACAGACTGCGTTGTCACAGCAGGTCGTCTACCAAGCCAGCCACCGAACTGTAGTTTTCACGTACAGACTACTCAAACTATACTTCTTTTTCAGATATTAAAAAACACCAACATATAAATAGGATAATAAAATCATATGCGCCATGGCAGAGACCGAGTCGACGGGCGAACGTCCCCGCAGCCGCCTCCACCAACCCGCTGACCTGGATATTACCGATTTCTTTCAGGCTGACAACGCTGCCGGACAGACGATAGTCAAAAACGACGATCTCGAAGCAATCGTCCCCAACAACGAGAAACACCATCTCATCGAAAAGAACCGCTACTGGGTGAACAAACCGTACACCTTCGTGGTGATCTACAAATCCCAGAAGGACCAGGAGTTCCGCTACTATCTCATCGAGCCGCATCTGACGCCCGAAGAAAAACAGCTGATTGGGTTCTTAAAAGACAAGATCCGACTGACCCTTGATTTCACCGAGATCCGGGCCCGGGCCTCCCAGGAAGAACGAACGGTCAGACTCCGCGAGAAGGCGTTCGAGCTGTTGCGTAACTACAATCTCATCTCCGACGGGACGTTCGACCAGCGCGCCGAACCGAATCCGGCAGCCAAAGCAATCAACCGGCTGATCGACAAACTGCACGAGGTTACCGACACCGAGAAAGCAAGCGACACCGCGGAGTTTGCCGGCGAGGGAACCGTGAGCCTGACGCGGAGACAGACACAGAAAATCATCTACTACATCATCCGCGATTTCATTCGCTACGACCGGATCGACGGCATCATGTCCGACAACAAGGTCGAAGACATCTCCATCGACGGCTGGAACAGCAGTGCCTTTGTCGTCCACACGGAGTACGGCCAGATGATCACGAACGTCACGTTCGGCAAAGAGGACTTAGACGAGTTTGTCACTGCGGTCGCCCAGAAGGCAGAAAAAGGGATCTCGAAACGCCAGCCAAACGTCGACGCGACGCTTCAGGACGGTTCCCGCGCACTGCTCATGTTGGGCGAGGAGGTGACTGATAAGGGATCGAACTTCACGATCCGGCAGTTCAACAAGATCCCCTTTACGCCGATTGATTTGATCAGCTGGAACACCTACTCGCTCGATCAGATGGTGTATCTCTGGCTGGCGGTCGAAAACGGCCGGTCGGCCATCGTCGCCGGCGGCACCGCCTCGGGTAAAACAACAACGCTCAACGCGATGTCGCTGTTTATTCCGGCGACGAACAAGATCGTCTCAATCGAGGATACCCGCGAGCTACAGATCCCACAGAGCAACTGGGTGCCGTTGATCACACGGCAGTCCTACGGCGAGAACACGACGAACGATATCGGCGAGTACGACCTGCTGCGGGATTCGCTTCGCATGCGACCGAACTACGTTATTTTCGGTGAGGTTCGGGGCCAAGAAGCGCGCTCGCTGTTCCAGAACCTCAACACTGGCCACACAACGTATGCAACGTTCCACGCGAAAAACAGCGAACAGGTGCGGATTCGGCTGACGACCGATCCGATCAACGTCGACGAAACCTCGTTCGGTGGACTCGATCTCATTCTCAACCAGCAGGAGGTCTCGATTGACGGCCACAGCGAACGCCGTGCGAAATCCATCGTCGAACTCCGGGAGTACGATGCCCACGCCGAGAAGTTCGACATCGAAAAACCGTTCGTCTGGAACCAGGCCGTCGACGAGTTCGAAGGCGATCTCACGACCGAGACGGACGATTCGCTCTCGCCGCTGATCAACGAGATCAGACACGAAAACGGCTGGTCGAAGGCCGAACTCACCGCCGAGATCAACCGCCGGCGGGTCGTGTTGAGCTATCTGATTGCGAACGATATGACCGACTACACCCAGGTAGCGGCGACGCTCCAGGGGTATATGTACTCGAAGGAAAACGTCCTGTCGAGTATCGCCGACGACACACTCGCCTCGGAGACCGACCGGTTCCGACAGATGAAAAACATCAGTTTCGATATCGACCCCTCGGCCGAAGAGACGGTTCCCCGGCCGCCGATTCCAGCCGACAGCAGGGCGCTGGCGAACGAGATCCTCGAGGCACACAGTGATCTCTATCTGAACATCAGCGCGACAGCCGGGTTCGAACCGACAACGTCGGAACTCGACGGCGATGTCGACCAGCCAGTCGACCAATCAGTCGGCCAGTCAGACGAAGCGAACAAAGACGAACCGAGGGACGACACCGATGGCGACTACGGCTACCGTCCAGCCGAAAACGGGACGGAATCGGAGATCACGGACGCCGCAGAGCCGACCCAGGAGTAACCCATGGCATACAGCCCTCCAACCCACCAGTCGACGGACGATGCGTTCGAGTATGCAGGCACCGACCCGTCGGTAACCGACCGCATCTATCAGACGATAGCCCAGCTGTTCTACCCTTTTTATACCCTTTTGTTCGCCAACAGACAGGAGTTCGTCAAACGGGTCGAACAGTCGCTTATCAAATCGAACAGAGCCGAGCCCGTCGAGGTATACTTGAGCGCGTATCTCGGGCTCGGCGTGGTGAGCGGCGGCCTCTGTGGCATGTTGTATTCGCTACTGCTGGTCCCCCAGTACACCGATATTCTCCAGGCCGGACAGTATATCCCTCCAGTGCCACTCTCCGAGGTCGGGGGGCTACTGCATATCCTCTTTGAGGCAGGGGTTGTTGTCGGGCTGTTGAGTGTCGGCGGGGTTATTGTCGGCGGGGTTGGTGGGATCGGAACGGCAACGTTGGTGCCGCGGCAGAACATCAAAAAGCGACAGACAGAGATCGATATTCTGCTTCCCGACGCGGTCGCGTTTATGTACTGCCTGTCGGCAGGCGGGATGAGCCGCGTCGACATCATTCGTGTGCTTGCGACCTCCGAAGAGAGCTACGGCGAGGTCAGCGTCGAGTTCCAGCGACTCGTCCACTATATGGATACGTTCTCCGAAGACTTCCATACGGCGATCAGCGAGGTCGCCGAGACGACGCCCAGCGACACGCTCCGGGAGTTTCTCAACGATATGCTCTCGGTGATTACGAGCGGTGGTCGGATGGATTCGTTTCTGGAATCGCAGTTCGAGACGTATATGGCGAACGTCGAGCAGACACAGCAGACAGAACTCGACAGGCTTGAGTTGGTCAACGAAATGTACATTACCCTCACGCTGATGCCCGTGTTGGGGCTCGTGCTCGTCGCGTTCGCGGCGGCACTGGGGATTGTCGGTCTCGGACCGCTCCTGTTTATCACCTACATGGTTGTGCCAACGACACAGATCGTCGCGCTGATCGTTATTTCCACCGTGTTCCAGCCGTCGTATGGGTCGGGAAAGCTGACACCCGACGAGTCGGACACGTTCACCTCGGTCGACGACGAGACACACAGAGTGCTGTCGGCTGGCATCGCCGAAAAATTCAAAAACCAGAGCCGGATGTTCACCCAGATCTATGTGAGCGAACTCCGCTCGCGGCTGCTGTCGTTTCTGGCCGACCCGTTCGTTTACGCACGCAGACAGCCGAAATACATTCTCACCGTGACGGTCCCCGTAGGGGTTATTTTTGTTATTTTGGCCGTACTCACTGACAACCTGGCGTTCAGTCTCACGTATGTCCTAAACAACGGGTTTACCGCCACGTTAGTCGGCCTCTATATCCCGGTCCTCGTGATTTTTGGGCCGTATATGTACTTTTACGAGAGCGAAATCTACCGGAAAGGCCGGATCACCGATGGGTTCACCAACGCGCTGAACAAGTTGGCGAACACGAACGAACAGGGGATCTCGCTTCGCCAATCGATGCTCATCACCGCCGAAGGAAACACGTCGAAACTCGCCGACGAGTTCGAGACGATGTACAAAAAACAGGAGTTCGGCATTCCGCTGGGCCGAGCCATTGTCGAGACGAACAACACGTATCAGATCCCACGACTGGCCCGGCTGTTCCGGATTATCAAATCCGCACAGGACATCTCGAACAATATTAACGAGGTGCTCAAAACAGCGAGTTCGCTGTCGGAAACACAGGACACACTCGTTGCGAAACGGAAATCCCGCACCCGGCAACAGGTCTCGATTATCGTGCTGATCTTCTTTATTTTCGTGGCCTCGCTGGTGCTCATGCAGGGATTCATTATCGAGGGGGTCGCCGGCGGTGAGGGTGCCACCGAGGCCGGGTTGGGGGTGTTGGGCGGCGGTGAACCGGTCGACAGCGAGTGGATCACGGTGCTGTTTTATCACGGCGCGCTGCTCCACGGCGGGCTGTCCGGTCTCGTCTGTGGCTACGTCCGGTCCGGATCGGTCGTCCCCGGCATGAAATACTCGTTGGCGCTGATGACGGTTGCAATGGGGGTGTGGGTCGTATTTTGATCGATTCGTCGGATTCGTCGCACCGTCGTTCAGCTCAGGACGACACCGCAGCCGACCGCGGGAAACCGAGTCGCTCGCCCCTGCGAGCACAGACGAACGTCGACTTCGTTATTGCGGTGTTCATTATCACCGTCTTTTTCAGCGCGACACTGTTCACGTCGGGATCGCCGCTGGTTGCTGGCGACCACTCGGAGATCGATTATCGCCTCGATGCACAACAATCGCTCGTCGAACTCACCGGTGAGCTGCGTGACGACGACGGACAGCTCGACGAGTCGAACACAGCCGCGTTGTTGGATTCCGGGAGCCTGGATTCACATCTGTCGACCGACGACAACGTCGCTGGCAATCTCACGCTGCGACCGACCAACACAAACAGCTCTGCATCGCTGTTCGGCGACGAGGAGTCGGCGCGGTCTGTCGGTCCGGCCGTGCCACGAACCACGACAAGCACCGCCAGCAAGACGGTACGGCTCGACAGCCGCGCAACGCGAATGGAGCTTACACTGTGGGTTGATACCGCATGAAGCGCGCACCGAGTCGCGGCGGGCCGGCCACGCGAGACAGCCGGGGCCAGGCATACATCGCAGAGGCACTGTTCGCGGTCGTGCTGCTGGCGGGGATCATGTTCATCGCAACAACGACACTCGTGATCCAGGAGCCACAGCTCTCGGCCGACGACCGCGAACAACAGGCGGAAATCGAGGCCGACCTACAGGGCGTTCTCGAACAGTCGAAACGCGACGGGAGCCTCAAATCCAGCGTGCTGAACTACAGCGAGACGGACGAGGAGTACGTCGACTCCAATAACGAGGAGGGCGTCTACTACTATCTCCCGCGCGACCAGTTCGGCGACCAGCTCTTCGAGCTGGCACTTCGGCACAACGCATCAATTAATGTGAAACTAACACCGGCGCGGAACGCCTCGGCCGACAGCTCGACGTTCAATCGGACGCGACCGGAGTCAGTCCCCTACATTTCGCCCGACAATGCCGCAAACACGATGATAACGATGGACACGCATATCACGCTGTACGGCAGCGACCGGCTGCAGTCACCACCCAGAGCCCACCGCACGGGACAGACGCCGTCGAACACCACCGCCGGCGAGGAACGGCTGTCCGAGACGGACTCGTTTATGATTCCGCCGGCGACGGAGTCGGTCGACGACGATGAGATATACAACGTGGTCAACGTGCGGGTGATCGTATGGTTCTGACTGATCGAGATTTCACTGGTCGTGATCTCACCGAGGTGGGTCGGGGCGAGTCAGCCGGCCAGGTACTCATCTTGATCGCTGTCGTCGTCGGCCTCGTCGTTATCAGCAGCGCGCTCGTGCTGAACGTGGGCATGCAGACGACGGTCGATACCGCAGACGGAGCCTCGACGACAACCCCCGAAGCAGCCACGCTCATCGATGATATCAACGCCGACATCCAGCAGACTCTCGTCGTCTCGAACCGCGATCCCGCGGTCGACATCACAGACGGCGATCTCGTGGCCCCACAGCAAGAACGCTACACGGAGGTCACCGACTACCAGCATCAGCAGGTCGACGTGACGGTCGACGAGTACATTGATGGAACCCGTCTGGCGACCGACACCGAAGCCGAACTCACAAACGCGAGCAGTGACAGCTGGACGGTTCTCGACGACCCCGAGGAGATCACGGGCGGGATCGAACTCAATGCGTCGACCATTTCGAACGCCGAGGGACCGCTTCACATCGAGACAACCACACACGACATTCACGTGACCGCCGGTGACGAGCACGCGGTCGAAGCGACCGTCGAAGCCGGCGGGGAGTCGACGACCTACCGCTCGAACCAATCGCATCCATACGTCGACCTCGGCGAGGGCAGTGTGGCTGGCTATCGGTTCGACGGCTACAACCAGCGCGAGATCGACTCGGTGAGGGTTCACAACGGCACTGCCGCCAACGGCACCATCGAGTTTGTGGTGACAGAGTACAACAGTGTCGACGAGTCACTCACCGAGACGGACGCGACGTTCGGCGTCGTCTACACTGTCACCGCAGCGACCGAACGACAGACGACGACCAGACAGGACGTTGCCACACACGGTCCGCTCAGGGGTGAGTTCTGACAATGTTCCAAGATGACACGCGCGGCAGTTCGATCACCGTCGAGTACGTGCTGACGCTGTTGGTCGCACTTTCGTTGCTGGCTGGTGTCTCCGCCGCAGTCGGGCCACTTGACGACCGCCAGGAAGACCGGATCGTCGAAGATCAACTCGAGCTTGCCGGTACCGAGATCGCGGTCCAACTGGAGCATCAGCACCGCGCGCTCAACGAGACCCAACGCTCCGAGCGGATCGCCGCGACTGTCGGAGCCGGCGGCTCGGATACGTTTAGCAGTATGCACGCCGTCGACACACCCGAAGAAGTCGCCTCCGGAACGTATACCGTACAGCTAACGGACGACAGTTCGATCCGCCTGACTCCAGCCAGTGGATCGCCAACTGTCGAGGTTCCGATCCGCTCGGAGATTCCGGTCAGAGCACTCTCCGGGGCACCCGGCGGCGATGTACTGATCGCCTACGATGACGCCGACGAAGAGTTCGTTCTGCAGAGTCGGGAGGAGTCGGTATGAGTTCGCGCCGAGCACGGACGATCTCGCTGTGTGGCGACGACCGGGCGGTCAGTGAGGCGATTAGTCAGGGGCTAATTTTTATGATGGTGATTACCGCTGCCACCGGCGTTGCCGTTGCAAGCGAGTCGATTATCGACAACACGCGGGACGAGGCGTCGTTCGACCAGGCAGTAACCGGGTTCGAACAGCTCGACGAAATTAGTCAGTCCTTAACGACCGACGGCGATCAGACGGCGTTTCTGACCGCCTCCCGGCAGACGGTGCTCTACTCACGGAACGGAGAACTGAGCCAACCGGAGCCGACAACCATTACCATCGAAGACGACGGCGAAGAGTACACAGCCGACTCACAGCCGCTTCGAGTCCGCCACGACAGCTACCGGCTTACCTACGATACCGGACTGCTGCAGGTCGACCGAATCGGCGAGACGAGCGTGATTCGATCACCGGCGAACCGCTCGGTGGGACCAGCAGAGATGGTCGCGCTCAGAACGCTGTCGACGGACGGTCCCTTCCAGGGTGGCGACGAACAAATCGTCCTCGTGAGCGAAGCCCAACCGACCGAAATCATCAGCGTTAGCGACAGCGCGGAAATAACAGTCGAGACGGACCAGCAGGCAAGCTGGGAGGCGTTTCTCGACGCCCAGCCCTCGATTGAGAACGTCGACACCGACACTGGCGGCCCACAGGCTGAGATCACCGCCGAGTTCGCACAGTCGGCTACGGTCTACCACCAGCAGGTCGACATAGCGGCTGCTGATCGGTTTGCGTAGCTCTACCAAAAATATTAGATAGAAAGTATTTTAAACCTATAATTCAGTTAATCCAACTGCATTGAGGCCCCCACTATGATAGACGTACGACCCCCAGAATGTATTCAAGAGCTAATCGACGGAGACCGAGCTGTATCACCGATTATCGCGGTGGCTCTGCTCGTTCTCATCGCTGTCGGCTTTACCGTAGCCCTCCAGGGTGTCGGTAGCGATCTGATTGGCTCAGTCGAACAGCCCCCAGAAGCGAACATTGATGCCAACCCAGACGAGGACCAGCTTCGGCTCACAGTCTCAAGCACAGAGAACGTGGATATCCTTACGGTTAATCATGACGGAGAGGAAATAGATGAAGGCGATGTCGCACTCTCTCCAGACGCAGGGAATTCAACGGTAATTGAGTATAGTGAAATTGACGATCTTGACGAAGGTGACCAAATCAGTGTCGTTGCAACCGACTTGCCCGACAACGAGCAGGTAGTGTACACCTACACGGTCCCTGAAGAAGCTGAAACGTAGTAACACGACACTCGCGGTTCATTTTATTAGGCGGCGTGTACTAATCGCGCCCCATGAAACCCAAACGCGTAGTGGCAATATTATCAGCAGCAAATACAATTCTTACATAAAATACTTTTAACAGGACGCAGAACCACACCGTATGCAGCCGTCGACCACAGTGGCCCCCGTTTCGACCGGCTTTTCGAATCTCGATAGCCTGCTTCAGTCCGGTGGGATTCCGACCGGAACCGTCTGTACAGTGCGGTCGGACCCACGTGCCTCGGGCTTCGAGTTTCTTCTCTCGATGATGCAGTCGAACCTCGACCGGGCGCGATTCGTGACGACGGTTCGACGCAAACCGGCGGTCCGCACCGCGTTGGGGCGGCTCGAAAGCAGTCACGACGCGGACTCGAACATCAGTGCGGTGTCGGACGACCCGACAGCCGACGCGCTCATCGAGGCGATCAGCGACCACAGCATCGGCCGTCGCGGCGTGATCGTCGTCGACTCATTGGATGCAATAACTGCCGACAAAACGACGTATGCGGAGCTGTATCGTGAACTCAAACGAATCGCCGTCGACAACGAGGCGGTCGTCATCTGTCAGTATCTGTCAGGGTCAGCTGGCTCTCGGTCGGTGCCGCCGATAGTCGACTATCTGACTGATTTCTTGCTGTCGATCTCGGTGACGACGACCGACGACGGGCTCAAACAGCAGCTGTGGCTCGAACGGCTGCCGGTCGGCGAAGCCCTCAAAGAGTCTCAGCAGGACACACGACTCGTCTCGATCACCGATTCCGGCGAACAGCTCTCGCTGAATACGGGAGGTCGGATCTAATGGCCGAGATCGATCCGCTGGCCGAACTCCCCCCGGAGGTAGCTGACGAGACGGATTCGTTTTACGATCTGTTGGATGTCCCGCATACTGCCTCGACCGACGAGATCAAACAGGCGTACAGAGCGCAGATTCGGCGGTATCATCCCGACAGCTGCGACGAGGAGTACGCCGAGGAGATGACGCTCGCACTGAACCGGGCGGTCGACACGCTGGGCTCGCAGGCCGAACGGATGGCGTACAACGAGTTGGGCCACACACAGTATCACCGCCAGCGGTCGCCGGCTCCCGATGGGTCGACACAGCAGCCGACCGATGCCACGGGGTACAGTTCGTCGATCTACGAGTTGATTCAGCTGGCCAAAATCAGCCCCTACACAGCCGAGCCGTGGTGGAAACTGGTGTTTCAGTCGAACGGCTTTAAGCTCACAGTCGGTGTTGTGGTGTCGCTGACCGCACTGTTCAGCCTGCTGTTGGTCATTTAGCTGGTGGCTCCCTGGTAGGTTTCCGACTGGTCGACACGGCGGTTGGAGTAGTTGTAGTACAAAAGTGCCCCACAGTGTGGACAGTGGTGGGTCATCGAAAGCTGATCGTAGGTCCCCGCCTTCGAGGTGGTGATCGCGTCGGTTCGTTTGTAGTTGTCGTTCGGCTCGGTGGCGATTTCGCGTAACACGTACTGCATCGAGGGGTCCGAATCGAGCCGGACGATATGGTCGGCGTGGTCGCCGAGCCGGTACTGACAGCTCGGACAGCAGAGTTCAACCGCATCGGCTGGCCCGTAGAGCCGGTGTTCGGCCCCGTCGACGTGGTCGTAATGACAGATGCTACAAAACAGATGGTGGCCGTTGTCACACTGCCGTTTTTCCGTCGTCACCCAGTCCGGATTGATCAGTAGCTCCTCGCCAGCCGTCTCGTCGGGTTCGGGCTCGTTCCAGACGAACAGCTGCCGCGGGTTCGACCGGTGGGCTTCGACGAAGTAGATCACCTGGTGGTCTTCCAGCTCGATTGGGACGCTATCATCACAGAGCGGACACGCGACGGAGTATCGCTGCATTGGTTTGGGATACTGACTGTATTACGCAGCTATATATAAAACGAAGGGTGTCGACAGAATGAGAGGACAAAATAGAGTAAATTCACGCCAAAAGAACTAATAGACTATAAAACATGTTGGTGTATAATGCAAGGATTATTAGATGAGCTAGATATTATCGATGGAAGTACCACGAAACTTCGAGGGATTCCGGCCCCGGAAGCGGGCGACGAGTATATGGAGTCGTACTACCGCATTCTGGAGGCCGTCGAGAAAAACACCGTCTACTTCCGTGATGATGTCGACGACCTTCCGGACCCTGGATCAGCGTACGACACACTCGTCGGGATCGCGCCATCCCAAGAGGAGCATCTCGACGGCAGAACGCTCCATCTGTACGACAGTGACACCGAAAGCTGGGTCGATACGTTCGCCCCTCTCAACAGTGTGATCGAAAAGATCGATGAGTCGGATATCGATGTCGACCTTGGAGACGAGTACGATAGCTTCGAGGAACTCATCGCAGCCATCGACGCAAACAAAGAGGATCTCACAGAACTGGAAGAAACCGCCGGCTCGATTGAAGAAGATATTAGCGAGATAGAGACCTTTATAAATAATCTACATAAAGAGGTCTGTTCGACTGGCGTACTCATCAAACAAATCGAAACAGAGGAGGCCAATAATCGTGAATACGATTACACACTTATTTTCGATCTTGGACACAGTTCTGTGGGGAAGACAGTCTATATGGAGGCCCGGTCAAACCCAGAAGAGAAGTCGAAGTGGAATTGGAGTTCGGGAGCCGAATGGTCTGGGACGCTCGAAGCGAACACCGACAATCAACGTATCTCACAAGATGGAGACCTCGACGTGGGTTTTGATGAATTAATAGTTATAAGAATGTATTCTACCGAACAAAAAGAAACATTACTTTACGAAACTGAATTCGATTACCATGCATTTGATTGAAAATAAATAAGATCAGAAAACATTACAATAAAATGACTTACTTATCCAATACGTTAGGCATTTCAGCAGGCGAGGAGACTGAGCTCCGAGAGATTACGGCCCCTAAAAGGGGTGAAACCTACATCGAATCCTACCACCAGGTCCTTGCAGCGATAGAAACCAACAGCATCCATATCGCCGACACGCAGTCGACGCTCCCCGCAGCGGACACGTATCCGAATTTGGTCGGGATTGCTGCGTCGACCCACGAGGATATCGACGGCAAAACGCTCCACGTTGCGGACGGCGACGAGTGGGTCGACACGTACACCCTGATCGACGACGCACTGAGTGAACTCTCGAACAGTGAGACGATTCCACTGGATGAGTACGACGAGTACGATTCGCTGGAGGATGTTGCGGCTGCTGTCGATGCAACAAGCGCAGCGATTGCCCAACTCGAAAGTGATATCGGCGGCGGAACAGGGTTCCGGGAGCTACAGCGCAAATTCGAGGAAATCAAAGACTGTTTGGAACCGGCCACCTTCGAGATTGACCAGCCGAGCGCGCCCTCCGCAGTCGCCGCCGGCGAACTCGTGACGGTGACAGCTGATATCACCAACACAGGTCACAAAACGGGAACACAGAGAGTCACACTCGAACGGAAAGCCGACGGCAGCGAACTCGACAGCCAGCGCGTCGACGGCCTCTGTGGAACAGTCGGCGTCGTGAATGGCTCGGTAGTCAACGGGACCCCAAACACCGAATCAGTGAGCCTGTCCTGGGAGCCCACCAAGGACGACACCGGCAGCACCACGCTTGTCGTGCGCACTGACGATGATGCCGTCGAGCTCGAGGTGACAGTCGAATCGGCCATCTTTGAGATTGAAGATCTGGAGCTGAGTTGGAGCACATGGCCCAGTGAAGACCCAGAGGCAAGGGATTCGGTTCATGCCACCGCAACAATCAAAAACACAGGGAATATCGCAGGGACAGCAGCGTACGTCCATCTGTACCGCAACGGGGAGTTGGAAAAAGACGAACCACGAGACGCGAGTACGACATCGTACGACGAGCTCGGCCCGGGAGAGCTCGAGCCGGGAGACGAAGAGTACGTGATGCTCACGTGGAATTCGGCAGCCCGTGATGATCATGTCGGATACCAAGAACTCACCCTAAAGACACCGGACGACTCCAAAACTGACGATATATATATGAATGATCCCGGATTTCGGCAGTATTATTGAGGCAGGTCCGGACGCGGCTACTAGTACGTGTGCAGCACAGCGACCTCGTCGCTCTCGAACAGCACTCCTCCAGAAACCGCTCGCCGACCACTACCGAGTGTTGTCTGCCGTCTCGGTGCCGGTCTCTCCGGTCGACTCCGTCTTCGCGGTCGACGGTTCGAGTTCCGCTTCGATCTCGTCACGTCTTTTAAATTCGGCTACTGCATTGCCGGACGAGCGTGCGAGCTGTGGAATCGCCTTCGCACCGAACTGTAGTACCAGAGTGAACACGATTACGCGTAGTTCGGGACCAGCCGGGCCGGAGAGGGGGACCGTATAGACACCGTAAACATTCTATAATTATAATATTTATGGATGAGTAACAAATTAGGCGGTCACTACCCTTCGTGAGACTGCAGCACCGACTGGTACCGGGTTTCGGTCTCCCGTTTCATCGCTTCGATCTCCTCGTCGCTGAGTCCGGTCCCGCCTTCGATCCTGATCGATTCGGTACTCCCGGATTTCGAATCCTCCGCCGAGACGCTGACGATGCCGTTCGCGTCGATAGCGAACTCGACCGTTATCTGGGGTGTTCCGGCCTCGGCAGGTGGAATCCCCGTCAGCTCGAACTCACCCAACAGCTCGTTTCGCTCGGCGAGCTGCTGTTCGCCCTGGTAGGCTCGAATGTACACCGACGACTGGTTGTCCTCGGATGTCGTATAGACTTTCGAGACTTTCGTCGGAATCGTCGTATTCCGTTCGATAAGCGGCTCGAAGATGCCGCCTTTGACCTCGATGCCGAGACTTTTCGGCGTCACGTCGAGCAAGAGCAGATCCGCTCGGTGGTCGCCAAGGACGGCTCCCTGAAGTGCTGCCCCGAGCGCGACCGCCTCGTCAGGGTTGACCGACGACCGCGGCTGGGGCTCGACCAGCTCAGTGACCGTGGCTTCGACCTGTGGCATTCGCGTCGCGCCACCGACAAGCAGCACGCTGTCGAGCTGGTCGCCGGCAATGCCAGCGTCTTCGAGCGCCTGCTCGATTGGTTCGATGAGCTGGCTTCGGTACTGTTCGGTAAGCTGTTCGAACTGCTCGCGGCTGACCGAGCGGGTGAGATCGATGGCCTCGCCGTCACGCGAGGCGATAAACGGCAGTGTGAGCTGTGCTTCCGTGCGCGCGGTCAGGGTTCGTTTGAGCTCTTCGCAGCCGGTTCGGAGCCGTTTGTGTGCCTCGGGATCGGCCCGGAGATCGATGCCGTGTGTCGACTCGAACTGCTCGCTGGCAAACTCGACAAGCGCGGCATCCCAGTCGTCGCCGCCGAGCCGGTTGTTACCGTTCGTTGCCGCCACATCGTAGATGCCGTCACCCAGTTCCAGCACCGAGACATCGAACGTCCCACCGCCGAGATCCGCCACCAGGACGGTCCGGTTTTCGTCCTCATCAAGCCCGTAGGCCATCGCCGCCGCGGTTGGCTCGTTGATAATCCGCTTGACAGTGAGGCCGGCGATCTCGCCGGCATCTTTCGTCGCCTGGCGTTGCCGATCACTGAAGTACGCCGGCACCGTGATCACCGCCTTGTCGATGGTCTCGCCGAGATACCGTTCGGCGTCGGATTTCAGTTTCCGCAGAATAACGGCCGACAGCTCTTCTGGCGTGTACTCGGTGCCGCGAAGCGTCTCGGTGTACCCATCGCGGCCCATCTGTCGCTTGATCGACCGCACCGTATGGTTGGGGTTCTGTATCTCCTGGTTGACTGCCGGGTCACCGACAAGCCACTCGTCGGATTCGGTGAGGGCTACGACGGATGGTGTCGTCCGGCTCCCCTCGGAGTTCGGGATGATCTTCGGGTCCGTCCCCTCGACGACGGCACACGCACTGTTGGTTGTTCCGAGGTCGATTCCGAGAACCGTCTCTTCAGACATGTTGCTCTACTATACATATTGGGATAAATTAGTTATGGTGCGTACATTCTCCGCACGGACGCAGCGATGCTGGAAAAACTGGGTTCCAGTTAGAACGTCTCGTCGTACAGCTGTTGGCTGTGTTCGATGGCGTCGACGGCCGCGGCTTTGTCTTCCCAGTCGAGCACCGTTGCCCCCTCGCCGTCTTCGAGGTTTTTGTAGGTGTCGAAGAACTCGGTGATCTCGTCTTGGGTCTGCTGTGGGATGTCGTCGAGATCCTCGATGTGGTCGTAGCGTGGGTCCTCAGTTGGGACGGCGATGACTTTGTCGTCCTGCTCGCCGCCGTCGTCCATCCCCATCAGCGCGACGGGACGGGCCTCGATCACACAGCCGGGGAACGTCTGGTCTTCGACGAGCACCATCACGTCCAGCGGATCGTCGTCATCGTACCACGTCTGTGGAATAAAGCCGTAATCCGAGGGATAGTGGACGTTCGAGTGGAGCACGCGGTCGAGGACGACCGCGGGAATATCCTTGTCGTACTCGTATTTGTTCCGTTCGCCTTTCAGACATTCGACAACAGCGTAAATCGTCTCAGGCGCGTCAGGTCCGGCCTCAAGCGTTTTCCAGAGGTTCGTCATTACAGCTATGCGTCCGTCAAGCCGCCCAAAAGACCTTTCGAGATACGCAGACAGCCTCGGTTCGTATTCTGTCTTCGATGATGTTACTGCTTGAAATGTATTAACTGAACTGGACTGTATTGTGCTATTACATACCGCATTTACTAATTGTTAGCCGGCGCATAATAATATGATCGAGTGGTTGAAGCGGTAATACGGCCGTCTACGGGGTTTGACCGTTACAACATGCTGTGAGTTGAGAAGTGTTAAATAGCATGATGACATTTAGCCAACTATGTCAGAGGCACAATCAGTTACTGACGGATCGGGCCTGGCACGCGATCTGACCGCGTTCC
>SL_4KL_010_BRINEDRAFT_10000590_pt1 | contig 18915 bp, 22 predicted proteins | sample SodLak_010_BRINE_2_FD_10664 | JGI IMG/M metagenome (IMG submission 10664)
GCCTGCAAGCATAATCGATCCACTTGCAACGGCTAGTTGGAGTGCTCTTCGTCGTGTTAGTTGGTCAGACTGTTGTGTGTTCATGTTTCATTCGCCTCTGGATTTGCGGTTGGGAACGAGCGACGAGATCGCGGTGGAATAAGAAAGTTCCCCCGATTACGCACAAAAATGTACTGCATGATTCCGTTGTTCACTCGCGGTCCAATTCCGGACTCGTCTGCGATGTCTGTTCCAGTCATTGCCGCTCTCGTTTTAGCAAAGTCCGAGACCGATCGCTGCAGTGAGACAAAGTGCAACCCTGCATGATCGTCATCCGTTGTATCAAAATCACGTCGTAAAATTACTGGACGGCCATCTTCACGTGCCCGAGCTGTCTTCTGTGCATGACCGACGACCCCATCATCTCGGGCTTGTTTGAGGAGGTTACTGACATCTTCAGCAGCGAGTCCCGAATCAGTGGTGAGCTTTTCTCCAACATCACCGACTCGCTCCTCTGTTGCGTGGCGAGGAGAAAACATCTTTGCGACCCGCTGGAAATGGTTCTCTTGATTCCACCACGCATTGAGCTGGAGCTGCAGTTTCGAAATATGCTGGGTCGTCCCACCAGCAAATGGGCCCGCTTCTATTGTCACTCGGTCTTCTGTCGCTTGCGTCCGCTCAAACCCCGATCGAAAGCCCATAAATAACGGTGCATCCTCCGGCACCGGATTCCCGCTTGGAATTCCTTCTACATCTTGATTTTCTGCAGGAAGCCCAGCCCCAACAAATCCGGTTCGTCGATCGCTCTCGGCTTCGTCAAAGAGGTCAGAAATCGCGGTTATCTCACGCCCGTTTACCGTCTCTTGTGAGCCAAATAGCGCCTCTTCAGCTGCTAAGAGTGCATCTGGCCGATCGCTTGCAAAATGAATCACCAACTCATAGGTATCGAACGTTGGTGACTCCAGATCGGTGAGTGCGGTCGGTTCTGGAAATTCGACTGACTCTGGGAGCGCTGGCTGCTCGTCAAACTGAGTAAAGTACCTCGGTGAGTAGCCGACCGTAAATAATAATCCGTCACTGCTCCATGCAAATGCTGATTCGAGATCGGTAAGTGCCGTCTCAAACTGCTCCCTTGCACTATCTAACGCAACGGAATCCGCAATCGATAGATATCGCAACACATGGTGTGCCGGTGGTTCGTAGTTGCCATGCGCATCTTGGGAGAGATACCCATTCCACGCATGCTGTCGATCGGGAAGCGAGTCTCGATCACCAGTTGGGACGCGTTGCGCATCGGTCTCACCGTCTGATTGTGGCTCCGTGGTGGTGAGTTCACCGACACACGCAGTAAGCCCAACAGATCCACCGACAGCCACTGCCGTTTTGAGATATGTACGACGTGAGACTGATTCACGATCGGGGAGCGTCATTCGTTCTGTACTGTATAAATCGCCACTCACGGGTATGAACTCGTTGGTGCTGTGCAGAATCTGCCGTTGCCTACGACAGATTCGATTAATAAACCACGTCTAGGTATGTCACTCGCTATTGCTGAGTTGACTCCCTCAATATGAACCACAGATCATCACGTAGTCACTACTGTGAGCCCGGCTCGAAATCAAGCGCGACTGAGTTGATGCAGAACCGCTTCCCAGTTGGTTCCGGTCCATCATTGAATACGTGACCCAAGTGACTATCACATTCTGCACAGCGAATCTCCGTTCGTCTCATCCCGTGACTTGTATCCAACGTCTCTGTAACCGCATCTGACTCTGCCGCATAGAAACTCGGCCACCCACAGCCGGAGTGATACTTTGTTTCGGATTCAAATAACACATTGTCACAGCCCTTGCATGTGTATACTCCCTCATCATCTCGATCGACGTACTCGCCGCTAAATCGTGGTTCTGTTCCGCTTTCTCGCAAGATATGGTACTCTTCATCGCTCAGCTTTTCACGCCACTCTGCATCGGTGTTCGGAATTTCGCTTTCCTGCTCGCGATCGGTTTCACTCATACGTTCTATTCGTCCTGCCCGTGGAAAGACGTTTCTGCGATTATTCTGCAAACAGCTCTCTTTCTGCCTCAATGGATTCGATCGCTGCAACATCCTCCGGATCAAGCTCTAAGCTTTTGGCTTCGATGTTTGCTCGCAGGTGGGTCTTACTGGTGGCTTTTGGAATGACCACCACGTTCTCTTTTTCAGTCAGCCATGCGATGCTCACTGCGGCAGGAGTACTCTCGTGTTTCTCTGCAATCTCGACCAGCGTTGGGAGTTCAAACACTGCGCCTCCAGCAAGCGGAGAGTACCCAACAACGGTGTAGTTGTGCTCACGTGCATGGTCGATGAGTGCTGGCTGATAGAACAGTGGGTGCAGCTCGGTTTGGTGTGCACTGATCGGGCTTGACAACACGTTGTGTGCCGTCTCTATCTCTTCGATCGTGAAATTACTGAGACCGACATTCGAAACAAGTCCTTCGTCAACAAGCTGTTCAAATGCAGGCAATGTCGTTTCTGGATCATATGTGTCGATCGGGCGGTGAACATACAACAGATCGATCGTCTCCACGCCGAGTTTAGCTGCGCTCTCTGTTGTCGTGTTGAACACCTGCTCAGGTGTGAGGCTATCAGCCCATACTTTTGTTGCAATCGTAAGCTCATTGCGAGCGGTGGGGCTCTGTTCGACTGCAGCCCCAACAACCTCTTCATTGTCGTATATCTGTGCGGTATCAAGATGTCTATAACCAAGCTCAATCGCGGTTTTGATGGCAGTCACACCTGTCGGTCCGTCAAGACCCATTGTTCCAAGCCCAACCGGCGGCAGTTGACGCATATCAAACAGCAAACGGCCAAGAACAAAGAAGTTAGGCCATTGAAACTCCTCGGCGGCAGATATCAACGACGTCGTGAAGATCATTCACAATATAGGTTGGCTCTGGCGTCGGATTGTGGTGGTGGCGATGTGGACGACGGATAAATGCAGAGTCGATTCCAGCGTTCGCTGCTGCACGCATGTCTGAATCGTTATCACCGACAAACAGTGCCGTATCCGCTTCAAGCTCGTTCACTGCACGCTCAAGATAGAATGGGGCCGGCTTCTTTCGCTCAAGACTCACAATTTCAGGCTCCCGACCATATGCAAGCGAGAACGACTGATAAAACGAGAACCGATCGACCAGATAATCAACTGTTGCCTGCTGGTTGGAGCTAATAATTCCAAGCGGCATACCAAGCCTCGAAAGCGCGTTGACGTCGTTGTATGGGGTTTTTCGGCCGGCATCGATCTCGTCGTACTGTCTCTGTGCTGTGATTTCATCTCGTGTTTCCCACAGAGTATCCGGGTCAACATCATATCGATCCGAGAGTGTCTGCACCGTCTCTGGTGAGACACCAATGACGATCGATTCAACATCATCGGGATCTGGATTCTCAATACCAAGCGTCATAAATGTCGTCCACGCAGCCTCCTGGAGAGCTTCGTATGCGGTCCGGGAGACGAGGACGCCGTCATTGTCAAAAAGGACCGCGTCATACATATCTCACAGTTGTGGGCGTATGAATGAAAAACGTTTGCTCAGTAGATGCATCGGCACGAGCGTTTTACCCTCTGCCGACCCTATTTGGTAGTGAAACCATGTCAGAAGAGACCGACAATGTTCAGCTGTGTATTATTGGAGCAGGCGTTGCGGGTGTCGGCATTGCAGATGCACTCTCCGAATCTGCAATTGATGTTACGTTTATCGAAAAAAGTCGAGGGGTTGGCGGCCGTGCCGCAACGCGCCGAAAAAACGGTTGTCGGTACGAACATGGCGCAAACTATATTAAAAACGATCCAGCGGGGAACACAAAACAGCTCATTGAATCCCTTGGTGAGGGTGGGTTGGTCGACATTGATGAGCCTATTTGGACGTTCGACGCAGACGGTGATATTCAAGAAAGCGATCGGCAGGAAGATCACAAATGGACATGGAAGCAAGGGATTACACAGTTTTCAAAACGGATCCTTGCTCGTACCCACGCAACTGTCGAACAACCAGTTCGTGCACAGTCGCTCAATCAAGCCAATGGCCGATGGACAGTTACAGATACAGATGATGCGGAATATGGTCCGTTCGATGCAGTCGTCTTTACACCACCTGCGCCGCAGACGGCGACACTGCTTGCAGAGACAACCGTTGGTGGCGAAGAAGACGATCGCCTCGTAGCTGCACACTCCGCAGTCGAAGGCGTCTCTTATCGATCGGTTCGAACATTCATCCTCCACTATCCGTTTGCGATTGACAGAGACTACTACGCAGTTGTTAATCGGGACAAAGCGCATTCGATCGGGTGGCTTGCCCGAGAGTCGTGTAAAGATGACCATGTCCCCGAAGGCGAGGAGCTACTCGTCGTACAGATGGGAAATGATTGGTCAGAAGCACACTACGATGAGCCGCGCGAAGAGCTTGCACCAGTGGTAGCGGAGATGGTTGCAGAGCTGCTGGATGATGACGCACTCACAGAGCCGGATTGGGTCGATGAGCAAGGATGGCGGTATGCACAGCCAGAAGATTCGGTCACAATGGATGCGATCGAGCCGCTTGCAGAGATTGGCCTCTATGCTGCGGGTGATTGGGTCGTTGGCCATGGACGCGCGCACAAGGCATACTGGAATGGGGTTGAGCTTGGTGAACAGCTCTCGGCCACGCTCTGAACATTTTCGCCTGCACCCACCAGTTCAGCCCATCCCTACCGATCCAACCGGTATACTACTGAGTTGATTTGAGAGAATAATGCAGCAGAGTACTGTTTATTGTTCCATCTATACGCTAGAGGAATTATGTGGTGTCTGTTCACACACAGATACGAGGAACGTACTTATATTGCCCCATTTCTTACCATACATTGTGTCTTCGACGACTGTTCGAATTGACCCACATGTTCATTCAGATGGTTCATACGATGGACATGAACCGGTGGAGTTAATTCTCGAACACGCTGCCGATATTGGCCTTGATGCCGTTGTAATCACCGATCACGATGTCATTGATGAGTCGATTCGCGCGGCGAAGTTGGCTGACGACTACGGATTAATTGGTATCCCTGGCGTCGAGGTCTCGACGCAAAGAGGACATCTGCTGGCGATCGGCGTTGATGAGATGCCACCCCATCGTGCACCATTTGATGAAACAGTCGCATGGATCCGCGACCATGGTGGTGTTGCGATCGTCCCACACCCATTTCAACGCACTCGCCACGGTGTTAGAAAAAAGTACATTGATGACTGCGATGCCGTTGAGGTATTTAATGCGTGGCTCTTTACGGGCTACAAAAACCGTCGCGCACGCCGCTTTGCACAGCAACATGGGTATCCGCAGATTGCTGCAAGCGATGCTCACAAACTGGAGTACGTTGGTCGTGCATTTTCCGAGATTGAAATCGAGGACGTTCCAAAAGACGAACTAACAGCCGAAGATGTGCTTGCCGCAATTCGCGATGGGTCAACGTCAGTTAACGGCCGACGTGCCCCAATTCCGATGGCTGGGAAACACTACGCGATCGCCGCTGCACGAAAAAGCGGCTATTATACCAAAGTTGGTGCACTCAAAGCTGGCTCAACAGCAAAGTTTGCAGCACTAAAAAGCGGATACTTGGCAAAATCGGGAATTGTACGAAGTATTCGCGGTCTTAACAGTCTCTTTTCATCGTCCAAATAAAACAGACGATTTGAGTGCGCCGACAGTGTAGACAGGATACTGTCCAAACGCGTGGTCAGTCGTGCATCGCTGTGTCGTTAGTCTGCTGTGACTGGGGTGCCTTTGTTAACAAGCCCAAGCACATCATCAAAGAAGCCAAGCGAGTCGTGCGGTCCCGGATTTGCTTCGGGGTGGTACTGGCGGGTGATGATCCGGAGGTCATCGCTCGCTAGGCCTTCTGCAGTGTCATCGTTGACGTTCACCTGTGTAACATCCAAGTCACCTGGGTCTGAGACGGTATATCCGTGGTTTTGCGTTGTCATGATGACCTGTCCTGTTTGGACATCTTTCACCGGCTGGTTGACACCACGGTGTCCAAATGCCATCTTTTCGGTCTCTCCATTAAATGCTCGTGCAACAATCTGTTGTCCGAGACAGATGCCTGCGATCGGCAACTCGCCAGTGAATGTCTCAACAAGCGACTGTGCGTTCGGGAAGTTTGCAGGGTCACCAGGACCGTTCGAAATGAACAGTACATCTGGATCGACAGCTTGAACATCTGCTTCGCTTGCATCGTATGGGAGGACGTGTACATCTGCGCCACGCTCATTGAGCGACGAGATGATAGAGCCTTTTGCACCACAGTCGATCAGTGCAACGCTGTACTCACCACCACCCTCGTACAGTGTGTGCTCGACGGTGGTTACACGTTTGCCAATGTCGATGTGGTCGCTCATCGATTTACACTCCGCAAGTTCGGCCTTCGCCGCTTCCGGGGTCGCGTCCTCTCCAGCTGCGATTCCACACTTCATTGCGCCGCGCTCGCGGATCGATGTAACCAGTTCGCGTGTATCCAGATGGTCGATTGCTGGGACACCAGCTTCACTCAACCACGCGGCAACGTCATCTGTGAATTCACGTGCAACGGCTGCTCGTGGGTGGACTCGGTCGGACTCAAACCGTTCTTCTCGAACTCCGTAGTTACCAATGAGTGGGTACGAGAAGGTAAGGACCTGTTCTTCGTACGATGGGTCTGTGAGGCTCTCTTCATATCCGGTGTAGGCCGTTGTAAACACCAGTTCTCCACGGGTCCGCCCTGGTGCGCGACAGCGAGCTTCGATTACGCTACCGTCTTCCAGCGCGATGTAGGCGTCCGACATTACGAGTTACGTATGGTTCGTCGATAATAAGTGCGTCGTTCGAAGCTCAATTACGAAATTCGTAATCGGTAAGTGGTGGGAGGTTTCATAGGTCAGTATGGACGACCTCGATCGGCAGATTCTCAATATCCTCCGTCGGGATGCCCGGACGCCGTACACAGAGATTGCCTCACGGGTTGGGACCTCCGAAGGAACTGTGCGCAACCGTGTCGATCGGTTGACGAACGAGGGAGTGATCGAGCGATTCACCGTCACCACACAGACAGGGAACGTAAAAGCGATGATTGAAATCTCTGTTGAGATGAACGTCAATACGAGCGAGGTTGGCGATCGCATGGCCGAGTGGGAGGAGGTCGATTTTGTCTGGCAGGTCTCCGGAGAGGAGGACATCGTCCTCGTGGTTGACTGCGTTGACACACGCGCGGTGAACGAACTTATTACACAAGCTCGCGAAATGGATGAAGTAAAACGAACAAAGACACGGCTCATCCTAGATGAACGGCTCGGCTAAATGCCTCATTTTTCCCGCCGTCGATCGAACCCTTATTTACCCCACTGACCGTTTGCATTGCTATGAGCGAAGACGAAACCGCTACGGAAAGCGGTGAACTCCATAAAAATGCCCGCCAAGATGTGATCGCTGTCGATCCTGACGATAACGAGCAGGGCCTTGTCAACCGATTGGATGCACATACGGGGGATGGAATCCGACATCGTGCGTTCACCTGCCTTGTTTTCGACCATGAGGATCGAATTCTGCTCGCACAGCGAGCCCCAAACAAACGCCTCTGGGACACTCACTGGGATGGAACCGTTGCATCACACCCAGTTGAGGGGCAGACGCAGAAAGAGGCAACTGAGCAGCGGCTCGAAGAAGAGCTTGGCATTACGCCTGATCAGTACAACGACCTCCGTGTGACTGATAAATTCGAATACAAACGCTACTACCCGAACGAAGGCGTTGAGTGGGAAGTCTGTGCAGTGTTGAAAGTTACGCTTGACGACATCTCACTTGATCCGGTTGAAGAAGAGATTGGTGGCATGCTATGGGTCGATTACGAACATCTCAATACTAACCCACGACTGTACCGTCAGCTTCGTCTCTGCCCATGGTTCGAGATTGCAATGCGCCGAGATTTTGAGTAGTTCGAGCCGCTTACTCTCCACCAGTTAATGGCCCACCGTTGAGAAATGTACACAGCTCGTTGCTGACTCGGACTGGTTCTTCATGTAGTACCCAATGGGTTGCTGTGTCAAGCATAACGAGCTGTCCATCCTCACAGAGATCGACACTCTCCCATGCCATCGACTTTTTGAGGAATGTATCCTCTGCACCCCAAATCACAAGTGTCGGGACAGCAACGATCGGGTCATTCACTGATGGACGATAGCGGACGATCGCACGGTACCAGTTGATCATCGCTTCAAATGCACCCGGCTGTGACCACGCGTTCCGGTAGTATTCGAGATCGGTTTGCGTAAACGTCCCCGGCTGGCTGCTTTTTTTGAGTGCGCGTGTTGGACCGCGCCAGTTGTTGAGTCGAGATAGCGTCTCGGGAATTTTTGGGAGTTGGAATCCAAGGAAGTACCAGCTTTTCATTCGTTGCTCCCAGCTGTTTTGGAGTGTTCGCTGCATTACTGTTGGGTGTGGGACATTGACAATACAGAGATTCGAGAGACGATCTGGATGATGTAGTGCAGCCCACCATGCAACTGCTGCGCCCCAATCGTGGCCGGCGATCGACGCCATCTCTCGATCGTATGCGTCAATCAATCCAATCACATCTTGGGTAAGTTCATCGATGTGGTATGACGCGATTCCTGGTGGTTTATCACTCAGGTTATATCCACGTTGATCAGGGACGATCACTCGATAGCCATCGTTCGCGAGTGCTCGAATCTGGTTGTGCCACCCATACCAAAACTCCGGGAATCCGTGGAGCAAAATCACAAGTGGCCCATCTTCAGGCCCGGCTTGCACGGTGTGAAGTTCGATTCCATTTGTCTCAACAAACACGGACTCACCAGGGACATCCGTCGGAATCGACTGTGGCTGTGAGGGACGTGACATAGTATCTGATAGCCGTCGAACATGCAAATAGCTGCCTCTCGAATAGCACGACTCCTACGTGGCAGCGGTCATCGACCAGACTGCGATCACACCAAGAAGTACAGCGGGAATCAGTGGAAGTACAAGAAATGTTGCAAAGAACGTCCAACCGAGCTGTGTGGGTGCTGCGGGAAATAGATAGATCACACCGGGAATGACAAGAAAACAGATCACAACCGCTGCAACGAGTACCCATCCTTGGGCACCGAATCCGCTGGGTTCGGGTTCGGTGAACGGGTCTTCATCGGATTGTTCGTTGTCTATCGACCCTGGCCGATGTGTGTATGTCTCACCGTCTGTCTCGTCAGTACTCACTATCCGGTATTACCACTACTTTACCAAAGCCCTCACGGTTTTCAAGAAGCGCATGGGCGTCTGCGGCTTCGCTCATTGGAAGCGTCTCTCTGATTCGTGGCGTGAACGTCCCATCCCACACCAACTCAAGCACCTCATCTGCTTGTCCGGGTGTCGCCATCGTCGATCCGATCACTGAGAGTTGATTCCAAAAGATTCGATTCAGCCCTGCCCCTGGATGTGGCCCAGTTGTTGCTCCACAGGTGACAATCCGGCCGCCCTTTGCCAGCGATTTCAAGGAATCAGGGTATGTTGCCTCACCGATATGGTCAACGACCATATCCACACCGCGCCGTCCAGTGCGGTCGCTGATCTCGCTCGCAAAGTCAGTGCACTCGTAGTTGATTACGTGATCCGCTCCACATGCCTTCGCATACTCAAGTTTCTCGTCAGTTGAAGCCGTTGCATATACCTCTGCGCCCGCATGAGCAGCAATCTGTACTGCTGCGTGGCCCACACCACCGGATGCACCAAGCACAAGCACTGATTCGCCTGCGTTGAGGCTACCCCGATCGATCAGCATTCGCCACGCAGTCTGAAAGACAAGCGATGCAGAACCTGCGATCTCCCAGTCAACATGGTCCGGCACCGAAACCAGGTTTGCTTCCGGCACTGTCGCATACTCTGCATGAACGCCACGCTGATGCTCACCGATAATCCCATACCGGATACAGAGTGTGGAGTCTCCGTCTCGACAGAACTCACACCGTCCACATGAGACGCCAGCACTGACTGCAACCCGATCGCCGACATCGAACCGATCGACATCGGGACCAACATCGGTCACAATGCCTGCTGCGTCACTCCCTGGAATGTGTGGCATCTCCAACTCAACACCGGGAAGTCCACGTCGGGTCCAGATATCCAAGTGGTTCAGTGCGCCTGCTTTGATATCGACAACCACCTCATCTCGGCCCGGATCCGGATCCGAAAACTCCCCATACTCGATCACATCTCGATCGCCATGCTCCGAAAATTGGACGGCTTTCATACATTATCAATCATTATGCAAGCGTCAAAACTGTATGGCAAGCGGTCACCCAATCCGTGGCTTTTCTACACTGGTTGTATATATCTCTTATATGACCGACTCGCCAGATACACATGCACACAAAGAGGGAACGGATCCCGAGCATACCCACGACCATGGTCATGACCATGACCACCATCACCACGATGTCGAACATGTCTCGGCCGCGCTTGTCACGATCTCTTCCTCGCGAAGTTTTGAGGAGGACGCTGCAGGAGATACGATCTCTGAACTGTTAACGGATGGAGAACATACGATTGTGACGCGCGAGCTTATCAACGATGATTTCGATGGAATTCAATCAGCAATACACAATCTTGACGCTCGTGAGGACGTTGATGTAATCATTACAACTGGCGGCACTGGTGTCACTCCCGACGATGTAACAGTTGAAGCCGTATCACACTTCTTTGAAAAAAAACTTCCTGGCTTCGGCGAACGCTTCCGGGCAAAATCGGTTGAGGAAATTGGGACGCGAGTCATCGGCACACGTGCAACCGCAGGCGTCACACAAACTGGAACAATCATTTTTGTGCTCCCCGGCAGCACAAACGCCGTTCGGTTGGGTGTTGAATCGCTTATCCTTCCGGAAGTCAGCCATCTGGTCGGACTTGCAAGTCGGGAGTAACCCTCGATTGACTGCAACGGTTGTCAGTTCGCGGTCTTTTAAACGTTCGGCGGACAATCGCATGGTATGAGCAAGCAACAGCCACGAGACGATACCGATCGTTTCGCGGGCAAAAAGGATGCAGACCTCCAAAGTAAAGATGTGACAGAAGGTGCAGAACGTGCACCACATCGCGCAATGTTCCGTGCGATGGGATTCGATGATGATGATCTCTCCTCGCCGCTTGTTGGCGTGCCAAACCCCGCAGCAGACATCACGCCATGTAACGTTCATCTGGATGATGTTGCACAGGCTGCAATTGATGGCGTTGATGCAGCGGGCGGGATGCCGATCGAATTCGGAACGATCACCATCTCGGATGCAATTTCGATGGGAACGGAGGGAATGAAGGCCTCACTCATCTCGCGAGAGCTCATTGCGGACTCCGTTGAGTTGGTTTCGTTCGGCGAGCGTATGGATGGGCTTGTGACCGTCGCGGGCTGTGACAAGAATCTCCCGGGGATGATGATGGCTGCAATCCGGACAGACCTTCCGTCAGTGTTCCTGTACGGTGGTTCAATCATGCCGGGCCAACACGGTGGCCGTGACGTGACGATCGTCCAGGTGTTCGAAGGTGTTGGTGCGTACGCACAGGGGGAGATGTCCGGCGACGAACTTGATGAACTTGAGCGGCACGCATGCCCTGGTGCAGGCTCCTGTGGTGGAATGTTCACCGCAAATACGATGGCCTCAATTTCGGAAGCGCTTGGACTTGCACCGCTTGGGAGTGCCTCTGCACCAGCGGAAGATCGCGCTCGGTACGAGATTGCAGCACAGGCTGGCAAGCTAGTCCTTGACTGCATTGAGAACGATCGCCGCCCGTCCACAATTCTCTCGCGAAAATCATTCGAAAACGCAATCGCGGTCCAGACCGCGATCGGTGGCTCAACAAACGGCGTGTTGCATCTGCTTGCACTTGCTGCAGAGGCAGGCGTTGAGCTCGATATTGAGGACTTTGATGAAATCTCGAAACGAACGCCAAAGATTGCCGATATGCAACCCGGTGGTGCACGTGTCATGAATGATCTTCACGAGCTGGGTGGTGTTCCTGTTGTGATTCGCCGACTCCTTGAAGCGGGCTTAGTTCACGGTGATGCAATGACCGTCACAGGTCGGACGATCGAAGAAGAACTCGAGACGCTCGGTCTGCCGGACGACGACGAGATTGAAGCCGACTTCCTCTACACTGTTGAGGAGCCAAAACAGAAAGAAGGTGCAATCAAGATTCTTAAAGGCAACCTCGCTCCGGACGGAGCTGTACTCAAAGTCACTGGCGATGACGCATTCCATCACGAAGGGCCTGCCCGTATCTTCGAAAATGAGGAGGATGCAATGGCATACGTTCAGCGCGGAGATGTCGAATCAGGTGACGTGATCGTTATTCGGAATGAGGGGCCAAAAGGCGGCCCCGGAATGCGTGAGATGCTTGGTGTCACTGCTGCAGTGGTTGGTGCAGGCCACGAAGACGATGTTGCGCTGCTCACTGACGGTCGGTTCTCCGGTGGTACCCGTGGACCAATGATCGGCCACGTTGCTCCAGAGGCAGCCGCTGGTGGTCCGATCGGCTTGCTTGAAGATGGTGATATAGTAACGGTTGACATTCCGAACCGCGAGCTTTCAGTTGGGTTAGATGACGCGGCGTTGCAAGCACGTAAAGAAGCATGGGAACCACCAGAACCGCCGTACACTGGTGGTGTCCTTGCAAAGTATGCCCGTGACTTTGGATCCGCTGCGGCGGGTGCTATCACGAATCCAGGATTGAAAAACGAGTAAACGGAACTGAAGACCACTGAGTGGTAGCTACGTTTTTGTATCCGTGGCTGCTGTGCACTGACAATGAGTATTGTTGTCGAGTTTACGGTCCCCGCGAACGCATGCGCTCTTGGTCGTTCTCTTGGTGAGGACCCGTCGCTATCGTTAGAACTCGATCGGATTATTCCTACAGAAACGACTGTGATGCCGTTCTTTTGGCTGTGGGGCTCGGATTGTCAGTCATTTGCAAACGCTGCAGCAGGAGAGCCGTCGATCGAAGAGCTGTCTATTATTGATGAAGTAGATGATGGAGCGCTCTTTCGAGCGGTGTGGAACGAGGATGCGATCGGAACGCTCCGGACAATCGCCGAGACGGAAGGTGTTCTTCTCGATGCTCGGGCGAATAATGCTCAGTGGACATTTGAAGTTCGGTTCACTGATGCGGATCAAACAAGCCAATTTAGAAGCCTCTGTCAAGAGCGTGGTGTCCCCCTAACGGTCACGCGTGTCACAACATCACCAGGCCGAACACCAGCAAACGAGTATGGACTCACACCAGAGCAATCCGAAGCGCTGACAGCCGCGTACCGGCTTGGATACTTTAGTGAACCCCGAAAAGCGACGCTAGAGGAGCTTGCAGACGAATTAGGTATCTCTTCACGAGCGGTTGCTGGTCGGCTTCGGCGTGGACAAGCAACGCTCCTTGAGAGAACTGGACTCACTGGTATTACTGCAGACACATAAGGCGTGTAAAAGCGTGTGTGAGAAGTATACTGTACGTTGGGGCCCAATCCAATCATACAGACTGCCCGGTGAGGCCAAGTGATACGATCCCCACTTGTGCCCTGGTAACCGCGTACCACTTGGCTCAACTATACGTACACCGTATGTATGCTTTTGATTACTGGTTCATACGTGAACGTATTTATATACCCTTCTTTGGCTTCGGCTGACAATGGTTGTCCCAAGCAGTTTTACGGCTTGGGATAGTTACTTATATTGTGAGCGAAGAAATCGGGCGTCGGAATCTCCGAATGCCCAATGGCGATGAGCTGTTTGCGGTGGTAACTGAGCATAACGGAGGAAACCACGTACGCGTACGGTGTGAGGATGGACAGAACCGAATGGGACGAATCCCTGGCCGAATGAAATACCGAACATGGATTAACGAGGGCGACATCGTCCTTGTTGAGCCGTGGTCTTGGCAGGATGAAAAAGCGAATATTGAATGGCGCTACACTGATCAAGATGCAGATCAGCTCCGCCGCGAAGGACACATCGACTAATAATCGACTTGTTACGGTCAGAAATAACTAACACAGCTTCAGTGAACACTGTTTGAGTGACTACCTAACAAGGTACACAGAGAGATTCATTATGTCTCAGATGCAACCATGTAGTAGATGCTTCTTTTTGTATTAACTGGGGTTATTACAGTTGTTGTCCTCTTTTTACTTTGTCTGCTCTCAGTCATTTGTCTTGATCGCAAAGCAGTAGCGCAGCTCACGAACGAGCCGGCGCTCATTGTCTCTCGGCTCCGATCGATCGCACCGTATGCAGGCCTGCTTGGAATCGTACTGGTCGCTAACAAAGGCTTGCAAGACGTAATCTATGACCTCTCAATGGAGATTGGATTTGAGGCAACGGAGACAATCTATGCCGTTGAGGGATCATTTGTCGCATTCGTCCAGGCGGGTTTCCCGGAGGGTATGAACTACTACTTTTCATTCATGTACGTATTCGGATATGTCGTGCTGCTTGTCTTCCCCGCAATCGCTTACTTTGTCAGTGACTCACTGGAACATCTCAAAATCCTCCTCACAGCCTATGGGCTCAACTACGCAGGTGGGATCGTTTGTTATACACTCGTCGTTGCATACGGGCCACGGAATCATATCCCTGAGCAGGTAAGCCAACCGCTTTTAGATCTGTACCCTGATGTTACCACGGTCACCTCGCAGGTCAATCGGAATACAAACGTGTTCCCGTCGCTTCACACCTCACTTTCTGTGACGGTGTTTGCGATCGCACTGATGACCCGCGAAACGTTTCCCCGGTGGTTCACCATTGCAACAATCATGTCTACAAGTATCGTGCTCTCTACGATGGCACTTGGAATTCACTGGCTGGTTGATGTTGTTGCAGGAATTGGGTTGGCAGCGGTAAGCGTTGCTCTCGGAACGATCATCGTCGAGCGATCATGATTTGTCTGCTGCGCTCAAAGGATGTGCGATCGAACTGCAGCCACCGTCTGTGGCCACTCCGGCTCTAAAATAATAAGTGCGTCCTCGACCGCAGACTTATTGCCCCGAAGCCACTCCTCTTCGGCTTGCATCCGATTATTCCACTCCTCGATCGTTTCGATCGAAAAATACGCAGCGGTGTAGCGCGCTCCATCAACAGTCACGGTTTCATGGATCTCATCGCAGTTTGCACATTTGAGTGATGAGAGAATGAAGTAGCGCTCGACGCGCTCTCGGACCTCTGTAGAGACTGTTGGTGCCGCACGATCACCTTGGCAGTGATAACAGCACGTTGATCCGCTGCCAAGTGGCTTTCCACAATTAAGACACGTTGTCATCAGTGGCAGTCGCTCCGTGATTGGATATAAATACACGTACCCGTGAGCAGCTGCTCACGAGTGTAGTGTCTGAAAAACAAATCCGCTATGTCACGTTTGTGACTGTGCGAGAGATGTAGTTATTATACGCGAGTAACGTTTTTCGCGCGAGGGCCTTTTGGGGCCTGTTCGATATCAAATTCAATCTCAGTTCCTTCCGTAAGGTCCTCGCCGCCAACATCTTCCATGTGGAAGAAGACATCGTCGTCAGCATCGTCCGTCGAAATGAAACCGTAGCCGCCTGTGTCGTTGAAGAAATCAACTTTACCGTTTGCCATTACAACTAAAGACAACTCAGTCACACGGATAAGGGTTGGCATTCGTACTTTTGAACTCAATTCTTCCAGACAAATGTCCTGTATATTTTTATTTATACGCATATCGTCCACTACCAACCAGTTTTACCGGACTGTTTTCAGCGATTGCAGCATCCGGGCCCAATCTTTGCCAGAATATACAATTATCTGTTATTGGTCCTATAACCGAGGCTGGTTTTTACGCTCGGGCAGGTCACCAACCTCGTCAGGGCTAGACCCGCTTCACGATCGAATACACTCAGATATTCTACCTAGGCTGAAAGAACGCTATATAGAACAATGCAGATTGTTATCTTATAACGCGGCGATGTATGGTGTGCGATGGTAGAGAAAACATCACTTGAGGGAGCAGTCTCGATCGTCACCGGTGGCGGTGGAGATATTGGTCATGGCATTGCAACGGAGCTTGCGGCGGCAGGCAGCGATATCGTCATTGCCGACGTCGACGTCTTAGACACAGCGTACAATCAGCAGTCATCAACTGAGATCGGTGGTGCGGCACATGCACAAGAGGTTGTTGAAGCCGTTGAAGCGCACGATCGCCGCGCCCATGTCATCGAGTGTGACGTGACCAAAGCTGATCAGGTGCAAGCAATGGTTGATGAGGTAGTTTCGGAGTTCGGCAAGATAGACGTGCTCGTCAACAATGCAGGAATTATAACGGTCACGCCGACTGTGGAGATGGACGAACAAGAATGGGATTCAGTGATGGACGTCAACGTGAAGGGCCCGTTTTTGGTCTCACGTGCTGCAATTCCACACCTACAGGAGGCAGAGGGGACGATCATAAATACGGCGTCGATCGCCGGTCATATCGGTGCTGGCGGACTTGCACACTACTGTGCGTCGAAGCATGCTGTGCTCGGCTTCACTAAATCCTTAGCACTCGAACTTGCTCCTGACGTGACGGTGAATGCGATCTGTCCCGGAATCGTGAACACACCGATGTGGGAAGACGTACTCACTCCGGAGCTTGGTGAGTCGTTCGACGAGACGATCGCTCGTGCGATTCCAATGGGACGTGATCAGAAACCCGAAGATATGGGCCGACTTGCAGTCTTCTTTGCGGAAAATCGGAATGTTACCGGCGAATCCGTTGTTGTTGATGGCGGTATTTTGCAGAATGTGATATAGAGGCCGTTATTTTCAGCAGTATCGGATCACTATTTTCAATGACGTAAAAATATGGGCATCGGTGTGATCTGCATTTTTCGCAGCTGCTGATACTCATGCAACAGACATCGGCATGAATTCGGACTTGATTGTGACCTCATTGCCGATGATATCCATCAGCGGGGATGTGGATTCGACACGCTCACGAAGTGCAGTGAGCTCCGACTCACTAGCATCTGCATCGATGTATGTTCGGCATGTGAGCTCATCGTACCCCGGACGGACTGAATCGCTGAGCCCGAGGAAGCCACGAAGATCGACATCCCCGTCCATCTCAAATCGCAGGTCGTTCAGCTCAATACCCATTGCTGCGGCGTTTGCGGCGTAGCCTACCGTTAGGCACGAACCAAGCGCCGCTAAGAGCAGTTCAACAGCATTCGGTGCGGTGCGCTCTCCAAGTATCTGTTCTGGCTCGTCTCCTTCAATCTGGAATGTTTGTGTGTGTACAGTCTCTCCAGCTTGATCGAACTGGTCGATCTCAGTGACACATTTCAGTGCTCCGTTCCACTCCGTCTCTCCATAAAATCGGAAGCGGCCAACGTTTGGGTCTGTCTGGATTGCGTCGATCGCTTCCTCTAGTTGATCGACATCGACTCCATTTGTTACGGACATTGTTTCTCACCACGCTCTCTGGGATTCTATCTCCACAAGCACCGCTATGGATGAACCCCGTAAATGACTTTGAGTTGTGTTAACATATTGCTATCTGATGAAAACCAGTCACCATGTGGGAGAAGTGCACCGACTGGGATATTGCACTGGGTGAAATGGCTCTCTTGGTGCGTCCTATATAAGAGGTTGCAGCGTCGGACTTCTCAGACTGCGTGATCAATCAAAAGTGGGACTGCATCCCGTTTGTGCTGTCCGTATGTTGATTTGGCCCACCTACGAACAGTCGGGCTGGATGTATCCACCAAGATACGAATCGCTCCGCTCTGTGGTTCATATCCACAGATCGCAACCCGCTCATCAAAAACTGCAATTCCATATGGTGGTTGTTCTCTTACGGTGTAGATCGCTAAATTCCCGCTTTCGATCGCAGCTTGGCAATGATTTGCATATGCTTGTTGAATATGTTGTGTCACATCTAATGGGTCTATTATTTCAACAGCGGTACCGTCCAAGATCTGTGCTTGAAACTCATCTCGACACGGAGCCAAGAGTGCAAGATCGACACCGAGGAACCGAAGTGTTTGTGTCTCCTTAAGTAGGGAAACAAATCGGGATATTGGTCGATATGGTTCGACGATCTCTGCGACCGTAACCACTGCATCAACAAACTCCTCTATCTCCAACTCGGTTTCTTCGATCGGTAGCTGCTTACAGATAGTTCGTAGCTTCTGTTCAATTTGAATATCTCCAATGACGTCGTCTATACACGTAGCTACGAACGCCCCAAGCGGCGTTGTGTCATACGCTCGTCGTTTGCGTTTGATCCACTGACGATTCTCGAATGCTCGAAGCGTTCGTCCGATCGTTGAGTTTGACACATCTGTGGTTCCAATCAGCTCTGTACGAGTCTGCGGTGACTCCGCAAGCGCACACAACACCGAAACTCGGTGAGGTGCGCGAGTGAGAAACGCGATATCTTCAATGGCATCTGTACGTGTTATACCGAGTGTTTGAGCCTGTTGTTGTAGATTGAGTCTGACGTTCGTAACTGAATTGTTCATACACTATATACGCTATGTGAACAAATAGCATTCCGATCCTCCGTTTCTCTGAACTATTTTCGGCTTCATAGGCTCAAAACGATGGCTCTGGGACCGTTTCTGTCCCATCCGTCCCACACTGGTGTTGGTAGATCAGCCGGGAGGATCGGTCGCGTGCTGTATGGTCATCGATCGTCTCTCGGGTGATCGTTTCGCCAATCTGATAGAGTTCGATCGTGGTCAGCTCTGCTTGCTCATCAGTATCCCACGTTTCACAAAGCGTTTCAGCAAGTCGCTCCGGGGCAGCGGGTGGGTCCGCTCCTGCAACGTTCGACATGTAAAACCGCTCACGATACGTGTCATACTGTTTTTGTAGCTGTTCATGTGGGCGATCGTAGCTGAGCTCACGATCGTTGTAGAGGTCGT
>SL_4KL_010_BRINEDRAFT_10000592_pt1 | contig 18880 bp, 16 predicted proteins | sample SodLak_010_BRINE_2_FD_10664 | JGI IMG/M metagenome (IMG submission 10664)
CGTTCACTGTACGACCGAGAAACGCCACGATACGCAGATCGGCTGGCAACTCGCCTGCCGCAACGCGGGCGGGATTGTCAGCCTCGCCGCCGACAAAGGCTACGACTGGCAGCGATTACGTGAAAAACTCCGAGAAGAAGACGTGAGACCGCTGATCAAACACCGTGAGTTCCGACCCGTCGATTGCGCGCATAACGCGCGAATCGACGACTCTCTGTACGGCCAAAGAGCGCTGTCAGAGACCGTCTTCTCGACGATCAAGCGTACGCTCGGCCATGCGGTGCGTGCACGAGCATGGTACCGCGAATTTCGTGAGATCGTTCTGATGTGTGCGGTCTACAACATCAAGCGAGCTATAAAACAGTGAAATCAAGCGCAGTATGGCGATTCACTAGAGTCAGGTGAAGTCATTTTCGGCGCTCAACGCCAAATTTAGTGTAATTTTATCCTTCTTGTTCAACAATCTGGTTCACATAAATCTCATGCGTACACCCCTCATTCACCTCATCCTCGACTTCTATCCTGACAGTCACTTCAGCAGGAGTAACCTCGACAACCTCGTCGAAAGAAACCGGTGGACAAGTCACGTACTCACCGTCTGTATTCTGAATAGCGAACAGATTCACCCTAGCCTCACCTGACCTACTAAGGTAACCAGAGCTCCCCCAGCTCGAATCGAACTCGGTCTCCAACTGCTCTTCCACGTGGCGAACGGCTGCTCTAGCAACCTCAACGCCACAAGATTCGTCATTATCCGACACAGTCGTTTCGATCGGATCGGCTCTGCCCTGCTCGTGTCGTTCCGAAACGCTACAATCAGTTGCGTTCGAACCGTCTTCGTCATTTCCGGACTGCTCGTCGTCGTCGTTCGTTGAGTCGTCTGTTTCACCACCGCCGCTGGAGTCGTCGGTTTCGTCTCCACCGCTTCCTCCTAAACAACCTGCTAACACGACCGACGCCGTAGTGCTGAGTCCGAGGAGGGCTCGTCGGGACAGGCGTGACACCATATTTTATCCTTCGGTTTTTTTAATAATATGCTTTCTGTCTACCTGTATTTGATTATAAGTGTCTGTATAGTTCAGACAACCTACGAGTGCTAGAAAATAACTGGTCGTTGTTGGCTGATAGAAATAGTACGTTGCTCAGTAGGTGACTCTTTTTTGCCGCTTGATGAGCGATACCGATGTAAACATCAGCCTGCGACTGCTGACTGTTCGAGCGCTTCCCGACGGTACGACTCGGCACCGACGAGCTGCTCGACGAACTCTGAGAAGAAGGCGTGAGACCGCTGATCAAACACCGTGAGCTCCAACCCGTCGATTGCGCGCATAACGCGCGAATCGACGAGTCACTATATAGCCAGAGAGCACTCTCAGAGACCGTCTTCTCGACGATCAAGCGTGCGCTCGGCCACGCGGTGCGTGCCCGAGCATGGTACCACGAATTTCGTGAGATCGTTCTGATGTGTGCGGTCCACAACATCAAGCGAGCCGTGAAACAGTGAAATCAAGCGCTGTATGGCGATTCACCAAAGCCCAATAATCCAATCGAAACTACTCTCCCCTACCCGACACCCTTGCGCTACGCGTACTTTTTAAGAAAATCGGCTATCATCTCGAACTGCTCGATCCGGTTCTCTAGTTTCGTCGTGTGGTGTCCCTCATCCTCGAAAATACATGTCTCGACCGGAATATTCCGCTCTGTGAGTGCCTCGGCGATCTGGCGGGACTCCTCGACCGGGACCCGCGGGTCGTTCTCGCCGTGCTGAATAAACAGTGGACATTGGATCTGATCAACGCCGTAGATCGGACTGATCGACTTGAGGAACTCGCGGTCCTCCGCCAGTGACCCGTACTCGGCTTCGCGGTGTGAACGACGGTAGTCGCCGGTGTTCTCAAGGAAGGAGACCCAATTGCTGATCCCGACGAATTCGACGGCAGCGGCCCACAAGTCGGGATACTCAGTGATACACGCGAGCACCATGAATCCACCGTACGACCGACCCCAGCAGACGACGCGATCGCTGTCTATCTCCGGGCGTGTTTCGAGCCATGCAACGCCTTCAGCGATGTCACGAACCGAGTCCATCCGTCTTTTGATATCGTCGAGCGCAGCGTACTCACGACCGTATCCCGCGGAGCCTCGAACGTTCGGCTCGAAGAGCGCGTATCCCTGGTCAAGAATGTACTGTCGTATCGGTCGGTTCCGCCACGACGGCCGACGCTGAGCATGTGGCCCACCGTGGATATCGACGATTACTGGCGTCTCGCCCGATTCGTACTCCTCCGGAAGTGTAAAATACGCAGGGATTTCCCGACCGTCGAACGTATCGTACCGGATCAGGTCGGGGGTGTGGTACTCCTCAAGCGGGACACCGCCAGATGACGGAACGGTCCACCTCTCCAGCTCCGGAGGCTCACCCGCATCGAGTCGGTCAATATCGACCGTGAACACGGAGTAGTTCAGGCCGGTTCCAGACACTGTCATCGCGGCCTGCTCACCGTTCGGCCCGATGGTCAGCTCCGAGATAACATCCGAGGGGACCGCAACCTCCGTCGGGGTGGCTTCAGTCGGGGTCTCAAGCCGCCCGACGTACAACTCAGAGTATCCATCAACATTTCGTGTGTAGACGAACCGGCCACTACTGGCATCGAGCTCGAATCCGTCAATACTCCAGTCGCCACCGTCGACGACCGTCGTAATCTCGTGGGAGTCCAGATCGATCCGCACGACCTCTTTCGTGTTACTGTTCGCGTCGCTCGTACAGTAGATCGCGTCGTCGTCGGGACCGAACGTCGGAGACGTGTACCTAGCGGTCGCCGCAGTTGTGACATGCTGTTGGTTCCCGGATCTGATATCGATGACGGAGAGATCGATATCGGTACTCGCGTGGGCCTTCCAAGTGAGAAGCTTCTCGCCATCCTCGCTCCAGCCGACAACACGGCTCCGGCCGTCACCTGTCGTGACCATCTTCGCGTCCTCCCCATCTGCTTCCATAACGTATATGTCGAAGTGCTCGGAGCGGCGCCGATTGGATGCGAAGGCGATGCGATCACCTTCCGGGCTCCAGCCACCCCAGGCGTGAATCGCCTCGGGACAGTCGGTGAGCTGCGTAATTGTTCTGTTCTCGGGATCAACTTGGAACAGCTGGTCGTGTTCGTCCGCGCCGGCGTCTTTTCCGAACGCAATCGCGTCTCCGCCTGGCGCCCACGAGACGAACGAGACGCGCTCATCATAGAACGATAGCTGCTCGGGCCATCCTCTCGGCTCGTTGAGCGTCCAGACCTGCATTGTCCCCGTTACGTCTCCGCGGTACGCCAGCTGACCGTCTGGTCCGAGGGTCACCCCCCTCGTACCACGTGCGTTTATGTATTGTCGAACATCTCGAACCATATCTGTTGACGACTCCCGGATATTTTAAAATCAAGGGTATAGGACCTTCCATCCGAATTCAGCCGATCAGAAACACGAGTCGAGCGATGCGGACACTCAAATGTCCTGTCGGCGCGGGACGTGTGCTCACCGGCGGGCGAGAACTATCGCCCTCCCAACTCACGACCTCTTGTTACTCGGGCTATTCGAGAACAACCACCCAAATTCTAGCGTTTCCTCATGTTTATATATACCCCATTTTATAACTATCGTGGGTGACCACCGACCTCCGTGACGCAGCACTCCTCTCTTCCTAACCCCATCCGTCTTTTTATACTCGGGATCGCCCACCTTCTGGGGCGATTCGGTCTCGTCGACGAGCAACGTGCACGCCGAACATCAGATCTCGCGTGGCCGCGCATTGTCACCGGAATCGCCCGGAAGTCGAAAACGGCGGTTGATATCGCAATGGTAGGGATCACCGTCGGTCCGGCGGCGGTCGCTGGGATTGGCTTCGCGGGCCCGTATTGGGCTTTGGCGTTCACGGTGGGGGGCGGGATCGCGACCGGAGCGATCGCACTCGTCTCACAGCGGTTCGGAGCCGAAGCATACGACCAGATCGGCCAGGCGGTTCGCACGAGCAGTCTGCTGGTGGTCGCGGCGACGGTCCCAATCACCGTCGTGTTGGCGCTGTTCCCAGCAGAACTGATCGGCCTCTTGACCGGCGACCAAGCGGCGATCGATCAGGGGGCGGCGTACCTGCAGATTGTCGCGTTCGGCGTCCCGTTCGCCGGACTTAATCTCATCGGCGGTCGGGTGCTCATCGGCGCCGACGACGCCTGGACGCCGATGGTCCTCCGAGCCGGCGGCGCCGTCGCCAACATCGGTCTCAACGCTGTGTTGATCTTCGGCTTACAATTGGGGGTCGTCGGCGCCGCTTTTGGAACGGTTCTCTCTAACGCCCTGGTTGCGACAGCGTTCACCGTCGGGCTCGCTGCCGGAAGACTCCCGGGACTCACCGCGTTTCCCGTCAGCATCTCGTTTCGAGGACCCTATCTCGACCAGGAGACGATCCGCGATGTCGTCGCGATCAGTACACCTGCCGTGGGGCGTCGTGCGGTGTGGACCGGGGCTAGGTTTCCACTATTGGCGTTCATCGCGCTGTTCGGCTCCCACGTCGTCGCCGCATACGTCATCAGCCGGGAGATTTGGGGGTTAATGAACACGCCCGGCTGGGGATTTGGACTCTCGGCCAGCAGCCTGGTCGGTCAGTCGATCGGCGAAGGCGAGATCGGGATCGCCGAACAGTACGCCCACGAGATCACGCGAATCTCCGTGGTAACGTACGCGCTCGCTGCTTCCTTCGTCTTCGTCTTTGCCGATCCGATCGTCGTTCTGTTTATTGATGACCCGACCGGCGACACGGCTCCGGTCGCGGTCGCGCTCACCCGCGCTGCGTCAATTGCTGTGATCGCCCGCGGGATCGGTGGGACGTATGCCGGCGCGCTTGACGCGACAGGCGACACCAGCTGGCCGTTCTACGGCCGAGTCGTGGGGATGTTCGGGGTCGCACTCCCGGTGACATATCTCGGTGCGACGACGCAGCTGGGGTTGTACGGGCTGTACTTGTCGTACTTTGGTATGTCGGTCGTTCCGGCCGTGGTTAACTACTACCGGTTCTCTACCGGGCAGTGGAAACTGATAAGCCAGCAGTACGGCGTCGAGTCGTCGACAGCTAACGACTGAACGCACAAAGCCGGACAACGTCCAGATTTTGCTGCGACTCACGCTACGCCGACGGTTACCAACGGTATCGATTGAACTGGCTGCGGCACCGACCGGTCTCTCGGCCCCGGCGATCAGCTGACGACTTCCATTAGCGGAGAGTATAGCTTTTTTTTGATCTGCGAGCGGTGTTCAAACCCGATGCAGGCGTTTGTGAATCGCTATCTTACAGAGCTCCGGACCACTGTCGGCTACCTCCGCGACGGTGGTCGCGGGTGGATCCTCGCGGCGATCGCGTTCGGCTGGTTTCTCTCAATGGGAGTGCGGCTGAGCTATCCGGTTATTCTTCCTCACGTCCGGACGGATCTCGGAATTGACCTCTCGACGGCCGGCCTGCTGCTCACTGTCTTATGGATGGCCTACGCGCTCGGCCAGTTTCCGGGCGGCCTCTTGGCCGACCGCTGGGGCCCCGGCTTCGTGCTACTCGTCAGCACCAGCGGCTCCGGACTGATGATCTTTCTCGTCTCACTCTCGTCAACCGCGGCGTTGCTGTTCGCGACTACAGCGCTTCTCGGTGTGAGCACCGCCCTGTACGGACCCGCACGCTTCCCGCTGCTGTCTGGCGTGTTTTCTGACCGACCTGGAGCGGCGATCGGGATCACACAGGCGACCGGCAACCTCGGCAACACAATACTCCCGTTTACTGTTGGAGTGCTCGCCGGTGTCGTCGGCTGGCAGTTCGGCGCCTTGCTATTCGTGCCGCTCTTCATCGTCGTTTCGATCGCGATCTGGTGGGTAGTTCCAAGGCGAGTCAGTGGATCGGCAGCGGGGGACAGCGAATCCCCCGTTCAGTCACTCTCTATTAAATCGGCACAGCACATTCTCTCGCACCTGGCTGTTCGGCCCATCCTCGTGATCGCGGCCATCCAGATGCTTGGATCTTTCACATACCAAGGTTTTACCGGCTTCTACCCGACCTATCTTATTGAAGTTAAGGGGCTATCGGCGCGGAACGCTTCACTTCTGTTCGGCGTCTTCTTCGCTGGCGGAATCGTCATTCAGCCACTTATAGGCATAATCGGTGATCGGGTAGGCGAGCGGAACACGCTTCTGGTCGTGCTCCTGTTCATTACGACCTCGCTCGCTATTCTGCCGCTTATTGAAGGGTTCTGGCCTTTGCTTGTGATGACGATCGCCTTGAGCAGTCTGCTGGGTCGAGCGGTGTTGGCCCTGACGTATCTCACGGAAGCCCTAGCTGAGGAGATTCGCGGGACTGGGCTCGGGATCCTACGGACCTGCTACATTCTAGTGGGCTCGACGAGCCCGCTGTTGGTCGGGGTGCTCGGGGATAGCGGCTACTTCGACCAAGCCTTCTGGCTACTCGCCGGCGCCAGCAGTCTGATGCTCTTCCTGTGTGTCGCCCTTCCACCGCTGTCGTCTCTCGACTAGCTTTCGATCAGTGCCCTTGTTTATGCGTACGATTTAAAATTGATCTTACATCTCATTTTAATACTTACCATGAGATTTAAGTACTCTGAATCTAATCGATTCTTGATGCGTGATAACACAAACCAATATGATCGGCGGTCATTTCTCCGTCGTGCCGGTGCTACCGGAGCCGTCAGCGTCACAGCGGCAATTGCGGGCTGTTCAGCTGACGACGACGAAAACGGCAGTGACATCACTGCCGCCGACCCTGAAGATCTCGGGGAGCCGCTCCCGGCCGTTACCTACCTGAACAACCCCGAAAACTACAATCCGGCTCGCCACGATGCGATCAACCTCGTCGCCGAACAGCTTGAGGACATTGGACTGGAGATCGACGTGGAGGTGCTCGAATGGGGGACACTACTCGGTCAGGTGACCGAGGATTACGAGTTTGGGATCGCTACTTGGTCCCGCGGACTCGGCGTTGACCCGGCCACCCGCCTCGTTGAGATGTTCCACTCGCGGAACACCCCTGCGGGTGCGGGGAACTTCTACGGATACGAGGACGATACGGTCGACGAACTCCTCGACGCCCAACAGCAAGAGGTTGACCCCGGTGCTCGTCGCGAAATCTGGCAGGATATCCAAGTAGACCTCGCGGAAGATGTCCCAATGACCCCGATCATTGAGGTCGCAGAGCTAATGGCGTACAACAACGAAAACTGGGATAACTTCCGGGGGCACATCCGAGGGTTCAATTACCTGTGGACGATGATGCACCTCGAAAATCAGGATGATGACGAGCTCTGGGGCACTTGGGCGGAGGTCCTCGAAAATCTCAGTCCCGTCAGTAACGTTCGGACGCAGACAAAAGTGCGCGTACAGAACCGCATGCTCTACGACTACCTAGTCAGGTTCGACGATGCCGTCGAAGCTGACCCCTCTCTCAGCCTCGCAGAGGATTGGGAGCAGGTGGACGATACGACCGTCGACTTCCACCTCCGCGACCACCAGTGGCACGACGGCGAGGAGCTGACCGCCGAGGATGTCGCGTTCACGTACAATTTTATAAAAGAAAACGAGTTCCCGGCGTTCGCCGTCCAACGTAGCCTGTACGATGACGTAGAAGTTATCGACGAGCGGACAGCCCGGCTCAACCTCTCACAGCCTGTTGGTCCGCTCCATCAGATCCTCTCCGCGGAGATCGCCATCCTCCCACAGCACATCTGGGAAGACATTGATAACCCCCTTCAGGAAGTCATTGAGGAACCAGTCGGCTCCGGCGTCATGGAGTTAGATTACTGGGACCGTGGTGAGGAGATCTCGTTGGTCCGCAACGACGACCACTGGATCGAGATGCCGTTCAGCCGCCGTCTCTGGCAAATTATCCCCGAGGAGTCGACCAACTGGGAGCTGCTTCGAAACGGTGAGATCGATTATCTCCCGTTCTCGCGGGTCGGCCGTCAGCTGAACGAAAACCAAGAGGAGCCGCAGATCAGCATCGCGGAGACTCCGAGCGACTCCTGGTGGCACTTCAGCATGAATCTGCGTAACGAACCGCTCGGCCAGCTACCTGTACGACAGGCGATGGCACACGCCATCCCCAAAACGGCGGTTCGCGACCAACTACAGTTTGGCTTTGGCGAAATCGGCACCTCTGTCGTCACCTCGGCGTTTGAGGATCTCTATAATCCCGACATCCAGATCTACGAGGAAGGTGTCGAGAACGGCATCGAAGTTATGGAAGAGGCCGGCTTCCTCTTCGACGAAGATGGCCGAGCCCACTACCCGAACTGAATGATACAAAATCGGTGTACAGTATTTCAACCGTTGACTTTCGAAACACATGGGTAAACTAGAATTCGCGATTCGGCGAGTGTTCCAGCTAATCCTCACACTCTGGGCAGTCGGGACGATGCTTTTCGTCATTTTTCGGCTAATGCCGGGTGATCCGACGTCGTATATCCTCTCACCGGGAATGGACGCCCAGGCCCGCCAACAGATTATCGAGAATTTTGGGCTCAACGCACCGATGCACGAACAGTACATCTCGTTCCTCAGTAACGCCATCTTCCTCGATTTCGGGCGATCGTTCCACACGAGCGAACCGGTCCAGGACGTGATCTTCCGGCTGCTACCGAACACGCTCATCCTGATGCTCACGGCCTTCGCGATGGCGTATTCGATAGGGATCGTCCTCGGTGTCTTCGTCGGTGCAAACCGAGGGACATCGTTTGAGAAGGGGGGTATCGTCCTCGCGCTCGTCCAGCGGAGCATGCCGACCTTCTGGGTCGGGATCCTCGTGTTGTGGGTGTTCGGCATATGGCTTGACGTCATTCCCATGTCGGGGATGCGATCGGCCGGTGGGAGCCCGGACAGCTTCCTCTCCATGCTGTTCACTCTCGACTTTGTCTGGCATCTCATCGCGCCAGCAGCGTGTCTCGCCTTCTATGCCATGGGCTACCCGCTGCTGTTGATGCGCAACAGCATGCTTGAGATCTTGGGCGAGGAGTTCATCGATGTCTGCGAGGCAAAAGGACTCAAACGACGTACCGTGCTGTTCAAACACGCCGCACGCAACGCGTTCTTACCGATTGTCACGGCAGCAGCGGTGTCGCTCGGCTTCGCCGTCGGGGGTTCCGTCCTGATTGAAACCGTCTTTGGATGGCCCGGACTCGGACGCGAGATGGTCAGAGCGGTAATCCGTCGTGACTTCCCGGTCGCACAGGGAGCATTCATCATGCTCGCTGGGTTCGTGATCACGATGAACTTCGTGGCGGACCTCGCGTACGGCTACCTCGACCCGCGGGTGACGTATGACTAACTTGGAGGTATACAGATGGGAATAAAAGACGAAACCGGGGACTCGATCTTCACCAACTTGGAGGAGTACACGGACCTCGGTGATGATCGGAGCCAGTTGAAACGCTCGTTCGACCTCTGGCGCGAGACGCTCGCAGACCAGTGGCGGCTACTCAAACAGGATATCCTCGTGGTATTCGGGATCGTCACAATCGCCATCTTCGGTGTGATCGCGGTTCTCGCGCCGTTCCTCGCGCCGTACAATCCCCTAGAGCGGCAGTACGGTGACGACGGGATCCTTATCTCGCAGTGGCATGATCCCTATTGGCTTGGTGGCGAGGGAGGGCATCTACTTGGCACGACTGCAGAGGGGTACGACATATTCAGCCAGCTGATCTTCGGGACGCGACCTGCACTTATTGTCGGCTTCGCGGCCGCGGTGGTAACGGCTACCTTCGGAACAATGGTCGCACTTATCGCCGGCTACTACGGCGGCCGAACTGACGACGTGTTGATGCGGTTCGTCGACATTGCGTACGGTCTGCCGCTCTTGCCAACAGTGATCCTGATGGTCGCGTACCTCGGGCCGAGTTTCTACAACGTCATCATCGCTGTCTGTCTGCTACAGTGGCGCTCGTCGGCGCGAGTGATCCGATCGCAGGTGCTCTCACTCCGTGAGCGTCCCTTCGTTCAATCTGCCCGTGTGGCCGGCGCGAGCGACTGGCGGATTATCTCCAGACATATTGCCCCGAATGTGCTCCCCTTGACGTTCTTGTACGCGGCGTTCGCGATCGGGTGGGGGATCCTAACAGAAGCGGGCGTCTCGTTCCTCGGACTCGGCGACCCCAGTCAGGTGTCGTGGGGGACCATGCTCCAGAGCGCTCACACGTACAACGCCATGAGTTTTGGTACGTGGTGGTGGTTTGTGCCACCGGGGATCTGTATCGCCCTCGTGGTCATTAGCGGGTTCCTGATCGGCCGTGGCTACGAAGAAATAACCAACCCGAAGCTCAGAAAGAGGGATTAAATGACACTACTCGAAGTAAATGACCTACGTGTTCACTACGAAACGAGCGAAGGACCCGTCCAAGCGGTCGACGGTGTTACCTTCTCTATCGACGAAGGCGAAAATCTCGGTATTGTCGGGGAGTCCGGATGTGGAAAAACGACGCTTGCAGACGCTATACTCGGCATATTGGAGGATAACGGTCACGTCGCTGGCGGCGAGATCCTATTCAGAGGGGAGGACCTCACCGAGATGTCGGGGGCGGAGCGGCGCCGGATCATGTGGGAAGAAATCTCCATGATACCCCAGTCTGCAATGAACGCCCTCGATCCCGTCTACACGATGCGGGACCAGATCGCGGAGGCGATTTTTGCTCATCGCACCACATCAAACAAAGAGGCCAGTGCCCGGGTCGACGAACTGTTCGAACTCGTTGGACTTGATCCCGAGCGGGCAGACGACTACCCTCATCAGTTCTCCGGTGGCATGCGTCAGCGTGCGATGATCGCGATGGCGTTAGCACTGGAGCCGGCGATCATTCTCGCGGACGAGCCGACCACGGCCCTCGACGTTATCATGCAAGACCAGATCCTCAAGCGGATCTCGGCGCTACAAGACGAGATCAACTCATCGATGATGATCATTACTCACGACGTGAGCGTTGTCGCCGAGACGTGTGATCGTGTCGTCGTGATGTACGCCGGGAAGATTGCGGAGGAGGGTCCGGCGGAGACCATTTTCGATAAGCCGTATCATCCGTACTCGGTCGGGCTAAAGGGGGCATTCCCCAATATTCGGAAACCGAACCAAGACCTCGTGAGCATTCCCGGTCACCCGCCGGAGCTAGTGAACCCGCCGACGGGCTGTCGCTTCGCAGATCGATGTCCGCTAGCGACAGATGTCTGCTACAATGAGGACCCGCCGGAAGTGACGACAAATGGCCTCCGGACGTTCTGTCATCACACGGACCAGATCGACTCCGGGTTCCGGGAGGGCTCCGACAAGCGGGAGACGTGGGAGCGAACAAAAGCGGCAAGAGAGGTAACAAGATGAGTGACCGTGTCAGCCTCGGCAAAGAAGGCAGTGACGAGCCGCTGTTGCGCGTTGAGGAGATGGAGAAGTTCTTCCAGGTCGATACGGGGCTAGTCAACTCGATCACGAACAAGATCCGTGGTGATGGCCCTGATTTCGTCCATGCCGTTGACGGTGTTAGCTTCGAACTTGCGGAGGGCGAGACTCTCGGGCTTGCTGGCGAATCCGGCTGTGGCAAGACGACGACGGGAATGACTCTCGCAAAGCTCTACGAGCCGACTGGTGGGACTGTCCACTACAAAGGGGAAGATATCACACAACTGGAGGGAGCAAAGCTGAAAGCGTTCCGCCGGAGTGCTCAGATGATCTTCCAAGACCCCTTCGAGTCGCTCAACCCCAAGCGGACGGTATACGACACGCTTGTCGAGCCACTGCAGATCCACGATATTGGAAACCAGACCGCGCGCGTGGCGCGTTCGCTTGAGTTCGCAGGACTGACACCGCCGGAGAAGTTCTTCGACCGCTACCCCCACGAGCTCTCGGGGGGACAGCGTCAGCGTGTCGCCATCGCGCGGGCCCTAGTGCTCGATCCCGATTTTATCGTCGCCGACGAGCCGGTGTCGATGCTCGACGTCAGTCTCCGTGCTGGCGTGTTACAGCTACTTGAGCGGATGAACGACGAGTACGGGCTATCAGTCGTCTATATCAGCCACGACCTTTCACTTCTGCGACATATGTGCGACAAGCTCGCGATCATGTACCTCGGCCGTATCGTTGAGTACGGTCCGACTGACCGGATCATCGAGGATCCGAAACATCCGTACACGAAGGCGCTAGTGAACGCCGTTCCGGTGCCGGATCCGAAACTTGGTCGCGAACGGGTTGAGCTTCAGGGTGAGGTTGGCGACGCCATCAACATCCCGTCGGGCTGTCGCTTCAAGGATCGGTGTGAAGATTATATTGGTGAGGTCTGTGATACCGTCTCACCGCCGTTAGAGGTAAAAACAGAGATCGATAGTGACCGACAGGTCGGTTGTCATCTCTACGAGAGCGCGGACGGCTACGACCCGTACACCGACATCCCAACATCTGACAGCTCGGTCACCGAGGATTCGGCAAGCGCCGATGACTGAGCGTTCGCGACGCCTTGCTTTCGTCACTCAGATGGATCAGATCGTTATTGAGCTAGTACGAGGCCGTCAAGTCGCGTCTCCGGAGCGGTCGCCGTCATCGGAAACCGTGAGCCGTGCTTCTCCGTTGTCCCGGTGAGTGTTTGGGTTCGGGATCCGATCAGTGCCGAGGCGAGGGCCATCGGATCGACGAGAATGCTGGCCTTCTCAACCCGCGCGGATCGGATACCGTCCTGTAAAAAAAAGCCGCTCTCAACTGGGAACCGAAGCTGTTGGTTGTCCGTTTCGTCGTCAAACTCCATGGGGGTCTGCTCGGCGGCACGTCGGGCATAGGTCCCGTAGGGGGGCCGCTTGCTGTCGCGTTTTGTTCGAGTAGCTTCGTTACAGAACGTTGGTTCCCCAAGCCGAGTCAATTCCACATCGGCGTCCCCTCGAAGGTCGGCGGTCGCGCGATCGCCGGGCTCAACTCGAAGGTGTCTAACAGCGATCCGTGGCGGGTTCTCCGGCGATACCGCGTGGACGAGGTTCCCTGAAGGCATCGCATCGAACGCCTCGGCGGTCGTTGCGTCGTGGAGCCGACCACAAACATGCCCATCGGAGACCAACCTGACGGGGCTCGTCGGTCGAGCCGCCGCATCGTAGGCGATCGACCCCCACGAGCCCGCACCGACCTCGTCGACAATAGTAAGATCGTCGGGACCGAGCCGGTCGCCGAGAGAGAACGGGGATGACCCCGCAAGCGCCATGTCGGCCTCGAGGTACCGACACACCCCGTGGAAGAGCCGAGCAGCCGCAAGCGGCCCGAGGTAGGCGTCGACAGGGCTGTCTGTCGTCCCAGTGGCCGTAAGCTCCCATTCCCTCTCTGCACGATGGCGGAGTCGCGCGATCCGGTCTGGAAGAGCATCGAGAAGATCACTCCCGGTGCAGCTTGCAAAATGGCCGCTTACGGTCGTGTTACCGGCAATAATACACGAGACGCTTGCGCGGTCCCTCGTCGTCCGGACGGTGGAACCGGTTGTCGTCGTCGTGATGTCGACGATCCGACCACCTTCGTATGTGGCGCGCGCGCGCTCCACGTTTGCGCCGTCGAGTCCCGAAACTATCGCAGAGCTGACTTTCTCAGCGGCTGATTCGGGCGTGAGAGCATCGAGACCACTGTCGGGAGCAGTCCAACCATCGTGTACGTCCTGATGGAGCCCAATAGAATTGTATCTGGCTGTATTGTCGTTCGCTGTGTGTTTACACGCGCGGAGCGCGCGATCGATCACGTCATCCATTTCCTCAACGGAATCGTTAGTGATCGCCCGATAATCGGCGTGGCCGTGTGAAAACAGCCGACAGCTGAGAACGAACCCAGATAGTGGTGACACTGATCGGGTTGAGCCGTCCGCTGTCACCACGACCCGGGCGCCCGTCCGCGATCGGCCGCCAATTTCAGCGTACACGACCTCCTCGCGACTTTCGACCCGTTCTGCAAACGCATCGACGGTGTCCGCTAAGAATTCAAATTCATCTGACATACAATCATGTCACACCCGGCAAGTGTTATTGGTGTCGTTCACGTTGTTCGGGACTGTCACGAGATGTTTCGTACTACGAATCATCCCGGATCCACACCAGCTGCGTCGAAAACGCAACCCCGGTTTGTTGTGGCGGTAGGGGGCTATTTAATACGATGAAGGACCTTCATGTCATATGCAATCGAGCATCCTGAACATGGCTGTTTTCGGGGGCTCTGCGCTTGTTCCACTAGGAATATCCCTGTACGTAGTCGGTGTCGATGGGTATCTTCCGGGGAATCTGATCATTGTCGGCGGAATTGTGGCGACAGTCGGAATCGGAAGCTTTGTGCTCTTAGAACGTCGCTCATCCGGCTTCTAACTGAATTAATTGATCGGCCTCACTTTCGGTACTGGTTCCGACGCTTCTCCGCGTCCCGCTCATAACGGTCGGCCGAAGCTACGTCCTGACGGCGTCGGCGATATTCCCAGAGCCCACCGAGCACGAATATGACCCCGGCGCCGATCGCCGTTACGTACTCGCCTTGGATGTAAAAATAAAGAAAACCGCCCGTAGCCAACAGTAAAGAGATTCCAAGCGAAATCTTCGCGAGTCCACTACCCGGTTGTGTACGTTTCTGCTTACGCCTGCGTTTGCGGCTATCAGACTGGTCGTCGTCTCCCGTTTCCGACGGCGGTGGAATATTGCTCATACTACCTTGATGTCTTCCGTCCGGGAAGTCTCTTCGTCAGGATTTATATACAATGCCATGTGATTTGCTACCAATGTCACCAAATGTTGACTGGATCGGCCGAACTTATACGTCCGACGTTGGATGGGAACTGCTGTGCGACTTAGCGGAGATCGGAGGTCGCCTCGGGGCCAGCGAGGGCGAACGCCGCGGCCACGAGCGCGTCATGGAGGCGTTCGAATCGGTGGGAGTCCAGAACGTTCATTTCGAATCGTTCGAGATTCCGAAGTGGGAGCGAGGCGCCGCCAGTCTGTCACTCTCTGAACCGACGGGCCGCTCGTTCGATGGGATCGCACTTCCTGGAAGCCCGTCCGGTGAGGTGGAGGCCGAGGTCACTCACCTTGGACACGGGTTGGTTAGCAACTTCGAAAGAACCGATCTTGAAGGGAAGATAGCCGTCGCGCGCTCGGATGTCCCGAAACACCACGACCGCTGGGTCCACCGGCGTGAAAAGTACTTCCGTGCGTACAATAGGGGTGCGGAGGCGTTCGTCTTCCAGAACCACGTTCCCGGCTGTCTCCCGCCAACTGGCTCGCTTGGCGGCTCTAATGAAATAATTGGTCCGATGCCTGCCATCGGTGTGAGCAAGGAAGTCGGCGACCGAATCGCGATGTACGCCCGCGAGGGAACGGTGGCCGGGAGCCTCTCAGTTGACGTAACGATGAGCGATGGGGAGTCGCGCAACGTCGTCGGGACACTTGGTCCGGACACTGAAAAAGAGGTACTAGTCTGTGCACACGTTGACGGCCACGACATCTCCGAGGGTGCACTCGATAACGCCTCGGGCGTGGCAGTGTTAAGCGAAGTCGCCCGAGCGTTGGCCGAGCGAGAAGAAGAACTCGAACGCCGCGTCAGACTCGTCGGATTCGGTTCTGAAGAATTTGGGCTTATCGGCTCTGAGCACTACGCGTCTATCCACGAAATGGAACGCATCGCCGCCGTCGTCAACTGTGACGGCGTGGGTCGCGGCCGTGACCTCGTCGCGAAGACCTGCGGGTTCCCTGGTATGCGCGACGCCGTTGAGGCGGTGACGGGAGTGCTCAGACATCCGGCTCAGATTGTCCCCGGCGTCAACACCCACAGTGATCACTGGCCATTCGTCCAGCGGGGCGTTCCTGGTGTCCAGATCAAGTCGGATACTGGCGATGGGCGAGGGTTTGGTCATACGTTTGCTGACACGCTCGACAAGACGGATGTGCGGGCGATTCGGGATCACAGCATCCTCGTGACGCGGCTGGTCGAGCGACTCGCGAATGGTAATCTAATCGCATCGCGTGACCCCGAGGGAATCGCCGAAGAGCTCCGGAAGAACGACCTCGAAACGCCGATGCGCGTCGCCGGCGACTGGCCGTTCTAACCGGCTGACGGTTCGCCGTCGGATCTCATACGATCCGAAAACTTTTGCTGGTAACCAATTTGTATAGTGTGCGGAAGATGTAGATAAAAGATGCATACGTAGAGAGTTTCTCACTCCCGATTCAGTTCATTCGAGCCCCGATAGAGTAACAATCATTTTACCAGCCCCAAGCGCACACATCGAATGACACTTAGCCAGAACTGGCTGCCTACGTTTTATATTAGGTCAGTCGTCTGACTACGTTGCTGATCACGTCAACGCCAATATTGATCGCCGTCTCGTCGATGTCGAAGTACGCCGTGTGGTGGCCCGCAGCATTATCCGCACCGATACCGAGGTACGTCGCCGTACCTCCCTGTCTTTGAACGCGACGAATAAGATACGAAGCGTCCTCGCTGCCGCCGAACTCTTTTTGTACCACGCGGTTAACCATATCTGTCGCATCCGCCGCCGCCTCAACCGTCTCGATCACGGATTCGTCGTTCTCGAAGGTTGTCGTCTTCCCGTAGAGGCCCGTCTCGTAGTCGACATCGTGCATCGTTGCCGCGCCGTCTATCACCTCGCGCGCGCGACCGAGCATGTATTCGTTGAGGTCGTGGGTTCCGCCACGGACCTCGACGCGCATCGTCGCCTCCTCACAAATCACGTTCTGTGCGTTGTCGGCGTTAACCTGTCCGATGTTAACTCGGGTACGCCCATCTCCGTGTCGTGCGATCCCATACAGATTCTCGATCGCCGCCGCCGCGGCTTGAAGCGCGTTCCGTCCGGCATTCGGCTCGCCGCCAGCGTGCGCGGGCTCCCCTTTGAACGTGACATCGATTTTGGCGTTCGCGAGCGGTGCGTCGTAGCTGGAAACGACGGTCCCGATCGGTTCGTTGAGCCCGACGTGGACCGCAAGCAGGTGGTCAACATCATCGAGGTGGCCGGACTCGGCCATCGGCTTTCCGCCGCGGCCCCCCTCCTCGGCAGACTGAAAAAAGAGCTTCAGCGTGCCGTCGAACCCGCCGTCGGCAAACTTGCGAGCCACTCCGAGTCCGATCGCGGCGTGTGCGTCGTGGCCACACGCGTGCATCTCTCCCGGATGAACACTCGCGAATCCCTCACGAACCGGCCGATGGTCGTCGTCCATTGCCTCCTGTCGCGAGAGCGCATCAATGTCGGTCCGGAGGCCAACAACTGGACCGTCGCCGAATCGTTGCGTCGCGATCAGACCCGTCACGTCGCCCATCGCCGCGAGATACTCTTCGGGCGCCCCCTCGTCGCGTGCTCGTTCGCGAGCGGCAGCGACATCGTCGGCCGGTGGGACACCCATTCGCTGCTCGGGGTCAACCGTGTCCGTCCCCAGCAGTACACTGTAGCCGAAGTCCTCGAGTGCCTCTGCAAGCAGCGCAGTTGTTCGAAACTCCTTCCAGCCCGCTTCCGGACGAGAGTGGAGGTCGCGGCGGATGTCGCGAAGCGGTACGTCGACAAACGTGTCGAGTGTGTCCATGCCCAGTAGTGGTAAGTAATGCTAAAAAGCGTTTGCTCGGTGGCCTTGCCGAGCGAGATCCCGCCGAGAGCATGGAGTCAAATCGTGGTCGCGAGCTCCTGTTTGTCCTTGACGACGTTACGGCGGCGATCAGTGGCTCTGAGATCTACCTGAAAGAAGAGACGTTGAGCTCACTAATATGCCTCCGGCCTTGTTTAGACGTGTGAAATTACAGGATTCAGAGTCTCACTGCCCGTTCAAGGTTCCTGACAACTGCCTTTGGGACAATCTCTCGAAACTGTCCAAACCACGTTCTAGCCCGGGTTGTTGAGCCGAACCGTTTGCGAAGTGAGAAGAATATTGCTTCGACGATTGACCGCTGGTGGTAGACATCATCGTCAATCCGCGCGTTGTGTGCTGCATCGAGCGAGTAGAACTCACGATGCTTAATCACCGGTCTGATACCCTCTTCGCGTAACTTGTGGCGGAGATCGTCCCAATCAAATCCCTTGTCTGCGACGACTGTCTCCAGCTGATCGAGATTTTTCGTCAGCACTTGCCACGCGATCTGGGTGTCGTGCGGGAGGTTCATCGAACAGTGAACGTCGAGGATAGTTCCACTGTTACAATCGACCAACAGCGTCGTTTTTACCGACTCAAAGGTGTCTTTGACGCGTTTCGCGTAGTTGTGGCTTGATGAGCGGTAAGCGAGACTCGTCGAATCTATAGCTTGTATTTCACCGGATTTGTGGAGAGATGAAGACGACCGCAGAAGGACACGCCAGATCCGCATTTCGAGATCCTGCTTTCTCGTACACACGGTAGTAAAATCGACAAGCTCGTCCACCGCAAGTCCGAGTTTAGCAGTGATTCGAGGCATCTCGTGCAGAATATCGAGCAACCGCCGGTACGGTTGGTCGAGATACTCACGAAGACAGTGAATTGCAACGATGACCCAGTCAGCGTAGCCACCATTTCCTTGCTGAAGTGCTGGCTGAGGCTCACCGACGACAGATTTTGAGACAAATCGACGCATCTGTCGGTGAAGCGGGCGAGTTGGGTGGACATACTCGATTCGTTCCCGCTTCAATCACTCATAATCATCGGCAACAACGTCTCTCGTTGGCGTCTAAACACGGCCCGCGCCCTGTATCTCGCACGGCTCTTAGAAAATATTTCTGAACTGGTAGAATTCTCGGAGGTCAATTTGCAGCTCTCATCGACCGGCTGATTCACCACAGATCAACTGAACCAAACGAACCAGCTGTGCTGACTGTCTGTTGGAGAAGTCATTATGTGTTAGCCGGTG
>SL_4KL_010_BRINEDRAFT_10000593_pt1 | contig 18859 bp, 21 predicted proteins | sample SodLak_010_BRINE_2_FD_10664 | JGI IMG/M metagenome (IMG submission 10664)
ACCATTTCCTCGACTTCCTCGATTTGCTGCTTTGGAATTCGTAGTGTCACACGCTCCATGCTTACATTCCCCGGTAAGACACATCCACAGCAGTACGGTAAAGCCGCCAGAGAGGGACTGGTTCTGACCGGCGGACAGCTGCTGTAAGACGAATGTCTTACGCAACAGTATCGTTATGCTGAATACTATATAAAACTACCGGCGGTTGTAAGACACAGATGTAAGACGTGTTTGTGGCCGCTGTGTCGGGTGTTTACGCCATGTTACGGTTTGTCTAACACATCTGCAGACGGTGTCCGACGGCCGCAGCCCGGACAGAAGCTCCAGTCGGACTGGATTTCATCACCGCACTCACAGAACAGTCTGTGGCTGGCTTTGTTTCCGCAGTTGGGACAGTAGATGTGTGCATCGTTGAGTTGTTCGCCGCACTGCGTACACTCAGTCGTCTCGGATCGCTTGGGTGGTGTTGGATGGACACCGGAGTCTGTCTTACGCGTTGGGGCGTTCGTTTCGTGGTCGACTGACATGTCTTTTGCAGTCACGCCGTCCAACGAGACATTGACCGTGATATCAGGTGCCCCAGCCACAGGAGGAATCTGTGGTGTTCGTTCGTCCAACAGTGTCTCGAGGCGGTCGGTGAGTACGTCGTCGAGACTAACCGCATCGGTGGCTGCCGAATCAGTTGGCCGTTCACGTTCCGTCCGCTCGAGATACCGACGAAGTGCCTCCCGCATCACCTCGCTTTTCGAGGCATCGAGCGCCTCGAGCCGACTGACGAGATCATCGTCAGCGCGGAACGTGATTTTGCTCATCAGAATGCTATTTCATACCATTGTATTTGAACCTTCGCTTGTGGCAGACAGCTGTCAGACATGGTTCGAACAGTAACCCTTAATTGGTGCAGGGAGGTACGGTTCAGTGACCGCCCTTAGCTCAGCCTGGTAGAGCAGTCGACTGTAGATCGACTTGTCCCCCGTTCAATTCGGGGAGGGCGGATTTCTCTTGCGACCCACGGGAGCTATGAGAAATCTCTCCAACCCGAATTGAGTTTGTGAGTCGCGCGCAACCAAGACAGTTAGCCAACGGCCCAATCAACACAGAGAACGTCGACGATATGTGCGGTTGTTTTGAGTGCGAGTGCAGCAATCGGTAACGTGTGATCCCGCACTGACGGTCGGAAACACGTTGCTGGAGGCAGTCCAGGAGTTCTCAAGGTCATGTATCCAGCAGCGGGTATTGGCCACGTTCCGGGCAGAGCCAAAACCCATGCGGTCGTCCTCTTGTGGCGGCTGGTGAGTGGGTATCTGGCCGGATGGCCAGTGTGTATTACTTTACCACTCATCGGTTCGAGAATCTCTGTCATACGCTCGAGAGCCTTCCGGCCGACGGCAGTAGCGTGTGTCACGCCGGTAGGGGTAGTAAGGGTGTCGTAGATATCGTGTGCGGTCGAAAGGAGGCCCACAGGGGTTGGTATATAAAATACGAGTGGCTGGTCTGTTGAGACGAATACTCCAGAACCCGTATGCACCAACCAGCCGGGAATGCAGTCTCACAAATCATTTACCCGCGGGTGTTGTCGTTGCAGTATGGACTACGAATCGAACTTAGATCGGGCACTCGAGGAGATGCCTGATCTCGGCGGCTCTGACGAACGGCTCGAGGTTCCCGATGCAGCAGCACAAAAGGACGGTGCGTTTACACGTCTGACAAACCTGTCGTCGATTGCCGACGCATTGGATCGCGACCCAGAACACCTTCACAGTGCGATCCAGCGAGAACTCGGAACGGCCGGCCAGTACGAAGATGGCCGTGCGCGCTACAACGGGACGTTTTCGCCGACCGAGCTCGATGCCGCAGTCGAATCCTACATCGCCGAGTACGTCACCTGCTCGGAGTGTGGGCTTCCAGATACCCGACTTGTGACTGAAAACCGGACCCAGATGCTTCGCTGTGAAGCCTGCGGGGCGTTCCGACCAGTCACCAAACGCAGCACGAAAAGCCAACAGACCGATACCCCGGATATCGAAGAGGGCAAAACGTACACTGTCGAGATTACGGGCACGGGCCGCAAAGGCGATGGGGTCGCTGAAAAGGGTAAATACACTATTTTCGTCCCTGGTGCCCAAGAAGGCGATGTTGTCGACATCTATATCAACAACGTCAGCGGAACGCTCGCGTTCGCTCGGCTGGATTGATCGGTGTTTTCAAGCCGCTGGTGTCGTAGGTACTGACAGTGAGTATCGCTGTTGGCTTTGATCTATTTGGAACACTCGTTGCAGCCGACCGGCCCACTGATCCGGCGAGTGCGGTTGCGGCCGAACTCCGCGAGCGTGGCGTACAGGTACCCATCGACTGGCAAGCAGCCTACGGTGAACCGCACATTGATGCACCCGAGGGCGCAGAGGTGCCGCTGCCGGCCCACGTGAGTGCTGCCCTCTCGAGTCGTGGTGTCGAGACTCCGAACAACGCCGCTCGCCGGGCAGTCGTTGCCGCGTTTGATCCGAGTGTCGAGACTCGAGACGGCGCAAGAACCGCACTCGAGGCAGCCAGTGAGTATGGCCCTGTTGGGCTGTTGTCGAACTGTTCGGTTCCCGAGTTAGTTGGTCGGACGCTCATCCGCTCGGAGTTGTCACGCGATGAGTTCGACGCGGTCGTCTCAAGTGTTGGCTGCGGGTGGCGAAAACCCGACGCTCGGGCGTTCGAGACGCTGGCCGACCGCCTTTCGGTTCCTGTCGAGAACCTCGTATATATTGGCGATAGTCCGCCAACGGACGGTGGAATCGAAGCCTGCGGTGGAACATATATAAACGTCGAGACGTGTCCACTCGCGGAGCTGCTGGCTCGAATCGAAACGGAGGTCCCAGAGTGATCTGGCCGCAGGCGACCGTCAGCTCGAGGCGACGATGAGCCTCCAGCTTCTTGTAGTCGTGCTTGCTGTTGGGGTATTCGACCGAATGATTGGCGAGCCACCCACGCGGTTCCATCCAGTCGTCTGGTTCGGACGGACAGTTACGATGGTTGATCGTCCCTGGAGCCATCCAAAAGCAGTTGGTGCGCTCGCGGCTGTTGGGCTACCGCTGGCGGCGGCTGGGGTGGTTGGGAGTGTAATCGTTGGCTTCGAAACAGTTCATCCAACAGCAGGTGTGGTTGTTGCGGTGTTCGTGTTGTTTTCCTCGACAAGCCAGCGACAACTCGTTGAGACGGCCCGCGAGGTAATCGCGCTTTCGGAGACCGACCTTTCACGCGGGCGCGAAGAATTACTGGCGCTCGCTGGCCGAGATGCAAGCGAGCTGTCGGCCGGGCTACTCAGAAGCGCGGCTGTCGAGAGTGCAGCCGAGAACCTCTCTGATGGGTTGGTTGGCCCACTTGCAGCGTTCGGTCTGGTAGGGGTCGTCGTCTCGGCGACCGGCGGGCCGACACTTTCGGCTGCGGCGGCGGCCGCCGCATGGGTCAAAGCCGTCAACACGATGGATTCGATGGTTGGCTACCACTCGAACCCGATCGGGTGGGGCCCCGCTCGCCTAGACGATGCCGTGATGTGGCTGCCAGCCCGACTCACCGCAGTCGTTATTTCAATTGCAGCAGCCAGCCCGGATCCGATCTCGAGCGGTCGACGCTGGGTGCAGATTCCGAGTTCGCCAAACGCCGGTTGGCCGATGGCAACCGTGGCTGCTGCCGTCCAGATCAAACTCGAGAAACCCGGCTGCTACACGCTGAACCCGGTAGCCTCGCTGCCGAGCAGACGTGAGGCCGACCGGGCTGTCACACTCGTCAATCGGGCAGGGTGGCTGGCGGTTGGACTGACGGGGGTGGTCGTGAGTGTCTAGCCCACTGACGGCGATCCGAGGTGCGGTGACGTTTCTGACACGGCTGCCGGTTGGCGGCGGCAAACAGGGTTGGGAAGCCTTCAGACAGCGACCGTATTCGATGGTGATAGTGGGGTATCTTATCGGCACGCTGGCAGGGACTGTATTTTTCTTGCCACTACAGCCGACCACTGTTGTGGCGGCATATCTGGTTGTGCTGTATGGGCTGACCGGACTTACGCATGCAGACGGGCTGGCTGACCTGGGCGACGCGCTGGCGGTTCACGGCGACAGTGGGCGTCGGCGAGAAGTGCTCAAAGACTCCGCCAGTGGTGTCGGTGGCATGCTGCTGTTGGGGCTGACACTAATCGTGCTCACACTGGGTGCACTCGCGTTTGCCGGTATCGATCCGATGACCGCACTCCGGGTGGTGATTGCCGCTGAGGTCGGTGCAAAACTCGGGATGGTCGTTGTGGTCTGTTATGGTCGGTCGGCCCACGAAGGGTTGGGCTCTCAACTCGTCGACCGACTCGACAGCACACACGTTCCAGCAGCACTGATCGCAGCGGTTCCGGCAGTGGCACTCGCACCAACCGGTACAGTGCACGCGCTGGTCGGGGCGGCCCTTGCAGGACCGCTCGTCGGAGTGTTCACACTGACATGGGCCCACGGCCGACTTGGCGGTGTCAACGGTGATGTGATCGGCGCGACAAACGAAATCGGTCGTGCAGTCGGGCTTCATCTGGGGGTGTCGCTGTGGATTCTCCTCTAACGGGCGCGCTTGTGATGTGTGGCGGCCGCGGTACACGGTTGCGACCGGAGGTAACGGGCGAAAAGCCACTGGTTGAAGTTGGCGGCCGACCACTGATCGCACACGTGCTTGCGGCACTCGGTGAGAGTCGAATCGAGACGATCTATGCGGCGGTCTCACCGTCAACGCCCGAAACCGCCACCTGGCTCGAGCCAACGGATGTACAGGTGATCGAGACCGCTGGTGAGGGATATATCGCAGACCTGTCTGCGGCACTCGATGTTGTCGGCCGCCCAGTACTGACAGTGACTGCCGACCTGCCGCTTTTGACTGGCGAGCATATCGACCGCGCAATTGAGGCTGCTGACGGCGACTCGCTGGCAGTCTGTGTGCCACTGAAAACGGCCGAGCGCGTCGTCGAAAGCGTCGAGACGACACTCGAGTACGATGGGACGACAGTTGTGCCAACAGGACTCAATGTCGTCGGTGATGGCCAGACAAACCACGTCGTCTGGAGCGCAGAACGGCTTGCGCTCAACCTCAACCGACCGGCCGACCGACGGCGAGCCAACCGGTGGCTGTCGGATTTGCTGTAGACGTGTTTCGAGCCAGTACAGTTCGTTGAGAGATAGAACTATCCATGAGTAAATAGCCATAATTTATAATGAAACCCGCCATAGTATCTGCATGGATCCCCGGACGCTCGAGGCGGTAGACCGTGTACCCCACGGCGGGGCGTCGGACACCCAACTGCTGGATTTCAGTGCAAACACGAATCCACTCACTCCGCCAGGAACGGTCTCGGTTTATGAGTCTGCGTTTTCGGCTGCTCGGCAGTATCCGGTCGACGACTACTGTGCGTTTCGGGCGGCCGCAGCCGAGTATATCGGCACCGAGGGCCGCAGAATTATTCCATCAGCAGGGGCCTTGGCAGGGATGCGGCTGGTGTTTTCGCTAACTGTCGGGCCTGCTGACAGCGTTGCAGTGCCTGTGCCGAGTTTCGGCGAGTACGCCAAAGAGATTCGTCTGCAGGGTGGTGAGCCAACGTTCGTCCCGTACGACGAGATCCTCGAGGTCGATCCAACAGAACACACGTTGGTAATTGTTTGCAACCCGAACAATCCAACCGGGACTGGCTATCCGATGGCGGCACTCCACGGCCTTGCGGAACGCTGCCAGGACGCCGAGACAACGCTGCTGATTGATGAAGCATTTTTAGATTTTACTGACCAGCCATCGATGGCAGGCACCGAAAACGTCGTCGTCGCCCGCTCGTTGACGAAGATGTTTGGACTGCCCGGCCTGCGGGCAGGGTATCTCGTGGCCACCGGTCAACTCAGAGATCAACTCGACGTGGCAAGACCTGCCTGGACACTGAGTACGCCCGCTGCTGCGGTCGGAACCCACTGTCTGGACAAACTCGAGTTCGTCACAGAGACCAGACGACGTGTTGAGACCGAACGCCAGCGGATGAGCCAACGACTCGGCGAGCGGTTTGCTGTCCATGAGTCGGTGGCTCCGTTTTTGTTATGTGAGACTGACGAGCCTCTCACAGATGTTATCAACGCTGCGCGGGCTGCGGGCGTTGTGATTCGGGATGCCACAACGTTCCGCGGGCTGGATTCACACTTTCGGGTAGCGGTTAAACGACCCCACGAAAACGACCAACTACTCGAGGCACTCGGCGTCTGAGAACCGTACATAGCAGCGTTCTGCGTTCACAACCCCGCAAACAGCCCGGTTGGCTATCTTCTTCCAAGGAGAGAATCCCGTCGTTTAGGACGTCACCAGAACGCAGAGATTTCTGATTGCCCGCCAGACGCAGTCTGGCGAACGGGTGTGAATCCGACAACGCCGACACAAACCACGTTCAGCAGATATACCGATATTTATCTCGAATCGGCTCGTGGTATGACGTACACCGAGGCGGCATGACCGCCCACCTAATCGGACAATATCGGGACTCCGAGACCCAGAACGTTTGAGACACACTCTCGAACCGCTGTGGTGTCTCGGTCAAGATAACTCTGAGTCCCATGCTGGGATAGGAATAACGGCGGTGTGGCCCTGCCATCGGCCCGTCATACCGACGAGTCGCAAACCAGCAAATATCCCAACCCAGCGGTGCGGTGCCGTGGGAAGCCTCGCCGTCGTCGGGCGTAGCCCGACTGCCTGAGGAATCTTCGATCCCTCTCCGTTCACCGCGAGGAGGAGGTCACAGGCCACCGATCCTGCTGAGTGTTTGCGATGTATCACGAAGACTGAACCGCTTGCGACAGCTAACAATGGGTTGTGTTCGTTTTCCTACTACTCGTTCACGTATTACAGTACGTTGTATACTCTGCATCGAATTCTCGTGGCGGTGGTTGCTGGAATTGTGAATCCATATCCTCCAATCTATAGGGGTTTTCCAACACGGTCAATAATATCTTGAATTTTGATAGATCCTCTGTTTCGAGATACTCATTCAACGCCGCTTCAACAAGGTGGTTGCGGGGGATATACCGTGGGTTGACCTCCTGCATTAGTTTCTCATTTAGACCGACCGCGGCCAACGTGTTCCGAAGTGCTTCGAATTCTACAGTTCCAAACACTGGGTCATCAAACGTCCCAGGCGTCGCTAACTCGAGGAACGTATTGGTGTAGTCTGCGTTCGATTTGCGAAGCCAATCCAAGAATTCATCAACGAGTTCTTTTTTCCCATCTGAGTTGATCCCTAACTTTTTCCGCATCATACTGTAATATTCTGCATCAAATCGGTTCTCAAATTTGTTTAGTTTGACTTCGAGTTCATCATATGTGAGTGCTGTCTGTCTACACAGCGGTTGGAGTGCTTCTGCGAACCGCTCGAGATTCCACCGCAGGATGGCTCGCTGGTTCCCGAATGCGTATCGCCCGTGTTTATCGATCGAACTGAACACCGTCTGCTCGTCGTAATAGTTCATGAACGCACAAGGTCCGTAATCAAATGTTTCGCCATCGATACTCATGTTGTCCGTATTCATCACGCCGTGGATGAAGCCGACACGCAGCCAGTCGACGACCATCTCAATCGACGACTGCATGACTGCATCAAAAAAGTCCAGATATTTCCGATCCCTCCCATTCAGCTGTGGGTAGTGTCTGTCGATAACATAGTCAGTAAATCGCTGTAGTTCATCGGATGCTCGGCTGGCAGCATACTGGAAGGTTCCGTATCGAATGTGACTGTTCATCACTCGGACGAGAATGGCTCCAGGCTCCATCCGTCGCCGTTCGACTTCGTGGTCGGTCTCGACGACTGCTAGACTTCTTGATGTTTTGATATTTAGGTGCTGCATCGCATACGAATACAGATACTCTCTGAGCATCGAGCTAACAGTTGCGTTGCCATCGCCTCGTCGAGAGTATGGTGTTCGACCAGCCCCTTTCAGTTGAATATCAGATCTCTTGCCGTCGTGGACATGTTCGCCGAGGATCATCGCTCGCCCATCGCCTAGGATGGTAAAACTTCCATACTGGTGGCCTGCATATGCCTGCGCAATAGGTTGTTCTAGGAGCTGTTGGCCTGCCAGCAGTTCAGCGCTGAGGTCTGCTGTATCCAGTTCAAGATCCACAGATAGCCTGTCATTACAAACCAAAATCTCTGGAGTATCGACACGTTTCGGCGTTGCACTCGAATAGAGACTCGAATGTAAATTTTTGTACGTGGTGTTAAATGAAAAGGCCATTTCGTTTACTGTGGTAGTATCACCCTCTGTTTAATAATCTTGCTTTTAAAGATATTAACTTTTCGTGGAGAGAGTCAAATTGGCGTATGCTGCATACACATTCTGTATCTCACCCTATCACTTACGTACTGGCCGTGTGATTGCAGTATACGTATGGGGATACACGATGAGATTGCAGGCCAACTTGGTGCGGGCCCACAGTGCGAAGACTGTGAGGCTGCCTTAGAATCTGGCGGTCGCCAAGCGGTCTCGTTTCTGCTGTTGGATACACTTACGGTGCCACTGGTTGGATGTAAGACCCATCTCGAGCAGTTTCGTGCGATCTGTGAGTTTACGACCGAGGAGTCTGTGAGACTACTGTCCCACGTTCCAGCCGGCGGTATCCAGTGTCCAGGCTGTCGGCGCATGAACCATGCCACCGAAATTCCAGTGGTGTTGATCGAAGGCGGGGCTGTTGGTGTTCTTGGCTGTTCGAGACATGCCGAGGAGGTGTTAGGTCGGTTTCAATCAGGCCTCGAGATCAGACAACAGTTGGGCGCTGATGTGTGATTATAGCTGGTGTGAATCGGTGTTGACGTCTCGAGACCGACGCCGGCCAATCAGGCCCTTTTCCCCCATTGAATACGAACGGACAGTATATGTCACAACAGACTAGCCCGTCAGCAGGAGTGATTCGATGAATCCGAGCCGCGTCGATTTTTTGGTCGATGTCGCCTACGGCCTGTTGATTTTCATTGCCGTCGCGTTATTTACGATCGTCAGCAGCAACGTTGGCATNGCTTTCGCGGTCGGTGTCCTGTTGTCGTATCTCCTGCATGTGGTCTGGAAGATGGCCCGTTTCGATCCCGACTGGATGACTCGAGAGGTCGCCGAAACAGTCGCCCAGACAGTCGATGAGACTGTCGGAGAAACGGTCGACAAAGAAGTCTCCGAAACGGTCGAAAAAACCGTCGCAGAAACAGTCGACAAGGAGGTCTCGAAAACAGTCGAAAAAACCGTCGATAGATCCGTCGAGGACACTGTCAGCAAAGAAGTCTCAGAGGTAATCGAAAAACTCGAAGCAATCAACGAACGCGTCGATCGCCGGCCTCGAGCCGACGAGGTCGAACAGACTATCGAAGCCCAAACTGAACAAGTCGAGGGCAAACTCGAAGAGAAAATCGAAAAACAGACCGAAGAAATCGAAACCAAACTCGATTCGGAACACACGGAATCCGACCAGTAACGACGGCGCACGAGTCGGTACGCACCCGAACACAGCGTGTGTACTGTTGTTGTTTGCTGCGGTCGGTGTTCTGGGCTGCCAACGGTGAGTGGGTAATCAGACCGCCAGTGAACCGTGAGCCAACAGGCTCAGTGTGGCCCGTTAGCTAACAATCGAGACCGTCAAAAGCGGCACAGCAACTAACAGTGTTGCCCCAAAGACGAGCGACGAACGGAGCCACTGGCCTCGAATCGCAGTCGCCTGTTCTTCGTAGCTTCTGCCGCCGGCTCGAGGCAACACGAAGTGAGCAAAAAAGCCGTATATGAACCCAGTCACGAGGCTCACAGCCAGCAGATGCCACAGCAGATCAACACCACCAATGGAAATGGCTGCTGGCAGACTCACTGTGAATACCGTGATGAGCACACCGTACAAAACCCCAGCAAGTAGACCGGCGATGTGGTGGATCGCCAGCAACTGGGTCATCGAGACGTCGTCAGCCGACTGCCGAGTGAGAATCCCGGCGGCGATTGCAGCAGGCATAAAGCCGTCGGGCTGTCGGCTCATCGGCCAGTCCATCACGACCGCAGCAACGAGCCCTGCCAGCGCACCGACAGCGATACTCACAGACCACGACAGCGGCATCGTGGTGCCGACGGTCAACAGCGATCCATCCATACCCGTACTGTGTGCAACCAACCGGTATATAACCCCCGTCAGACAACGGTAGTGGAGTCCGCAGAGACGACCGAAACCGGGCTACAAGCTACCAGAGACTGCAAACAAAAGCAGATTGTGTACGCCCGGGCCGAGTCCAACGGCTGCAACAAAGCCCAACAGAAGATACCCTTCTGCGGGTGCTTGTTCAATATAGTCGGCAAACAGTACGATAACGCCGCTGAGTAGTACTACTTTGAGTAGCATAAACAGCCAACCAGTCCCCAGCAGCTCGGCAGTTGGTAACTCAGCAGCGAACTCGAGAATCCATCGCGAGAGTGGTGTTCGCTCGCCGAAACCCAGGATGTCGACACCCACCGTTGTCGAGACGGCATCCAGCACGTGGCCGAACAGGGCTAGCTGTCCGACTGAACCGGTGATCTCGGCTTCCTCGGGACGGAGCCGACTGAGCCCGGCCCACACCACCGCAGTCAGCGGAACTGTCCCAACGGTTCCAACCGCTGGCCAAAACAGGGTGAGTGTGCCGCGGTCGGCACCGATTGTGAGCGCAACTCCAACGACCGGCACCAACAGCACCAAACCGGCCACGCCGAGAACCGCCGGTATGTCTGCAGCCGGGCGACTCGAGAGCCCAGCCAGCCAGATGCCGCCCGCAAGGGTTCCAACCGTCAGATAGACGGCTGCCGTTCCCGCAAGTGGCTCGAGTGCCGGTGGCAATCCATTGATTACATACAGGACGTGCAGACAGGAGCCGACGGCCATCCAGGGAGCCAACCCAAGAATGTGGCGGGCAGTGACAGCCGGTCGGCGGCGGTACAGTCCGTATCCGACAGCCGCCGCAGCTACAAGCAGGCCGAATAGATACGGCAGCGGCGGCAACGAGAACCCCTCGGGGAGCAAGACCATACATACTGGCTGTCGAGTTCGACTCAAAACAGTACCGAAGGAATCTGCTCTTTTCCGGTGTGGCTGTCCCAAGCGGCGAGAGAGCTTTTTCAGTCAGCCTACCAACAGGCCTGTATGAACCGCACTGATCTTGCCGGTCGAATCGACCACACCGTCTTGGGGCCAACAACGACGCCCACCGCCGTCGATTGCACCGTCCAAGAGGCACTCGAGTACGGGATGAACGTCTGTATTCCGCCGTGTTATCTCGAGCGTCTCGAGGCCGACGAACTGACCGTCGTAACCGTCATTGGCTTTCCGCACGGCCAAGAGACTCCGCGAGCCAAACGCGAGGCGGCTATCGATGCCTGGAAGGCGGGAGCCGACGAGCTCGACGTCGTAGTGAACGTTGGCCGCCTCATCGCCGGCGAGTACGAAACAGTCACTGACGAACTCACAGAACTCATCGAGGCTGTCGGCATCCCGGTCAAAGTCATCATCGAGACAGCACTGTTGAGTGACAACCACAAACACGCCGCCTGTCAGGCTGCCGTCGACGCAGATGCGGCGATGCTCAAAACATCGACCGGGTTCGCCGACGGTGGGGCAACGCTCGCAGATGTCGAGTTGCTGAGTGAGTATCTGCCAGTCAAAGCAAGCGGTGGAATCGGTGACTATGAGACCGCAATCGCAATGCTCGAGGCGGGTGCAGAACGGATCGGGGCCTCGAGTGGCATCAAGATTCTCGCAGGTGCCGACTAACAGTTCACGGCGGTCTCGGACGGCAAGTGTCTTTTGAGTCGGCTGTGAGTGACCGTGTATGGATATCCAGCTCGACGACATCGACCGCCGGGTGGTCTACGAACTGATGGCCGACGCCCGGAGGACTTCGGCTCCGGAAATCGCCGAGTCCGTGGATGTCTCGGCTGCAACGATCAGAAACAGAATCGACCGCTTAGAGGTGGCTGGCGTTATTAGGGGCTACCACGCGGAGGTTGATTTCGAGGCTGCCGACGGACGACTCACCAACCTCTATCTGTGTAATGCGCCGGTCGCCGAACGCGAGTCGTATGCGAGCAAAGTACGGGCAGTTCCGGGTGTGATCAACGTACGAGAACTAATGACTGGCCGACGAAACCTCCATGTGTTGGCGGTCGGCGAAACCATCGACGACCTACGTCGGATTGCTCGAGCCATCTCGAGTCTCGGAATCGAAATCGAAGACGAAGATCTGGTTCAGACCGACACCGCATTGGCCTACTCGCCGTACGGCCCCCGTCCCACCGAAGCCCGCAAAACGCTCGATGATTTCACGAGCCTGGCCGGTGGCTCCGAGGTCGTCGAAGTGACCGCTGGTGTCGGTGCGCCGATTGTAGGCCGAGAGCTTTCGGCAGCCAGCAAGCACGGCATTCTCGACACCGAGATACTAGTGATCGCAATCGAACGCGACGGAGTGGTGTTGACTCCGCACGGTGACACTAAAATCGAGGTAGAAGACTTGGTGACACTGTTTTCACGCAGTGGAATCGGAGACGAGACGCTGTCGGCGTTTCGTGGCAGCCACGAACGTAACTAACCCAGAGGAGTTGCTGTGCTACCTACTCGTTTCGTGGGAGTGCGATAACGGGCCGATCAGCCTGTGTAACGAGTTTAATCGAGAGGTCGCCCGACAGAAAGTGCATGAGCCGACTGCCACCTCTCGAGCGGTAGGCAATGGCACTGGCCTCGATGTCCTCTGCAGTCTCAAAAATCGCCTTGAGGATGTTTCTGTCGTAGGCACTCGCAGTTTCAGCGTCCGGAAACACTTCGAGGACGGCTTCGAATGACGCCTCAGCGACGGACTCGGAGTGTTCGACTGGCGTTTTATCTGGGACACCATCGCCCTTCTCGACGACATAGAGAACGGTCACCGCCTTGGGATCGTACACAGCGAGCCGCTGGGCAGTTTTCAGAGCATCCTCCTGATTCCCAACAGGAACCAGTACGTGTGAGAGCAATCCGCCAGGCTGATTGGTCGAAGCGTCCATGGTCGACAAAAACAGATAAGAAAAATAAGCATTTGGGACTTCTCGAGTGTGGACAACCAACAGGATAATTATGCACTGATTTGCATTCAGTAGATTATTTAAGTAGTTGGTTGTTTATTCGCTATCTGTCTGTCGAACGGATTAAGTAAGGGTCTGTGCTACAGGCCGGTATCATGCATGAAGCCGCCGTACAGACGGACGGGTTTTCAAGATGGGACAGACACAGTCACAGCCATCTGCAATTGACACGAGCCACCACATCCGAGGTAGATAGCTGATGGGTGACGAAGAACTTGCCAAAGACCTCGGACTCGTCTCGGCGATGACAATCGGGATCGGGACGATGATCGGCGCAGGGATTTTCGTTCTTCCGGGTGTTGCAGCACAAGAAGCCGGGCCAGTTGTTGTTATCTCGTTTCTCGTAGGCGGAGCAATTGCGATGATCAACGCGCTTTCGGTCTCGGAACTCGGCACCGCAATGCCGAAAGCCGGCGGTGGCTACTACTACGTCAACCGTGCGCTGGGGCCGATGTTCGGCTCGATTGCTGGTCTCGGCGACTGGCTGGGACTGGCGTTTGCGAGTGCGTTTTACAGCATCGGCTTTGGGCAGTACCTCGCTACGCTCGCGCCGCTTCCGAGCGTGTTGTTCCTCAACGATATCCAGTTGGGCGCGCTCATCGCCGGAGTCATTTTCGTTGGCGTCAACTACATAGGCGCAAAAGAAACCGGCAACATCCAGACGGTGATCGTCTTCATTCTACTGGCGATTTTGGGTGCGTTTGCCGTTGCTGGCTGGCTGTCGTTCGACTACGCCGTGCTGATTGGCGACGGCGGGCTTGCGCCGTTCGGTTCTGAGGCGATCCTGCCGGCGACTGCACTCGTGTTTGTTTCGTTTCTTGGCTATGCGAAGATCGCAACTGTCGCTGAGGAACTCAAAAACCCCGGCCGAAACCTCCCAATTGCGATTATCGGCAGCGTGGCGATTGTAACTGTCATATACGGGATTCTCGTTACGGCCATGCTCGGTGTCGTTCCGTGGCCTGATCTCGATCTCGATGCGCCGGTCGCCCAGGCCGCTGGAGTCGCCTTCCCCGGTGGGATTGCCGGGGCTGCTGCGACAGTCATGACACTTGGGGCACTGTTGGCGACTGCCTCGAGTGCGAATGCCTCGATTCTCTCGTCGGCTCGGATCAACTTCGCGATGGGTCGGGATAAGATTGTCACCAACTGGCTCAACGAGATCCACCCGCGATTTGCGACACCGTACCGGTCGATTGCGGTCACGGGTGCGATGATCATCGGCCTGATCGTCTTTCTCGGCCGTGATCTTGCAATCCTTGCACAGGCTGCCAGTGTCCTCCATCTGATCGTGTATGCACTGATGAATATGGCCCTGATCGTCTTCCGGGAGACCGAGCCTGCGGGCTACGAACCCGACTTTCGGGTGCCACTGTATCCGATCACACCCATTGCAGGAATGGTACTTTCGCTCGGGCTAATCGGCTTTATGGCTCCGGCTGAAATCGCGCTGTCGTTCCTATTTGTTGTCGGTGCAATCGCATGGTACTTCATGTACGCTCGCGGGAAAACCGACCATCAGGGGTATCTCGGTCAGTATATCCTCGACCGCTCCAATGAGATGCCGGATGCAGCAGTCTCAGCGGCTGAATCCGTCCAGCCCGACAGCAGCGACTACCGCGTGATGGTACCACTGTCGAACCCACGCACTGAACGGAACCTGATCGAACTCGGCAGCCTGCTTGCCAAGGCAAAAGGCGGCACAGTCGTCGCCACCCATATTGTTCAGGTACCCGACCAGACGCCACTGTATGCAGGCTCCGAACATATCGACCGCATCGACGCCGAATCTGAAAAGCTGCTGGATTCGGCGCGTAAGAACGCCAACACCTTCGGTGCGGAGGTCGAAACCAGAACGATCGTCTCTCACCGTTCGTTTGAAGAAGTCTTCGACGCCGCTCGTTCTGATGAAGCAGATCTCGTCGTGATGGGTTGGAACCCAACTTCGGCACTATCTGCGGGTCGTGTGGGCAGTCCGTTGGATGAACTTACTACAAACCTTCCGTGTGATTTCCTGGTCATGAACGACCGCGAGTTTGATCTTACTGATGTGCTCGTACCAACGGCTGGCGGTGGCAGTTCGGATCTCAGCGGTGAGATCGCCAAGATTCTTCTTGAACAGGGATCGGACGTCTCGCTACTCTACGTTACTGAGTCGTCTGAAAAAGAACAAGGCGAGACATTCCTCAGCGAATGGGCCGAAGCACGCGGACTCGATGAGGCTGAGTTGATTATTGACGACTCTGGCGACGTAGAGGAGTCAATTGCTCGCCACGCCGAAACCCGGTCGATGGTGATTATTGGGGCGACTCGCGAGGGGTTACTCTCACGGCTCGTCCGTGGCTCGCTGGCATTTGAGGTGCTCAGCGAGGTCGACTGTTCGGTGTTGTTGGCCGAGCGGCCGACCCAGCGTTCGATTCTCGACCGACTGTTCGGTCGATAACCATACAGCCAAGAGCTTCTTTTGTCTGTCTGCCGTCTGAAGCAGTGTGCTATGGCACTGTTTGAACACCTCCTCGTTCCGGTTGCATCAGAAAGTGACGTCGAACCGACGTGTGCGGCACTCGAGCCGCATCTCGAGTCCACATCGCAGCTCACGGTTATTCATGTTATTGAAAAAGGTGGTGGCTCGATCGATAAGGCACCGCTTGGAAAGCGAAAAGAAGACGGCGAGGCGATTCTCTCGGCGGTTGAATCGACACTCGGAGAATCGGTGTCCGTTGAGACTACAATCGTTTACGGTACAGACCTCGTCGAGGCAATCTTTGATACAGCCCTCGAGGCGGCTGTCGATGCGGTCGCGTTCCGTGCCCGCGGCGGCAGTCGAATTACGAGACTGTTGTCGGGCGATACCACCTCAAAACTCGTTACTGACCCTGTTGTTCCCGTCGTCTCGTTGCCAATAACACGAACATAACTACGACTTTCTCGATACCGAATCTGTGCTGAGACCGACTGCGTTCGGTGCTCAATCGGTTCGGTGGAGTCCACGGAACGCATCGCGCATTTCGGTGTCGGGAAATGCATCAACCGTCCGGCCGATTTCGTCTTCGAGTTCGCCGATCCGTCTTTCGAGACGGTCGAACGGATCTTCTGAGGCTTTCCCCCGTGAGAACTCCGCTTCGAGGGCTGCATACTTCTTTTGGGTCTCATAGTACTCGAAGACCAGTCGCTCGTATGTGTCGATCAAAAACGCCTGTTCGACCGCCGCCAGTAGCTCGTCTCTGTCCACCGGCTTTTGGAGATACCCTTCACACGGCAACTCGATGATGTCGGCATCAACATCGACCGCCGTTATCATAATCACCTGACAGTCAGTCTCCCACTCTTGGATGTGTTCGAGCAGTTCGTCACCGGACATCCCTGGGAGCCGCCGATCAAGCAACACGAGATTGACGTCGGGAGTGAGTTCAACAAGTGCTTCCCCGCTTGTCGAGGCGATTTTGGTCGCATAATCGTCGGACAGATAGTCTGCATACAACTCAGCCAATGACGTCTCGTCGTCGACAATCAACACTGTTTGTTCGTCAGACTCTTCCATTAGTGGCTGAGCGCGTGCCGAAAACAAAACGATTTCGTCTCTGGTATCTTTCTTGTGCCGTTCAACTGCGAGGGAAAACCGTAAGTTGCCAACGCTCCCACAACATGGTATGAGTAGATACGCATCGGCCGGTGAACACCCGTGAGTCTCAGCCAACAGGTCAGTTCCGACCGACAGTTGGCTCGGTTGCTCCAGATCGGAATCGTCCTCGAGGAGGTCGTCGAAGCCCGCGCACACCACCATTACCAGTCGCTTTCCGACGACGAGCGCGTGCTTGATCCTGAAATCGAACAGTTGCTGTCGCATGCGGCCGACGAATCTGCCGACCACCGCAAACGCCTCGAAGCGCTTATTCAGGATCTGTCGGTCGACAGTATACCCTTCGATGAGATCGAAACACTCGTCGAAGCACGGTACGGCCAAACAAAGCCGGATGATTTCGATGGCGTACTCTACGATCAACTCTGCAACGAAGAGACTGCCTACAAGTTCTACGATGACCTCATTGAGGCCATCGAAGCCAGCGATGCATCGTTTTCAGTCGATCGCGATCAACTACTCGAGGTTCTCAGAGGACTCAGAGCCGAAGAACGCGATGGTGCCGAAGAGGTCACAAAAATCATGGAGGAACGCGAATGAACACGGCAAACCAGTATCTCAAAGCAATCTATCTTATCCAAAAACAGGAGAACAACCCCGCCGCAACCGGCCGCGTGGCAGATATGTTAGATGTGAGCCCCGCCAGTGCCAACGAGATGATCGGCAAACTCGAGGCCCGCGGGCTAGCCGAACATGAGAAATACAAAGGCGTCCGTCTTACTGATGACGGCATTGTCCGCGCTCGAGATGCACTCCAGACGTACTGTATCATCGAACGGTTTTTGACTAACGTCTTGGATGTCAAGGAGTTTCGCGCTGAAGCCCGCGAACTCGAGAGCGTTATTGATGGAACCGTAGCCGAACGCCTGGATACGATCATCGACCGCAAACCCGAATGTCCCGACTGTTTCGACCCCGAAATGGATGCCTGTGCGTGTCTCGATGTCGAACTCGAGGTAGAACCCCCGGCCGACTAATACCGTCTCTCGGAAATCAGTCTTGTTTACCCCCCGTTCAGTCGGGCGGTCGAAACAGTTCCGTCCGACAGCGCTCTTCTAAATTGGCCATCCTACAGCAGGTTGTGTTGATCGTTGTTCGATATTCCGACCAAGTCTACTGCGTTGAACTGCAAACTCTGTACCAGTGGTGGCTTCCCAAACCGCCGATAATCTGTATTTAGATAGTATCCAAACTTGCCCTATCCAACGTCTCTCTGAGTAGTTCTGGTGACAGCACCGACAACTCAAACCACCGACTGCTCACTTCTCAAACTGGCTTAACTAAACAGTGCTGTTGGCAGATTGAAGCCCGCTATTGGGTAGTTTGATCTCTAAAATATTCAACCGCCAGAACATTTTTGTGGGCATCGACTCAACGCGGTTAATTTGATATCGCAGAATATAATTTATACGTGGCGTAGAGAGCGAATACTTCCCCAAGCAGATCGTGTCCTTGACTGGTAAACACCAATGTACGCAGCCCAGAGTACACGAGCGGCCCAGCTCAGAACGTAGTTTTCACCTAACAGTGACAGTTCGAATCAAAGATACTGTTATAATTCATGCCCAGCAGAGGTCGTCCAACAAATCACACACCCAAACGACCACGGAATGATGTATGCACTCATAACTCTACGCGTCGGCTCAATTAGCTAGTATTAGATTTGTGTTTATTTCAAAATATGGTATCTAAACCGCTCTGAGGGAATCTGTCCCAACTCTGCTCAGGCCGTCACGCTGTTGACACCGTTGATTTTGATGAACGTGTAGCTACAGTTCGTACATCGCCACTTCGTTTTTTCACCGAGATGGAGTGTTGTGCTGGCTGCACGGTAGAACGTCTCTTCGGAGTCGCAGTCGGGACAGTCGTGAGTGATTTGCAAACTCATGATTGCAATATAGAGGTTCGGCCTGTTAAGATATTTGTTCAGTCACCGACACAGCAGGTGTAATACAACAAATAAATAGTATGTAGCTATATACAATAGCTGTCGCGGAGTTGCGAGTAGTAACTCTCACGCTCCCGGGGTAGCAGATTTCTCAACAGTGGTACCAGCACAGTAGAGGGATATTAGAGCACA
>SL_4KL_010_BRINEDRAFT_10000594_pt1 | contig 18847 bp, 9 predicted proteins | sample SodLak_010_BRINE_2_FD_10664 | JGI IMG/M metagenome (IMG submission 10664)
GCCACATCATGGTGAACTACGAGCTGCCGTGGAACCCAAATCGGCTCGAACAGCGCATCGGTCGCATCCACCGCTACGGACAAGAACGAGAGGTGAAAGTCTGGAACTTCCAGTTCGACGATACCCGAGAGCGGGAGATATTTGAGCTGCTTGAGGAGAAGATTGAGAACATCCGATCGAAGGTCGGGTCAACCGCCGATGTGTTGGGGATGCTCGATGACGTCGACCTAGACGGTCTTATTATGCGGTCGGTTCGAAACGACGAACCAGCAGATGCGACCGCAGAAGAGCTCGAAGAGTTACTCGATGAGCGAGAACAGACTCTCATGGAGTGGTATGAGCGGAGCCTCATCGATCCGAGTACGTTCGATGAAGAAAGCCGCGAGCGCATCCATGAGGTGATGGACGAATCCGAGGACGTCTTTGGATCTGAAGCGGCCATCCGGGGTTTCGTCGAACGTAGTCTCGACATCTTCGGTGGGAATCTGGAACGAGCTGGCAACCAACTGTATAGAATCGAAGCCCCCAACGAACTCCCCGGTAGTACGACTACAGAAACACAACCGGAGACTCGAGGCCCTGTTACGTTCTCCCGCGAGTTCGCTATGAATAACGAGGGGATCGAACACCTCTCCCCGGACGATCCACTCATCCAACGACTCCGCGAACGAATATTGGGAGATGACAGAGGACGGATTGGGCTGAAACTCCTGCCATTCATCGATGAGCCCGGGATCACCTTCGTCTACCGTGTTGCTTTCGAAGATGGGACCGGTGAGACCATCCGCGAGGAGTTGATCCCGGTGTATGTCGACGCAACCCACAGCAATCCGAAGCGGCCGCTCGGTGAGCGTGTCGTCGATACCGACACCGTACAGGCCAAACCAGACACACAGACCGTACAGGACCTCTTGTCTTCCCGCGAACGGCTCGAAAACGAGGCAGAGGAATATATTTCGAATGTGATTCGGACCGTCCAGGATGAGATAGAGGAATCTAGGCAGAGCCGCGTCGAGCAGGAACGGTCGGATCTCGAAGCGTACGCCGCCGCGGAGCGAGAGCGCATCGAGACGTTCATCGACCAATACGAAGAACGGGCCGAAACCGGCCAAGATATGGAGATCTCGATTCGAAATCAGCGCCAGCGACTCGAACGTCTCAAGGCCCGTATCGACGAGCGGAAGCGTGAGCTCGCCCGCCGGGGACAAGTGATTTCCCTCGCTCCTGAACTAGAAGGCTGGTGTCTGACCCTAGGTGTGTGACCAATACATCAATCAGAATACGCCGTCACAATTGTAAACTACAGCTCCTCCATCACTCGATTCAGCAAACAGAAGCACCTGGTCTCCACTCAACAATGGTTTTGTCGACCCGAATCCCCGAGAAGTCATTCCGTTTGGTCGGCTAACACGGCATGGAAATTATCGATTGGTTCGTACCATCGCCTGCCGTGTGCTTGGTGTGAGGTCCAACGAGTCGACTTCGTAAGTCGCTGAGTCTGTGGTTCCCAGAAGGGCTCCGGCTGGAACAGATACCGCCATCCGAGCGGATCAATGAGCCACTCATCGCCCTCCTTATGCCATGACCAATACGCGGCGACTTCCAATGGTATATCCCCAATATTGGGTACTTCACCAGTCGTCCCCTGTCGAGAGTCGATCACTCCGATCGACCGAAGAACGCCACGGAAATTACTAGCCCACCGGTCTTTGGTCGACTCAGCCCAATCGAGTGGCTCCCCCCCAATGTGCTGGAACTCTTCGAGCAACTCGATGATCTGACTATCTGAAAAATCAAGATGGCCCGCCCCACGGTCGCCCCCTTGGACGAGGTACTCGTGTAACACATATCGGAATACCGCATCCTCAGCGACGAGGTAGCAATAGATGACCTGATGCTGATCCCGCTGATTCCGGCATTGGTCGAGAATATCTGGGAGATACCGTAGGGGTGGAAGCCCCCCTCCAGCTTCTTGAAGTCGCGGCTTTATCGCATTAAATGACCGACGAGACCCTTCGATGGTTACCCGTTCGGCACGGCGCTCGTCCAGCCATCGCTCACTGGTGGTGCTCCAATCCCCGCTATCATTATATAGCTCAGCAATCTCTCGGGTTTGGTCGAGATCGAGGCTGGCCGCGACGAGTCCGATATGTGTCTCTTCTGTCGAAAATTGCCCATTCAACGATTGGACAGTGTCTCCTCGCTCTCGACTATCTACCATACTGGATATGCGACCCGTTTCCTACTTAAGTTCTCGTCATCAGATAACGGGAGGTCGAACGACCCTGATCCAACAAAACTCACAACCGGGGAAGTCGTAGTTTCCACAAATGATTCAATCGGGGAAGTCTTCTAGACCAGTCTGGTCGTCGTCATATCTTCGCATTACCTGGCCTTCAGACATGAATCGCACTTCTGAGGTATCGATATATTGCTCGTCTTTCTCGAAAGTGAGCCAGTACCGGTCATTTTCTTCGGCGATTTTCCCGGTGATGTTGGATCCGCCGAAGATGTCAAGGACGATAGGTCGATCAAGATAACCACGGTCCCACGAGTCGTACGGGGGATCCGGAGTAAGGAATTTGATGAAAAACTCAGGGATTTCTTTAGGGAATCGTGCAGGATGTTTTTTTAGCTCATATTCATTACACATCTTGTGGTAGTGTCCCCGACTTCCGGTATTTGTTGCAGATATCAGATTATCGGGGATTGCCCCTTCGTTGTCAGTCGCAAACCCGGATTCACTGATATTGTGGCCTGAGGGTCGTTTCCCGGCATTATATTCTCCCGTTCGAATCAGGTCCTTTTGACTGTCGCTGTACTCAGTAAGCACTCGCCGATTGTCAGCTTCAGGGGTCGGATGTGCGTTTGGATCCTTGGCACTCTCGTCATTAATCTCCTTGGCCAGCCACCAGATATGGGTGATCGCGTCACTAGTTCGGATGCGACGGCGCGTTACCCATTCCGCAGGTGATGGTAGCTTAGCGGGGTTGTGCCAGTAGAGGTCCTGAGCTAACTCAAATTCGTGTTCGTTGACGAGCTTACTCAGCAATTCGAACTGATACGTCGATCTAGCCGGCGCTCCTTTGTGAAACGCGCCCCCGATTTCGATCACAAAACTTCCATGAGGCGCTAACGCAGGTCGGACCTTGTCAGCAAATTCGGTGAACCACTCAAGATAGTCACTTTCCCAATCTGAACCATACTCTTTCTGGTGAGCGAGATCGAATGGCGGAGAGGTAACGACGAGATCGATAGCATTTGGCGGTAGCTCCTCCAAGAGATCTCGACTATCACCAAGGTACGCAGCTCCGTTGGAGCTAGTATACGCCGGTGAAGAGTCAAGTAAGTTAGCCACCGCTGGCTTACTATCCGTCATTTAGTGTTACTTGGAATTATACCAGAGGTTGTAAGTCAACCGATTCGAATAGGTGGTCGAATTAATTCCCATTCAGGTTACTGATGGGCTTCATCATCGATAAGCGACCAAATCTGTGTGTTTCCAACCCGTTCGCAGGTGACGATACCCCCTTGTTTGAGCTCGTGAAGTCTATCGTGAGCGGTCGTCCGGTGACAACCGAGTTCATCTGCGACTTCGGATGTTCCTAATCGTGTATCTCGAAGTAGTTCGACAATGTCCTTAGTCGAGTAGACTTCTTCATATTGGCCCGAATCGGAATTTCGACGACGAGGCACTATCTATGAGCTGGGCAATCAGCCTGATAAATCTACTCCGCAATGGGGGCAAGGTTGAAGTAACCATCCTACGCAACGTAGGATGGACTACTGGTCCGAATTTCAGTAAACTATGCCCATCCAAAATCTGCTCTCTGACGACCCCGACGCAAGACCACCAGCAGTAATGAGCGATCTCGAGACAGATCCTTTCTATATAGAGGGGAACGGCGCAGCGATCAAAGGAGACAGTAAAGAGTTACTCGCAGATCTTCCGGACGAATCTGTTGACTTGGTCGTGACATCACCACCGTTTGCTCTTACCCGGAAAAAGGAATATGGCAATAAAGATTCCAAAGAGTTTGCCGAATGGTTCCTCAGATTTTCAGACCGTGTCTACGATGTTCTCAAGCCCTCCGGAAGTTTCGTGATCGACATCGGTGGGAGTTGGCAGAAAGGCGAACCCGTACGCTCCCTGTATCATTTTGAACTCTTACTGAAACTCGCAGGTGAGCATGGGCAATTTAATCTCGCACAGGAATTCTACTGGTACAATCCCGCAAAGCTCCCGACACCAGCCCAATGGGTGACAATTGAGCGGATACGTGTGAAAGATGCCGTGAACCACGTGTGGTGGCTCAGTAAGAGCTCACGCCCACAAGCAGATAATCGAAGGGTACTCAAAGAATACAGTGATGCTCAAAAGAAGCTGATGGAGGTCGGCTATGAGGGTAAGAAACGACCATCGGGCCATGAGATAAGCGATACATTTGATGATCCAGAAGAAGCAGATGGAGCTATCAGACCGAACTTATGGAACGAACTCTCCAGCAGTGATTACGTCCCGAACGCTGTCGAGTTACTCCACGCCGCGGATGTTCCACAGCAGCTAATCGATGTCGCAATAGAAAACGAGGTACTGGACGAACTCGTCGAATCTGTACTCGGTGAGTACGTTTCTGATAACGTCTTGGAGGTTGCAAATACAGCATCGAATACTCACTATCTCAAGGCTTGCAAGGCCTTGGACCTCGATCCACATCCAGCACGGTTTCCCCGCCAGCTTCCAGAGTTCTTCATCAAATTCCTCACCGAACCCGGCGATTTAGTTATGGATATATTCGCAGGAAGTAATACTACTGGTCAGGTAGCAGAAAATCTCGACCGAAAGTGGCTAGCTTTTGAAGCGCAGGAGGCATATCTAGCAACCTCGCAATTGCGGTTCAAAGACTGGGAGCTGATTGAGGATCTTGCTAATCGCAACGAAGAGATCAGCGTTGCCGAAGTAGAGCCCGCCGCCGACTAATCCTAGTAATATAGTATTGGCATCATTCGGGAAATTCCTGTTTTACGAATCTATTTAATTATGGCCGATACAGGACTGTCTGTGCCTGTTATCCATGAATACAAACACGATCCCGGGATCTTCATGCGCTCTAATATCGATGGCCAATTTGTCACGTTTCAAGTGTATCCGAGTGCGGCCCGGTTTCTCGACAAGATGGGGTACAGCGGCGGTGACACAGTCCGGTGGGGCGTTATCAAACCACTGTGGGAACGCGGATATATCCACACTGGAAAGAGCGGGACGACGGAGCAGGTCGACACACATCTGAAACAGAATCGAGTGGACGATCTCGACGGCCACGAAGAGGAAGAGTTGAACGACTTCTTCGAACAGCAGGATCGTCAGTCGATAAGCGTTCCCGACGACATCTACGAGACGCTTTCCGAGTGGCACGATGGGAAGTACTCGAGAGAACGAGCCAGAGACCTCCTCTACAATGCTAAAAATCGGGAGCATTGTCTCGATTCACTCCGTGAATTCAGCTATAGCCGTATTCGAGTGACGGGTATCGACACGAGCAAAGGGGATTTCGCTTACGACGTCGTTTCGAAAGACCGTGAAATACGGTGTATCGACATCCGCCACGAGAAGGATGAACCCGACTTCATCATCACCTTTCGAGGCCCCTCCGACAATGCACAAGCTCTCATCGTCGACGACGGTGATCTTCGACGCTGGAAAATCTATGCACCGAGAGACTCCTTGGAAGGACGATATCAGCGAGATCTCCTCGAGTATTTTCCCGCGATCGTCGACCTGTTGACGGATATCCCGTCCTACGACTTACGCTTGGACACGTGGGACTTCGGAGCGGCAACTAACGTCGAACTCCCTCCCGACGTCTACGAGTGTCTGCAACTGGATTGGGAGTGGTGTACTTATTCCATCGGAAGGGCCGACGGGCGAAGCTCACGTCTCGACGGCGAGATCGAACTCCAGAGTTCGATCGGGTACGGTATCGTTTCGACGACCGAAATCGACGAAAATCTCGTATTCGAGTCGACCGATACGCCGATCGAAATCGGACAGAAAGTGTCGTTCAGCATCTTGCGTGCCGGAGGAGTCACACGAGCTGTCGACGTCCGTGATGCCGAGCAGAGTAGTGTTCGATCGGCTACGGACGGGGAGACGAAGTACGGGAACCTCATATCACAGTCTCCTTTCGACCGACAGCCACACCGAGATGCAGGGAGCTGGTCTGAAGGGAAGATACACTCACTCGTACGTAAAGAGGGGTTCGGCTACGTACGTACCGACACAGGAGACACACTATATTTTACCCTCAACGAACTCTCTGATCTCGGTCTGACACCCTCTACTCCCGTACGGTTCCGTGTCTCCGAAGATGGTACGCGAGCCCTCAAAATCGAACCGAAGACTCCCAAATCGGACGGCCGGGATACTCCGGACGAAAAGCCTCCTACCGATGGGACACTCGAAGTGGGGCAGTCTCGCGTCGGGTGGATACGATATCTGAATCACCGGTACGGGTCGTTGGCGGTCGACGGGACGTCCGAGACGATCTTGTTTAGAGCCGCGGAGTTGCCGGTCTCGTCCGAGAAAGCCACTTCTGGGATGTCCTTTTCCTTCCAAGTCTCTGAGCGGGACTGCGGCCTGTTACGTGCAATGAAGCTAGAACGACTTACCGAACGGGACCGAGTCGACGACGAGACGAAAACGGGACGAGAAGACGACGAGTTCGAAATCGCTGGTGAACCGCCGGTTTCAGAGGCGATCACACGGTGGATCGTCCGTCAGGCGTCGGATCCGATCAGTGTCTTCAGTGCAATCGAATCAGCGGTCGATCTTGGTATCGAGCCGACTAGCTTCGAGTCGTCGGTCGAGGCTTTCGGATCGGTTCCGGACGTGGAGGTGTCCGAGTTCCGAATTTCGGACGCAGGTAACCCACTCTATCGATTCCCGCTTGACGAAGGAGGCCATTGGACGGTCGAACACGAGATATCGGCTACCGAAACCACCGTCGACGTTTTGGTACACCCGGAGGATGCTCCGAATCACCGTGCGAGAGCGATCGACGGGAAGTTCGTCTACTGGCGACCAGAGGCTGCGCTAGAAGAGTTGTCTGCTATCGAACGTCACGAGTTCATCGTGGCTCAAGGAACGTACGTGTCGGTGGTCCACGAACGTCTCTAAACGAGTTTTCGTACGGTTGGTCCGTCGTATACTGTCTATTCGACACCTGTCTTACTTTCGTCGGCTTCTCACCCGAAAGCAGCTAGCCGTCATCGGACCTTCGGGTACCGAGAATCGTCGATCAAAGACGTCGTCGAGAGACCCATGGACTCCGATTGAACCGTGTCTGGTTGACCCAATTCTGTGATCTGGGTGGGTAGGTCCGACGTGAACGAGACACGCTTGACTCGGAGTTGTCGGTACTAAGGCCGTGATTATTCGTATGCACATTAGGGCTGGCGGATACGCGTAGATGGCTCCACTGAACCCAACAGTTTCAGCATACCCACTCGTCACGACTGAATAGCCAATTTGGAGGAATGTCGGCACGTAAATAAACATCAAGAAGTTCGGCTGTCAGAGGTGCGCCTCCAGAGGCCATCCCGCGGCAAACAGCAATCCTATGTTCGGTAGAAAGTGCGTTAACAGCGGACCATGCGAAAGTGGTGCCAACAACAGGCCGGGTGTTAATTTACTCTGTCCAGAGAATACGAATTTGAACAGGCTCGGTGAATAAGCAAAGACATACTGCTCAGGCATAAATATGGCCCATGAGGAGCACGAGTGTAGGCGTCACCGGGTTGCGATTTACAAATGCGGTACCACGGAAGTTTCGTGAGACCGATCTCTTCGGCGATTCTAGGCATTTCACTGAGCGAACCAATCGTTCCATGATACGATTTGCCCAGATCGATACGGAGTGCACAGAGAACGGGCATGGCCCATTCAGTGAAGCCGCGACCCCCATAGGGGTCGACGGGTTCGTCGGGATTAGCGACAACTAGTTTAGCTTTCGTGACCGAATTCCGGGTGAGGAGACGGATTTCGGAATTCAAAGTAATCTGTCTCTTCACGTTCTACAGCAATAAAGGAGCTTTCGCCGTTACGTCTAGCGAAACTACAGAGTCAAATGTGGTTCAGTATGGGCTGTTAGTGCTGGATACACCTAAAATCGCTAACTAGTTGTTACGGCTCCCGAACATTAATGTTCCAATCGGATAACGACGGAGTATGTCTCGTCATCTACTTACGGGCCCCGAGTTTTCCAAATTGGAATCTCGCGCGTTCAATATTCTCAGTGAACAAGTAGGAACCCAACCTGAGAGCCTTCTCTATATTGCTCAGCCGAATCATCCTAAAGACGTTACCAGAGACCGATGGGAAAACTACGGGCCACCAGCGGGGCTTCGTATCGACACCTTCGAGAACCTCGCTTCCCAGTGGTACAAAGAAGACCAGTACAAGGGCCGAGTAACCCACATCGATCAACCACTCCTGGACCGGCTGGTTGAACTCGGGCTCGAAGGGATCACCTCTCCAACGAATCCTCTTCACACTAGCAATCAATTCCCGCGGGCAGGGCTTAGGCAGGAAGCTGAGACACTTTATACCAACCTCGAACAAGCAGGACTGCTTTCACCAGATGCAATACAAAGCCGTCTCGAACAAGAGGGGGTTGGCGACCGCGCGAAGTATGTCGCTGAACTGGCCGAGTCGATCGAATCGGCCAGACAAGAAATCTTGGCTGATGAATTACCAGAGATCTATCGCACTGAGCGGATGTATTACGCAACAACGGCAGAGACATCTCTCTCAAATATTTTCCCATCTGTGGATGCAGTCATTCTCAGCGGTTTCACGCGATATGATCGACTAGAAATAAACTTTCTCGAACGACTCGCTGAGACTTGGCCGATAATTGCTCTCCACCCCAAGCACATAGACGAGAATTCGGCCCCGGGTGTTGATACAGGCGCCAAACAAGCACTAGAGACGTATTTGGATCTGGATTTCGTCCGAGAGCATCTCAGCGACTCTGACTCAACCTCTATCGAAGCACGTAAACGCATCACGCGAAGCCTCTATCGCCATCCCCAGCAGTCGCCGTCTACCAGTGACGTCAGTGCGGCTGGGTTAGGTCTGACGATATCTGAGCCAGAAACAGTCCCCGATGAAATCCGAACCGTCGCTCGAGATATCCGGAGTCGGATCTCGACAGGAACGCCAGCCAACGATATCGGTGTCGTCCTCACGAGCCCAGTTCAGTATGCCGATCAAGTGCGGGAAGTCTTCGAAACATACGAATTACCGTTCAATCTACAAACCGAGATCCCTCTCTCCGAGACAGCACTGGGCGATTTGGTCCAGACGATCTGCCAACTTGCACGGGAACCCCGTACTATCGATACACTCCTTGACCTACTCACGAATCCGTTGGTCACCATTACTCATANGNAGGAGAGGCTCGATCACCACGAACTCGCTCGAGTTACGGCTAGAGCAGAGACAAATCGACTTGAGTCNATCCTTGAACACGTTGACGACAGTATCGCAACAACGGTCAGCTCTCTGANCCGGGATGTANCCGCTCTGTCAGAGGTNTCGCTCNATGAACTCCCCAACCAACTTGACGCCCTCCTTGAGCGTCTCGGCGTTTCGTCCGCACTGGAAAGTGAACAAGAACTCTCATCTGCGCTTCGAAAACGTGAACTGCGCGCTCGCGACCGTCTCGATCGGATCCTCAAGACACTCGCCCTCACAACACCGTTGGCGGATCCCGAAATCGGTGACAGCGTTGACCGTCTTGAACGCGCTCTTCATGGCGTTTCGGTCCAGCAGACGACCCGGCCACCCGAGGAAAGCGTGGTTGTCTGTAATCTCGCCGAGGCTCCCCTCCGAGAGTTTGAACACGTGTACGTTCTCGGCTTAACGTCGACCCATTTCCCCTCAGATACGGAGCAAACCGCTTTCACACGTCCCATCTACGAGGCACATCGCGACTTCGAACAGACAGATGTCTCGGCAGAGGCACGGTATCACCTGAGCGTACTCCTCGGGAGTACAGCATCAATTCATCTCTCCATCCCCCAGCAAAGTGTTAGTGGTGATCCTCACGTCGAAGCGGATGTCTTGACTGAACTTCGGCGAGTTGTCGATCTCTCGGCGGTAACTATTGAGCCAGCTGACAGCGAACCAGGATGCCTAGAAGACGTTCAGCGGGTAGTCGGCGACGTACTTCCCAAGACATCCGGAGCACGTGTCCACGACCTACTCACAGAAGCAGTCGAATCCGGGTCGGTTAGCACCAGCCAACAGGCCCGTATTCAGGCTGGTATTGCTTGCGCCGCGGCACGAGCAGGTCCCGAACTGACGCCCTACGATGGCCAGCTTACAGAGGAAACCGTCTCCCAGATTCATACTAAGCTCGATCGCGAGCCGTACAGTCCGAGTCGCTTGGAGACGTATGCTGCTTGTGGGTTCAAGTACTACATGCGCCGTGTTCTCGGCATCGAAGCTCCGGATCGCTTAACGCGGGAACCCGACGCGAGCGATCGCGGCTCGTACATCCACGATGTGCTCGAACACTACTATCTGTCGTTACAATCAGGAGGCAACAATCCAGTTCACCCAGGTGGTGACTTCGAAACACGGCAACAACAGCTCCTCGACACTGCCCTCGAGCGGCTTGACAATGCGTTCGATGATCGCGCCCAGACAGTGTTCCAGGAAGAATGGCTGACGACCGTTCTCGCCGGACTCGGAACTCCGGACACGAATCCATACTATGGGCCACATGAGACGCGGGACGGTCATCCAAATGCGCGGGGGCTGTTCTATCGGTTCCTCGACCACGAGGCGGAGGAGCCCGCAAAGACGACCGCCCGACCGACGTGGTTCGAAGGCCGGATCGGTAATCCCTACGATGCAGGCACACCACTCGTCGACGACCCTGCAGAGATCGAGACACCACACGGTCCGGTTCCCATACACGGAATCATCGACCGCATCGAGACGGTCCTTGGAACAGACCCAACACAGGTTATCGTCCGTGATTACAAAACTGGAAGCTCAATCCCCAGCGAAAGTGATGCGCTGAGCGGGCAGAAGTTCCAACTGCAACTGTATGCGTTAATGGCCGAAGAGGCACTCGACGATGTCGAAGTGGTCGGTGGCGCATACTACCAAGTCTCACCCCCGAGTTCAGTCAATTCTCGCAGCGGGCTCCTCACTTCACAGGAGATGGCAGTCTACCATGGGAGCGACGACGTCGACACACCGCTGCTCCGTCACTCCTACCCATACTTCGAGACACATGAGGCGTTCCGACGGTTCATCGAGGAGACAACTCCACAGCGCCTCGGAGAACTCGCCTCGGGCATCGCAGAGGGTCAATTCCATCCGACAGTCCTCGATCCATCGGACGCCGGATGTCGCTACTGTGACTACGCACATGTCTGTGACGTCCGCTCGCACCAGCGGAAGGAGGTTATCGAATCAATTGACGACACGGGTGAGTCAGTGTACGTGCCGCTGAAAGCCAGGGATCACAATCTCGAAGACGTCGTGGGGGTGGAGTAACGATGGTCTCCTACGAAGACTTGACCGACGAGCAGCAACGGGCTGTCGATGCCCTTGACCGGAATGTGACCCTCACAGCTGGGGCAGGAACGGGCAAGACCACGACGCTGACTGCCCGATATCTGAAGATGATCGAACAGTCGCTCGCCGAACAAACCGACGGCGGTACTGGTGAGTCCCAGCTGCTACCGGAGCACATCCTTACGACGACGTTCACGGAACGGGCGGCAAACGATCTCGAGGAGAGCGTCCGAACGGAAATCACAGACCGTATTGAGTCACTCGACGTCGAGGAGTTCGATGCCTGGCGTACAGTTGCGGATGAACTCGAACAAGGGTACATCCACACGCTCCACGGGTTCTGTGCTCGGCTCCTGCGCGAACACGCGTTGACGATTGATGCCGTGGATCCTGGCTTCGATACGCTGGACGAAAACGAGACGACCGCACTGATTCACGATACGGTTGGTGGCGTCCTCGAAGAATACGAGAATCATGAAACAATGCAAACGCTGGCCCGGCGGTTCTCACGGAGCCAGCTCCAGGACGTCCTGACCGATCTGCTTGGTGAGCGACCGGAGAGTCTCGAATGGGCTGACCGGTGGGCGGACGCCACAGAGGAGGAATACATCTCGTTCGTCGAGTCGGCCTTACATCCGATCGATCCGGATGAAGCCGCCGAGCGGCTTGCTCACCCCGACTTCGTCGCGGCCGCGGCTACCCTTCAAGAGTTCATTGAGAACCCCCCTGATATCGAGACCGGTGGACAGACTTGGCAGCGTGCAGAAGGGGTCGTGGATCGACTTGAGGCCGGGTTCGGCGATGGTGTTCCATCCCGAGCCAAGCAGTCGACGATTGCGGAACTCAGTATACACCTGACCAAAGGTAGTGGGGAACGCTACGCGAGCTATACGGGAGCCAACACCCGGTGGGGAGACCATCCTCGAAAGACGGAGTTCGACACCGCGTTCAAGACACTGGTCGAGACGCTCCAGCCTGAGGAGTACGCCGTCAACGTGGATCTGGAGATCGAATCGAACAGCTTCCCGTTCGTTCAGGCGCTCGCAGAGCTGACCCAGATCGCAGCTGCCGACTACGAGGAACGGAAAGATCGGCAGAACGCCGTCGACTTTACTGATCAGATTTCCTATACTGTCGACTTCCTTCAAGCACCAGAGAACGCTGACATTCGCGAGGAGTTACGGGAGCAGTTCAAGTACGTGATGGTCGACGAGTTCCAGGATACTGACCCACGCCAGTGGGATCTCATCAGGCTCCTGACGGCCAGCGACGGGGAGACGTTCGATGCCCAGAACGTGTTCATCGTCGGCGACGTCAAACAGAGCATCTATCGCTTCCGGAACGCTGACGTCACGCAGTTCCGCGAAACAGCCACCACTCTCGAGCAGGTGTCCAAAGACGCTCGAAACACGGATACAGAAAGTGAGGACGACGACCAACTTTCGACGAACTTCCGAACGCTGCCGACGGTGCTGGAGTCGATCAACGAACTCTTTGAAGCTATCTTCGACGAAGCCGGTGAGCCCTACGAGGCGGCCCCCCAATCCCTGACAGCCGATCGGGACGATCCAGCAGATCTCGGTACTGTGGAGTACCTCACGGTGCCAACCGATGCCGACCTCCGAGAGCACCACTGCAATCACTACCCGGATTTTGCGATAGCCGAGCCTGAACACGACACAGAGCTGGAGGCGATGGCGCTCGCCGGCCGTCTCTCCCAGATACTAGCTGAACCGCTTCAGGTCTACCCCGAGAAAGACGAAACGGACGACGATAGTAGCGAGAGTGAACCCGCTCCCGAAAGCCAACTGAGTGATAGAGAAGAGACAGAGGAGAGTGACGAACCACCTGAGCCACGGGATATCGAACCGAGCGATATTGCTATCCTCATCCGCAGCCGCACCCACCTCAAAAAGTACGAACGGGCGTTAGAAGAAGCGGACGTCCCCTATTCGGTCGCGTCCGGGATCGGCTTCTACGAATCGACGGAAATCACCGCGTTGTTGAACCTCTTCCGGGCGCTCGCCGATCCAAGTGACGAACGCGCATTCTACGCAGCGCTTCGGTCGCCGCTATTCGGCCTCACTGACGACACGCTCGCACAGTTGAAACTCTATGACGACTCTATCTGGAATGCACTCGCGACGAGTGAGCATCAGGAACTCCAAGATGCCCATGAGCATCTCCAAGAGTGGCGTCACTTAGCGGGGCTTGGCGACGAGGAACCCGCTGGATTCAACGGGTCGTGGGCCGCGTATCTAACGCGGATCCTCAAGGATACAGGTTACTTGGTGAGTGTCAGTGCCGACGAGCGTCCACAGCAGGCGATGGCGAACGTGGAGAAGTTCCGCGAACAGCTTCGCGGATGGAGCAACGATGGCGTTCGGAGTCTTACGACACTTGTGAGTCGAATCGAACGCCGCATTGAGCTAGGCGGCCGGGAGAGCGAAGCTGATACGACCGGCGAGGGCGTCCTGATTCTAACGATCCACGACGCCAAGGGGATGGAATTCCCGTTCGTCGTCGTCCCAGGAATCGGTCGCGAGTTTAAGGATGAAGCGGCCCTGGGCGGAGGGAAGGTCGAGTTCGAACAGATTGGTGGCCAGCACGCGGTCGGGATGAAGGCACCAAGTCCGGACGACCCGTTCGAGATGGTGGATACGATCGCCCGTGACACGATTCGTGAGCGCCGTCGCGCCGAAGAACGCGCCGAAGAGAAACGCGTGCTCTACGTGGCCTGTACCCGGGCGCGAGACCATCTGCTCCTGAGCGGCCTCCACGAGTCAGCTGGAGATACCGAGGAACCAACGATGACGGATCTCGAGGAACCGGACCCTGAGTCAGCATCAAGTTGGCGCGACTGGGTACAGCCAGAACTACTCACCGAGGACATGTGTACTGCCCTCGATTCCGATACCAACGTCCGGCGTACTTACGCTGACTGCGCGTACACCGTATCGCTCCCGACACCACCAGTCGAACAGGTACAACCTGATCCCGATATCGATCCTGACGTTGAATTGTCGCCCCGTCCACCCAAACCAGATGTCAGCTTTCGGTTTTCGGCGACTGATCTCGCGTCACTCTTCGGAGAGTATGGCGAACTCCAGTTCGACGAAGACACAAGAACCATTTACGTCGAAGAGACCGACGATAGCGAGACGAGTCCAGAGAGTCGACATGGTGAAGAGGAACCAACAACCGAAGATGATGAAGCAGACGCCCGTTCAGCAGAGGAAGCGAGTGCCGAAACGGAAGGCGTCGACGCGAGCGTATTCGGCGAGATGGTGCATCGGCTCTGCGAACTGCGGCCGCCAGAAAATCACTGGTCGCATCTTATGGAACAGACCCTTGTTGACGAGGGTGCCACGGTCTCACTCACTCCCGAACTCCAGAACCGCGTGAGTACACACGCCCAGCGCGGTATAGACTACGTTAACGAGCAAACCACTGACACCGATGTCGAGCACCAGTATGACGAGCTGTACGTTACTGCGGAATTCGAGCGCGGAGAGATATCGGGGTTCATTGATCACCTGATCATCACGCCCGACGCGTACCATATTATCGACTACAAGACAGGCGATGTCACGCCTGAGGAACTGGAAGCTGACGCTGAGTATTACGANAATCAGATGAAGGCCTATGCGNTTGCATTAAACCAACAGGANACTGGNCGTAGTGTCCAGGTTTCACTCGTGTTCACGACGCTNGACGACGCATGGGCCGTTGAGTGGNCACCTGATGAGNTNGAATCGATGCGGAAGCAGATCAGCGAGGCGATCTGGGTGCAGTTTGACTCGCTTGAGCGTTNAAGCGTGAGTTGAACCCGCTGATGGCGAAGCGAATTCCCGTCTTGAATAAGGAGTCCGACTACGGGCTTGATCGAAGCTTGCCGTGCTCGCTGGGGCTCCGTGGTCCCAGCAAATATGAATGTCCACCCTGATACCACTTCTCGGACATTGAGGTTTAGATTTCAATCATCCTGCTCGTCAGAAATAAGATCCAGAGAGTAGCGGACGGCCTCCTCAGTGCGATATGGATCTATTGAAGCTTTCCGCTTAACAGCATCTCCATGCGCTAACGGATTCTCAAGTACTGCCAGCTCATACGACCCGTCCTCGCTGGACCCATCATACACACGATAGAGATAAAACCGTTCTTGATGGGTCAGAGCTTGTTTGACCTGGCCGTCATCCAAAGTCACGTACCCCTGTTGGCTTGTACTGCTTTTTACCTCGATATATCGATCTATGAGGGCTCTGTCAGGGTCTGATTCGAATGCCTCTTTGCGTTCCTCCGTCTCAAAGCTCAATACGTCACACCCATAGCTTTCGCTTCCTTGGATATGTGAAACGAGGATTGGGAAACGACCCGCGTCGATTTCGAACCAGTACGCGAGTTTTTCNGCCCCTTCAGAATCAGGCACATCGTATGTACCCGATGTCGACCGATTTTGTGATGTCTGGGATGTTCGACGAATCGTGATNGATCTGCCCTCAACTGTTTCGAAGCCCTGTTGCTTTGATGAGACACCCTCTATCGATTCGTCGATGCCAGATTGTGCTGTCGAAGCTGATGTTTCGTCGGCTGTCTGTTGTGAATTGACAGTCGATCTATCACGTGAGGAACTATCTTCCAATTGATCTCTTCCTGTTTTCTTGGTTCTATCCATTCCGTCCGTGACCGCAGGCGCAGTGAAAACGGAGTCCGACTCTACGGAGGTCTTACCTTTGAGATGCGCTTTAGATTCACGTAAGCGTTCATGCGCGGATTCGTCACCTAAGAGCACCTCCAAACGCTGTCCCCGATCATTTGCTGTTGCGAGCGAGAGAATATCCTTGCTCAGCTTCTTATCGAGGACATCTGAAAAAACATCTCCGACCAACCGAGCAAGATGGTCATCAGTCACCTGTGGCCTCCCATCGAGAATATCGGGTACGACATACACTGTCGAATCGTCAATAAGGTACGATCCTGGTTGAAGTTCGATATCGAAGGTATCGCTACCAACTGATGCAGTTGCCTTAACCGCGTTACACAGGACAATCTCTACGTCACGTATCGCCCGTAGCTCTCTGCGATTATCGTCACCATCAACCCGGAAGGCGTAAATGAACGATTTTAACTTTTCAACCCCCTGCGAAAATTCTTCCATATACAGGTGGTGGTCGTAGTCGACGTCTGAAATGTCGATATCAGAGTTTGTGAGTCCCTCTACGCCGAAGAACTGCTTCACCTTCTCAGTACCCTGGCGGTTATCGAGCATCAACGATGGATATCTGTTCTCAACTGGCGCAGGAATTGAGTCGGTGTTTGTGTATCGCAGCTCCGACACCGGATAGTATCTTTTTACTCCTTCGTGAGTTCCGAACATTTCCCCATTCTCAATGAAATCAGCGCGCAGAGATGATGGTGGAGTCTCGTCCCTTTCGCGGTTCTTTAGCAAGGTTCGATAGACCCGTTTTGCCACCTCTCCATCCGGATCGCGTCTATGAAGATGAAACAGGATTTCGTAGAACGATTCCCACGAAAGATCTGCGAGTGTATTAGTTACACCTAGGTCGCGGAGAGTTTTGGAGATGTCAGTTTCGTCAACACCCAGCTCCGAAAAGAGCGGATATCCCGGGTTTACTGATGGATATCCAACTAGTGGCGAGATATCCTCCGCTAACGATGCTGTCGAGCAGGTCTGTGGGGTCTGAAGATCAGTCTCCTCACCTTGGACAGGAAGCCACTGACTCGTTCGGAGAATCCAGTAAGGGTGGGAAGGTACAGACTGCTCATTAAGTGACTTCCAATTTTGATGGTACTTGGGTTTGATTTCAAGTTTCGCGTCTGATCCATTCTTCCGCCAGCGATTAATCGTCTCTGGAATCGTCGCAAGCCACGCGAGGATCGCATAGGGATGTGCGCTTTCGACGATCTCCTCAAGTCGATCGACTGTTTCGACCCTTCGTAGCCGATAACTCCTTGTCGACCTAACGTCACTCGGGCTTTCTTTTGTTTCACTCCCGAATTCAACCGGATACTCCAATGTCTCAAGGACGTGCTCGAAAAAGTCAGTATTAGTCATCTCGCGTCGCTCTAATCGAGGCTCATCGGCGACACCCAACCAAAGCAAGAACGACTCTAGCTTGCTCACATCGTCACAGAAGTCTAATTCTGTGGGACTCACTACGAACAGCTCCTGATCCACTGACTCATACAGATGTTCGACCAATTTGCCGTTGGGGTACTCACCCGTTAGATAGAGAGAGCTGGCCTTTGCGAAAGTCCCGGTACGTGTCGGAATAACAATCGAGACTTCTGTGAGGCTCACCCCCTTAGCACCGGCTTCGTAGAGGTCCCACAGCCCACGTAGCATCTTCCGGCGCCACTGTGCCTCTGAATCCGGATCCTGAGAAACGCGGTCGTTCGCTTCCGTGACAACCGCTTGGACTAGCCCTGAAAGCTCGTACTCGCGAATATTAAACGACGATAGCTTCATTCGCAGATCTCGAATACTGGTCAATCCCCAATTTGACTGTAGCTTTGATGCAAGTTCAGGATGAAGAATGTCCCTTGGAACCCATGAGGGGAGTGTAATCGACTCTCCCTGTGGTGGGAGGAAAGTAGTTCGTTCAGGCGGAATTGTATTACCCTCGCCATCGACCAGAAGACGCGGTGGAATCTCGTCTCCAATGAGATTATTATCGACGAGACGGGTGATGATACCTGCTCGGGCTGCCATAGAAAGGTCGCTTGAAATACTATCAAGTCGAGTTCGTAGGTCTGTGTAGTCGATGTGCCCAACGTCTAGACGGCCCAGCTGGTTCTTCACATCATGACTGTTCGTGTGAATACAGACATCGTCGAATAACTCTCCTTGGAGTAGGTCATCAAAATCACCGGGAATTCGCTTTGCCTTTGCGGCTGTTGCAAAGGAACCATCCTGCACTGGGATGAGAGAACGCGTAGCAACTTCTGACTCAAGTAACTGCTTGAATGAAGTTTGGTCTGTATCTGGTGCTCCGAGGTTGTTTAGCGTAGAACCGATTGGTCCAGTGGGTGAAACTGTACGGAGAGCAGCCCACGGGGTTTCTTCAGATCGGTGATCCTCCGCTGCATCAATCATCTTCGACGCTAATCGTTCAGCGACAAATCGATTAGGGTCGCTTTCTATCAGGTGATTTCGTGATTCTGTCACCTGGAACGTGGCGTGCGCCAACATCGGAAATGGGAACGAGACCTTGGTAGGGAAGAAAACAA
>SL_4KL_010_BRINEDRAFT_10000595_pt1 | contig 18825 bp, 8 predicted proteins | sample SodLak_010_BRINE_2_FD_10664 | JGI IMG/M metagenome (IMG submission 10664)
CAGCGAGGTCGAGTTTGTCGTCGGTGCTGGCCGTGCCAAATACCTCTGCCCCGGCTCTGGATGCGAGTTGCACGGCAGCCGTTCCGACGCCACCGGCTGCAGCCTGGATCAACACCGACTCCCCTTCCTCGAGGCCACCCCAGCCGAACAAACAACAGTGGGCCGTGAGAAACTGCACGGGAAAGCCAGCAGCCTCCTCGAAGCTCATCTCACCCGGAATCGGGAGCAACATCTGTGCGTCGGCCGTGACGTACTCGGCGTACCCACCGCCGTTACACATCGCGACCACGGGGTCACCTTCATTGAGGCCGACACCCTCGCCTGTCGCGTCGATCGTGCCAGCCACTTCCATCCCAGGGACGTACGCCGGGTCCGGCCCCCCGGGATACAGGCCCCGCCGTTGCATGATATCAGCAAAGTTGATTCCCGCTGCCTCGACGGCGATTCGAACCTCACCGGGTCCCGGTTCAGGAACCGCTCGCTCGACGGACTCGAGGACCTGACTGTCTCCGTATTCGCCGACTTCGATGGCGTGCATGCTCATCCTGAAATGTGATTCGAGAGCACAGCGCATAAATGACCGCGAACCGGAAACAACCAACGGAACGTTGTTTTTCAGGATGAAAGCGGGGTGTACATGACCCAGCCTTCAGCGGGAATCTCGAGTGAGACCTCCCCCGCCGTGTCGACGGTGACGTCTTCGCCAGTGTCAGTTTGATCGACGAGTTCGAGCTCCGTCCACGAGGTCTCGACGGTCGTCTCATGCGGTTCGTCTCCGATATTGATGCCGGCGAGTAAATTGCCCTCGCGTTCGAACACGTAGCAGGCGTCGTCGACGTAGCGGTCGATCGCTGGCCCGGACGCGTATTCGTTTTGCACGCGAATGAGGTCCTGCAACGCCGGATCATCGAGGTCGGCACGGAATAACATTGGTTTGCCTTCGTAGGCGAGCAGGTACGCGTGTGCCAGGTCGATTTCGACGCCCTCCGAATCGTCAGGTCCGACACCGGGGCCGTTGATATCGTGATTCTGCGCAAAGGTGACTGCCACTTCAGGCCGGTGGTGAACGACACCTGGCTCGTTGTCCGCAGCGAGTTGTGTCATCCGTCCGCCGTCGAAGACCGACTGAATCGTGTCGTGTAACGGGAAATCGAACACCGTCATGCCGGTCTCAGCAAACTCGAGGAGACGGTCGATGTTGTGATCCCAAATCTCGCCGACGCGCCAGAGACCGAGTTCGTCCGCGAGCGGATTGATTTCGTCCTGGAAGTACCAGGGCCAGATGTGGCCGGCGGCATCGTACCGGAGGCCATCGGCTCCGACCGCCGCGATGCGTTCGAGATAGTCTCGATGAGCCGCTTGGACCTCGGGATGCTCGAGGTCGAGCGTTGGAAGGCCGAGCAGATCACACTCGTATTCGGCTTCCTCGCCGACCAGCTCACAATCACCCCCAAGGGTGCCGTAGTCGTGGAAGTGTTCGTCCTCGTCGAACTGTGGCCAGTCGACCTCGCCTTCAGGTCCCGGCGGATTCGCCATGTGATTCAACACGGTATCGAGAACGACCTCGATATCGTGGTCGTGTGCCGTCTCGATCAGAGACTCGAGTTCGGCTTCCGTGCCGTATGCCGAATCGAAGTTCCGGAGGTCGACGGGCTGGTAGCCAAGGGGAGGGTGTGGCTCGAGGTGCCCGTAGTAGGGGTGTTCGTCCTCGTAGAACCCCTCCTGGTCCTCGGTGGCCTGGTCTTCCCAGCTGAGTTTTGACTCCGATGGCTGTGGAACCCAGATCGTCTTGATACCGGCGTCAGCGACACGCTCGAGGTCGGATTCGATCTCGGCCCAGGGGGTGTGAAAGTACTGATAGGCGGCGTGTTCGTCCGCCGTTCCGAGGTCCGCTTTCTGCTCTTGTTCGGTCGCCCCTATGGTGTGGAGCGTGCCGCCAACGGCGGCGAGGCCAGCTAATCCACCAGCCGTATAGCCCAAGAACTCACGACGAGTGGGAACGTTCGACGGCGAGTCAGCGCGGTCCGCGTGGTCGTCCATACCCTCAATAAAGGCGCGAAGTATTATTTCGTAACGGTTTATATCAGGTGTTGTGGATCGAATAGAGAGGGGACTAGGGTGGAGCGAACACGTCCACATCGGTCTGGCGGCACTGATATCCCGACACAGCCGTCGGCATTCGTGTCCTCGAGCACATCACAATCCGCAGACATACGCACGAGCTAGGCTACTCTTCGAGCATCCACCGCTGATTCTCGCCCCCGACGTCCGCCCACTGGTGGACGTTCGCGCCGTTTTCAGTCGAGACTCCCTCGACGTCGAGTGCCTTCCCACTCAGGACGTTCGTGATAACGTAGGAGTCGCCATCGGGGTCGACTTCCCACAGCTGGCTCTCAACGTCTGCCCACGCCCACTGCTGGACGTTGACACCATCGTCCGTGCCGAAGTCGCTGACCTCGAGGACGCGTCCGGTTCCAACGTTTTCGATGACGTACTGATCGTCGCCGACTGCTTCGAGAACCCAGTACTGGTCGTCACCACCAACGTCCTCCCACTGCTGGACGTTCGCACCGTTTTCGGCCGAGTTGACCCCCTCGACGTCGAGTGCCTTGCCACTGTTGACGTTCACGATGCGATAGGTGCCCTCGAGGGTGTCGGCTGACTCCTCCGTGACAGTCAGCGTCGCTTCCGCTGTCATCCCCGCAACGGAGGCCTCGAGATCGTAGGTCCCTTGCACCCTGTCCTCGACATCGATATCGAGTGACTCGGTAGTCGAGGAGCCTGCCTCGACCTCGAGTTCGGAGCTGTCGAGCGTCTCGTCATCGATAGAGATGGTCAGTGTTTCGGTGATCGGATCTTCCCCGGCGGAAACGCCGATATCCACTGTTTTGGTCGTTCCCTTCTCCAGTTCGTAGGTCGTCGCGTCGAACTCGAGGGTCGGTTCCGTGGGTTCTTCGTCATCCGCTGGCGCGTACATGACCCACGCTTCACCAGGGATCGTTACCGCAACGGTACCGTCGTCACTCACGACGATATCCGACGCATCGCCTGCATGGTCAACCAGTGTTTCGCCGGCCCAGGAGGTATCGACGGTGTGCTGTACCTCGGCCTCACCGGTGTTAATTCCTGCAAGCAAGTTGCCGTCTCGCTCGAAGAGATAGACGTCGTGGTCGACGTGGCGGTCTATCACCGCCCCGTCGGCCAGATTTTGGGCCACCCAGATGAGTGACTCGAGGGCCTCGTCCTCGAGTTCGGGACGGCTTTCGGGGTCTGAGCGATAGAGCACTGGAGTACCCGCGTACGCGAGTATAAACGCCTCGGCGAGTTCGACCGCCCGGCCTTCGGGTTCGTCTTCACTCATCCCGGGGCCAACAGTGTCGTGGTTCTGGACGAACGTGACTGCGGCCTCCGGTCGCTCGTGGACGACACCCGGTGCGGCGTTCTGTGACAGGGTTTCCATGCTCCCATGGTCGAATGCGTCGGTAATCGCCGAATAAAACGGGAAATCGAAGACCGTCATCCCGGTGTCTGCGAACTCGAGCAACCGATCGACGTCTCCTTCGTCCCACACCTCTGCCACCCGCCAGAGTCCGAGATCGTCGGCGAGTGGGTTGACTTCCTGTTCGAAGTACCACGGCCACACGTGCCCAGCGGCATCGTAGCGGAGGCCGTCAGCTCCGAGACCGGCGATCTTCTCCAGGTACGCCCGATGAGCCTCCTGGACGTGCTGCCGTGACACGTCCAGGGATGGCAATGCGAGGAGGTCACACTCGTATTCCGCCTCCTCACCCTGGAGTGAACAGTCCTCTCCGAGCGTCCCGTTATCGTGGAAATCGGCGTCCTCGTCGAACTGTGGCCAGTCGATGGTCCCCTCCGGGCCGTTCGGGTTCGCCATATGATTGAGGACGACGTCCACGATCACCTCGATTCCGTGATCGTGGCAGGTCTCGATCAGAGACTCGAGTTCGGCTTCCGTGCCGAGCGTTGAATCGAAGTCACGAAGATCGACTGGCTGGTACCCGAGTGGTGGGTGCGGGTCACGCCATCCAAACGGTGACCGTTCGTCGTCATAAAAGCCGTACTCGCCGTCGTATGAGAGATCCTCGAATCGAAGCTTTCCGGCTGCTGGTTGCTGGATCCAGATCGCACTGATGCCCATCGCATCGAGGCGGCCGATATCAGCTTCGATGTCGGACCACGGCGTATGGAAATACTGGTAGGTAACGGCTCCATCGTTCGCTTCCGGACTCGAGGGGAGTGAGTCGGCGGCGACGGTGTCGAGTCGTGTTCCGGCGAACGTGAGCGCGCTGAGGGCGGCCCCTGCTTGCATAAACGATCGTCGATCGAGAGCGGTTGCTCTGTGGTGGCTGTTGTCACCCATGCCATTTCTTTCTACGAAGGGCGATGTAATAAATCATAACAGTTTTTACCAGATTTTACAATTCGGTCTATTAAATTCACCACTAAATGAAGTGGATATTCAAACATACTCGGTGTATGGCCCCCTGTCGCGCACCTTCGCATCGTTTAAGAGCGCGCTGGCAGACTATCGAGGTATGAGCGATAACTCACAGGAACTCGGTATCACCGAGTCCAAGTCGCACCGACCTGGCGAGTGGTACGCCGAAGTCGTGCAAAAAGCCGGACTGGCAGACTACGCCCCAATGGGCGGTTTCATCGTCACCAAACCCCGAGGCTACGCTCTCTGGGAGTCCATCCAGGACGCCCTCGATGGCTGGTTCAAAGAAACCGGTGTCACCAACGCCTACTTCCCGATGTTCATCCCCGAGAGCTATCTCGAGCGCGAGAAAGACATCGTCGAGGGGTTCGACCCGGAAGTCGCCTGGGTGACCCAGGGTGGACACAACGAACTCGAGGAGCGCCTCGCCGTCCGTCCGACGAGTGAATCCATTATCGCCCCGTTCATGGCCGAGTGGACGCGCAGCCACCGCGACCTGCCGATGCGGCTCAACCAGTGGTGTTCGGTCGTGCGGTGGGAAGCCACCGATACGAAGCCGTTCTTCCGGACGAAGGAGTTCCTCTGGCAAGAAGGACACACGGCCCACGAAACCGACGAAGAGGCCTGGGATGAGGTCTGGACTCGTCTCGAGCAATACGAGCGCGTGTACCAAGAAAAGCTCGCGATCCCTGTGTTGAAAGGGAAGAAGCCGGAACACGACAAGTTCCCCGGTGCGGACACCACGACGACCGTCGAGTGTTTGATGCCCGATGGGAAATCCGTCCAGGGTGGGACCAGCCACCACCTCGGCCAGAGCTTCGCGGAGGCCTTCGGGATCACCTTCGCCGACGAGGACGAACACGAGCGAACCGCATATACGACCTCGTGGGGGCTCTCCTGGCGGGCACTCGGCGCCCTCATCATGACCCACTCGGACGATCAAGGGTTGGTCTTGCCACCGACTATTGCGCCAACGCAGGTCGTCATCGTGCCCATCTGGCAGGAAGACACCGAATCGGAAGTGCTTGGGTACGCTGGTGAAGTCGCCAAAGCGCTCGAGGATGCCGGCTTCCGCGTCGAACTGGACGACCGTGACGAGCGCAATCCCGGGTTCAAGTTCAACGAACACGAACTTGAGGGCGTTCCCCTCCGCATCGAAATCGGGCCGAACGAGGCTGCGGACGATGAGATCACGCTGGTCCACCGGCCGGACAACGAGAAGATCACAGCGGATCGCACTGATCTCACGAGCACGGTCGACAGCCACCTCGACACGATCTACGACAAACTCTACACTGCCGCCGAAGCAACCCTCGAGGAGAACATCCGAACGGCAGACAGTCCCGAGGAGATCATGGGGACGATCGGTCGTCATGGCGGTTACGTAAAGGTTCCGTGGTGTGGCGATCAGGCGTGTGAAGAAGTGATCAAAGAGAAGGTCGCTGCTGAAATCGTGTTCCAGCCACTGGCCGAGGAGGGTCCTGAGACGGATGGGACAGCCAAACCCCCTGCAGATGACGACGCGACGTGTACGATCTGTGGTGAAGCCGCGGACGAACTTGCGTACTTCGCACGGACCTATTGACCAGATTCGTGGAAGCACCACTACGGTTGTGAATATCTCACGAACCTAATTGCTTAGCCCATCAATCGATACGACTGTAGCCGTGAGTAGTGTGTGTGGTGTTCATCCTTTGTGGTGGGCACTACGTGCCTCTGACACCTTTCTGTAACCTCTCGAAACCGACTCATAGCAAAGAGGTACTCAAATCCGAGTTTCTGTACTACCCCATGAACATAATATCCTAGTATGTGTATATAATACCCTTAGCCATTATGGAGTAACCTCTTATGCAAGTGTTTCACCAATACTGGTATGCAACAGCCACACCGAGCGTCATCCATCCACCAGCACGCGGGTCTCGCCGACCCTGCGGATGAACGCTCGAACTGCGGCGTCGGTGTCGTCATGGATCTTGATGGAGAATCGAGCCACGATATCGTCGCCGACGGTCTCGAATTGCTCATCAACTTAGAACACCGGGGAACCACTGGTGCAGAGAAAGCAACCGGTGACGGCGCAGGAATCATGGTACAGACGCCGGATAGCTTCTTCCGTGCAGTACTTGATGTCGCGCTTCCTGAGATCTACGCCGCGGGATCGATTTTCTTTCCACCCGATGCCACTGCCCGATTGGACCTCATCCAGGTCGTTGAGACGACCCTCGAGCGCTACAACCTCGAGGTCATAACCTGGCGAGATGTCCCAACGGATAATGAAGGGTTGGGGGCGACCGCCCTCGAGTCAGAACCTGACGTGTGGCAACCGTTCGTCGCACCTACCGATGAAATCGACCGCGAAACGTTCGACCGTCGCCTCTACGTCGCCCGTCGGGCGATCGAGAACGCGATTGCAGCGGCCGACATCGAAGGCGCAGACCGGTTTTACGTCTGTTCACTCGACTCGAAAACCGTTGTCTACAAGGGTCTCCTCAAAGGGGTGCAGGTGCCGACGTACTACGAGGATTTAACTGACGAGCGCCTCGAGTCGGGGTTCGTCCTGGTTCACGAGCGATTCTCGACGAACACACTCGGAGCCTGGCATCTCGCCCACCCGTACCGCAACATCGTCCACAACGGTGAGTTCAACACCATCCAGGGGAACGTCAACTGGATGCGTGCCCGCGAGACGGACCTCGAGAGCGAGGTTATTGAATCCTGTCTCGAGAATTGTGAGGAGACGGACGCCGTCGACCGGATCAAACCGGTGATCAACGATCCGGACCAGTCCGACACTGCGAGCGTCGACAACGCCCTCGAACTCCTCCTCCAGGATGGTCGTGACCTGGCCCACGCACTCCGGATGCTCGTCCCCGAAGCCTGGCGCGGAGACGACTCGATGCCACAGGCCCGCAAAGACTGGTACGACTTCCACGCCTCGCTGGTCGAGCCCTGGGACGGCCCAGCACTCGTCGCGGCGACCGATGGTGAACGGGTCGGTGCCGTCCTCGACCGGAACGGGCTTCGACCGTGTCGGTACGACGTCACCACCGACAACCGGTTGATCGTCGCTAGCGAAGCTGGCGCACTCGAGACCCCACCGGAAAAGCTGGCCGAACGCGGACGGCTCCAGCCGGGACAGTTGTTCCTGGCAGACCCCTCAGAGGGGCGCGTCATCCCCGACGAGGAGGTCTTCGACGAGCTCGTCGACGACCGCTACGGCGAGTGGGTCGCCACTGAACAGGTCCACGTCGACGACATCGTCGAAACGACCGCGAATGCCCCACAACACGCCGTGGAATCGCTCCGGCCTCACCAGGCGGCCTTTGGTTACACCTTCGACGAACTCGAGAATATGATCGAGCCGATGACCCAAAAGGGCAAAGACCCTGTCGGTTCGATGGGGGACGATACGCCCCTGTCAGTGCTCACGGCGTTCAACCGGCCACTCTTTTCGTATTTCAAACAGCTGTTCGCGCAGGTGACGAACCCTCCACTCGATTACATCCGAGAGGAACTCGTCACCTCCCTCGAGTCACGCGTTGGAAACCAGCGAAACTTGCTCGCCGAGTCCCCAGCCCATGCCAGACAACTGGTCGCCGATTCGCCAATTCTAACGGACGCACAACTCGAAGCGGTGCGCTCCTGTTCGGCGAACGATATTACGGCAACCACCGTCGACATCACCTACGAGCGGTCAGCACTCGAGACGAACGCAGACGGAACGCCAACCGGCGAGGCACTCGAAGCCGCCATCGAACGAGTTCGTTCCGATGCGGTCGACGCCATCGAGGCCGGCCACGACATCGTTATTCTCTCGGATACGGCAGTCGACGACGACCGGATTCCCATTCCGAGCTTACTCGCAACCGGTGGCGTTCACCACCACCTCGTCCGCGAGGGGCTTCGAAACCACGCCGGAATCGTCCTCGAGTCGGGAGACCCCCGGACGGTTCACCAGTTCGCCACCCTGATCGGCTACGGTGCGGACGCGATCAACCCCTACCTGGCCTACCAGACGATCGAAGACGTCACCGCCGGCCCGGACGGTGCCGATATCGAAGTCGCTATCGACGCCTACGTCGGTGCAGTCGAGGACGGCATCCTCAAAACGATGGCGAAGATGGGGATTTCCACGGTCGAAAGCTACCAGGGAGCCCAAATATTCGAAGCCGTCGGGCTCGATTCGAATCTCGTCGCGGAATACTTCGAAGGGACCGAAAATCGGACCGAAGGGATCGGCCTTGGCGAGATCGAGGCCGACCTGCTCGAGCGGCACCGGACGGCCTTCCCCGAGACCGACGGCGAAGACGAGCCAACACTCGACCGTCAGGGAGAGTTCGAACACCGAACGGGGGGGATCCATCACCAGTGGAATCCACAAACCGTCGGCACGCTCCAGCAGGCCGTCAGGTCGGGTGATTACGAACGGTACAAGGAGTACGCCGTCCAGATCAACGACCAATCGACCGAGCTTCAGACGCTTCGTGGCCTACTCGAGTTCGACTCCGACCGCGAGCCAGTTCCAATCGACGAGGTCGAACCAGTCGCAGATATCGTCGAACGGTTCTCAACCGCTGCGATGAGCCTCGGAAGCCTTTCACCAGAGGCCCACGAGAACAACTCCGTCGCGATGAACCGTATCGGGGGGAAATCCAACTCCGGAGAAGGTGGGGAGCCACCGGAACGGTTCGACACCGAACGCGAGTGNAACGTCAAGCAGGTNGCCTCGGGACGATTCGGNGTGACGAGTACGTACCTCTCGAGTGCAGACGAGATTCAGATCAAGATGGCCCAGGGGTCGAAACCCGGTGAAGGTGGACACCTTCCAGGGTCGAAAGTCAACGAAATGATCGCCCACGTTCGAAAATCGACACCCGGCGTTGGCCTCATCTCGCCACCACCACTGCACGACATTTACTCCATCGAGGACCTGAAACAGTTGATCTTCGATCTGAAGTCGGCGAACGAGTCCGCGGATATCAACGTCAAACTGGTCTCTGAGGCCGGCATCGGCACGATCGCCGCTGGTGTCGCCAAAGCCAACGCCGATGTCGTCCACATCTCGGGCCACTCCGGTGGTACCGGGGCGTCTCCACGGACCTCGATCAAACACGCCGGACTCCCCTGGGAACTTGGCCTGGCAGAGGCCAACCAGATGCTCTGTGCAACGGGGCTGCGTGACCGAATCCGCGTCTCTGCCGATGGCGGACTAAAAACCGGCCGAGACGTGGCCGTCGCCGCACTCCTCGGGGCCGAAGAGTACATTTTCGGCACGGCCTCGCTGGTCGCAGAAGGGTGTGTGATGGCCCGCCAATGTCACAAAAACACCTGCCCGGTCGGAGTCGCGACCCAACGTGAGGACCTTCGCAAACGCTTCCCCGGTGAACCAGAACACGTCATCAACTTCATGACGTTCATCGCTCAGGAACTGCGCGAGATCATGGCCGAACTCGGATTTGCGACCGTCGAGGAGATGGTCGGCCAGGTCGACATCCTCTCCCAGCGGACCGATGTCGACCACCCGAAAGCCCGAACGGTCGACCTCTCGGCAGTGATCGCCGAACCCGAGGGTGACGTCCGAACGAAAATCCGTGAGCAGGATCACGAACTCGAGGAGCATCTCGACAGAAGTCTGCTCGCCGAAGCCGAGGAGGCAATCACGACGGAACATCCACTCGCACTCAGTTCGGGGGTTACCAACGTCGACCGTGCCGTCGGAGCGATGCTCTCGAACCGGATCACCAGCGAGTACGGCGAGGCCGGGCTTCCCGAAGACTCCCTCACTATCGACCTCGAGGGAACGGCCGGCCAGAGTTTTGGCGCGTTCCTCGCCACTGGCGTCTCGCTCCACCTGACTGGGAGCTCGAACGACTACGTTGGGAAGGGGCTATCAGGTGGAAAGATCACGGTGAGAACGCCCGAAACCGTCGCCTACGACCCGAGTGAAAACGTCGCCATCGGCAACGTCGCGCTGTACGGCGCAACCGGTGGCGAGCTGTACGTCAATGGCGTCGCTGGTGAACGGTTTGCCGTCCGTAATTCCGGTGCAAAAGCGGTCGTCGAAGGCGTCGGCGACCACGGCTGTGAGTACATGACCGGCGGCGTCGTCGCCGTCCTTGGCGACACGGGCACCAACTTCGCCGCCGGGATGTCCGGCGGTGTTGCCTACGTCTTCGACCCCGAGNACGCCTTCGAGCGAAAAGCGAACACCGGGATGGTCTCCCTGTACGATGAACTGGACGAGTCCGACGAGGCGATGCTTCGTCGGCTGCTCGAGAACCACGTCGCCTACACCGGCTCCGAGCGCGGACAGGAATTGCTCGAAAACTGGGAGTCCGCACTCAAGTCCTTCGTCAAGATCATGCCGGATGCCTACTACCAGGCGATCACCGAGGACGGTCGTGACGACGTTCGGGGAGAGCTACCTGGCTCGCCTGGCTCCGCTTTCGACGCGGATTCAGCCGGATACGCGGCGAGCGACGACTGAACCCGTTTGTTGTGCCGATTCATCGCTGCAACCGCACTCGCCCTGTGCGTACATCGTCAGTACTGTACAGTAGACCGTCTTGAAAGTGTACAGATCTTAGATTTCCGGGCCACACCCGAGTGAACGGTGTGGACACGAGCGGCAGTGATCACCCGGTCTCGTCTCAGCAAATACGTCCCTCTCGAGATCAGTCAGTGCCGAACGAACGGCCCCCCACGACGGTGCGTCCTCGAGCGAACAGAGGTCGACTCGCGGGCCATCGACGTCGCCAACGAACATGTAGCCGACGGCGTCGACTGAGACGCCGAACTGGCGCTCGAGCGCGTGGCCGTAGAGGGCAAGCTGTGTGGACTGTGTCGGGTCGCGTCGGCGACTGGTCGCTTTGTAATCGAGGACGACGAGCCGTCCATCTGGGGCGCGCCGAAGGCTATCGATCGAGCCGACAACTCGACCGTCCATATCCTCGATGGCGGCCAACGAGAACGGGACTTCCACACCCCACTGGTCCCACGCGTGAACTGGAGGGCCGATACCGTCGGCAGTGGCCTCGAAATACCGATCGATACACCGCTCGAGGACGTCGATCGCTCCCGCTCGGTTCCTCGCTCGAAGGCGTCGGGACGCGATTCGTTTCCAACTGTCGCTGTCGGTGATCTCTCGATAGTAGGCTTCCTCGGCGACCGCGTGAAATACGGTCCCGACGAGGCGTGGGGCAGCCACGCCGGGATCGGGTCCGTCGACTGGCTCCACTTCGGACTCGAGCACCTCACTCCCACTCACCGGATCGTCGAACGCACTGACGACGTACTCCAGATAGTGTTTTCTTGGGCACGTCTCGTGACTCTCGAGCGCGCTGTAGCTATGATGGACCATCGCCGGCGGCGTCCGGGGGTCGGCTGTGATCGCTCGGACTCCATCACACGAGAGCGACGACGTCTCTGGGATCAAGGCCGCACATCGGCGTTCTCGAGGAACCTCCACCGATTCGATCATCGGAGCCGCGTCCGCAGCCTCGAGTAGTATCCCCGTTCGAAGCTGTCGCCCAAGGCGGTTCGTCACGTCGATCGCGGCGTTCGAATCGAGCGTCAGAACGCCGTTGGGACCGCTGTAGGTCAGATTGCCAGACAGTTCCTGGGCGGATCCCTCGAGTGCCTGCGTGTACTCACAAACGGTGTTCGGGTATCGCTCCTGAAGCACCTCGAACGCCGCCTGTAATTGACGCCAGAGGTCCATTCGCTCGCCGGCAGCTGACCACTGAATTGGGGACGCGAGGCACGCATCGACGAGAGAGGTGCCCAGAGCATCCTCCTCGCCGTCGTAGTCGTACGGTGATCCGAAGACGAACAGATGGTTCTCAGCTCGTGTGAGTGCTACGTGTAACACGCGCCAGGATTCGGCGGCGGGCTCGGCGGCCAGATCAGCACACAGCGGGGACTCGATCTCTGGGTCGAGGAGCGCCGATACCATCCGGTACCGGCTACTGTAGGCGTAATTCGACCTGACACACCACTCCTCTTCGGACAAATACGGGACCAACACGGTGTCGAACTCGAGCCCCTTCGCCTGGTGGACCGTCATCACGTCGACGGCGTCCGACGAGGTGGTCCCCTGCCGGTGCCCGCCAGCAGCCGTTCCCATTGCCCGTTCCAGGGCGTCGATAAACGCGGGTGACAGCGATTCGAGGACGTCGTCACCCGCGTACGAGTCGGCAAACCGTTCGATGCGGTCGAACGCCTGTCGGTCAGCCGCGTCGACGAACCACTCGAGGCGGGTTCGCGTTCGAAACTGACGGAAAAATGTCACAAGAGGCAACGCCTTGGCATCCGTACGGAGGCGCTCGATATCACGACGTGCTGCCTCGAGTGCCTGTGCCCCTTCCTCGGTGTAAGAGGCACCGGGGTGTTCCCACGGTGCCGACTGGAGTCTATCGAGAAGCCGTTCGTCCCGTGTGGCCAACTTCTGTACATCGCTCGAGGGAACACGATATCGGAGCAAGAGCACCCGACGGAGATGGGCGTCAGCTGCTGGCGTGACGAGGACACGGAGGTACGAGAGTACGGTTTGTATGCCAGTGGAGATCGATCCCGACCTGGCACCTGGCCGTTCGAACGGGATCTGGCGCTCCCGAAGGGCCTCCCCGACGGCATCGGCCTGTGCGTTCGTTCGTACGATGATGGCGATATCCGCTAAGGAACGCTCTGGGACGTCATCGACCGCACCGTTGATCAGTTGGGCTGTAACGTTTCCGGCCTGTTCGGCAGGTGTCTGGCTGAGTTCCTCACTTTCGATTTTGAGAACCCGTTTTGTCTCGTCTGCCGGTTCGTCACGGCGGTATTCCTGAAGCGTCTTCGACTCGTACTCGCCGTACTGGCACAGATTCGTCAGGTCTAAGATTTCCTGCGGTGAACGGAAGTTTTCCTCGAGCGAGATCGACTCGTGTCCATCGTCTTGCTGACCGAGTGTTTGCAATCCCGTCGGGTCCGTCCCACGCCACCCGTAAATCGACTGATCGACGTCCCCGATCGCCACGAGTGACGGCCGATCTTCTCCACCTGTGAGCGCCCGAACGAGCCGGGTCTGCATCTGGTCTGTATCCTGGAACTCATCACAGTACACCTGTTCCCATCGGCCGACAATCTCCTCGGCGACGGCGTCGTCTTCGACGAGTTCGGTCGCCAACCCAACGAGCATATCGAAGTCGAGCGCGCCAGCTTGCTCGAGCGAGCGGCGATAATCGGCGTACACAGCGGTGTACGACCGAGCCTCCCGCAGGAACTTGACGTACTGTTCGAGTCGACCGATCGGTGTCTGCTCGATAGTAGCCGTCTGTTGCCGATACAGTTGATCACAGAAGAGAACCCGCGGGAGGTGCTTTGTCCGGGGATCATCGAGTGAGAGTCTCGAGCGAACACGCGTCACACAACCCTGGAGCGTGCGGACGTACTGATCGATGTCTGAAACGACGGGGTGATCACGAAACGCGCTGGGTGCTTCAGCGATCTTCTCCCGACAGTAGGTGAGCCGCGTTCCATATTCGACCAGTGCCGATTCGGCGTCCTGGAGATGGGACGGTTGTGAAAAGTAGCGAAGAGCTTCGTTCTCGAACGAGAGATCCGCGTCGGCTTTCTCGCGCAACAAACCGAGGAGATCCTCGAGGAGGCCGAGCGTACGCTCGTCGGGAAGCGCCGCCTCGAGGGTCTCGGGGTCGATGTTCTCGCGGCTCATCGTGGCGATGAATCGATCGACTGGACCGGCAAGCGTCGTCGGCGTCGCTGGTTCGTCGTCTGGAACGTCGGTTGCGACGAAAGGGTACTCGCGCTCACGAAGCAACGACGCACATCGGCGTCGACGTTCGCGTTCGGTAACGACGTCGAACGAGGGTGACAGCCCAAGATAGTACGCATACTCACTGACCAGGTGGTAACACAGCGAGTGGTACGTGAACACGTCGACGTCGGGGGCAACGTCCGGCCCGAGACGGGCCCCGATGGCTCGTCGAATATTCGCTGCGGCCTCGTTCGCGAAGGTGACCACGAGGACGGCGGACGGATCGACCCCCCGCTCGGTAATAGCTTGCTCGAGACGGTAGACCATCGTCGTCGTCTTCCCCGTTCCAGCCCCAGCATCGACGGAGAGACTGGGAGCGTCACTCTCGATGACGTGTCGCTGGCGAGGGGTGGGCGTTACCCCCTCATTTGAACCCGATTCATCGTCCATCAAATCGCACCTCCGACGTGATGTGGTCGACACAACAGACCGTATATCCACAGGACGGGCACGTCTCGTCTTTCCGACGGTCCCATCTGTCGGTCGGATCGTAGCGGCCATCGACGATGGCCGTGAGGACTGCTTGCAGGTGTCTATCGACGACTGCGTTCCGGTGCTCGAGCGTCATCCCGAAAGTATGGTGATCGAGATATGAGGTGGTCAGATCGACTGGGTTCACACTCGTCGTTACTTCATCTCGGATCCGGTTGACGGTTACTGCACGCGAATCGAACAAGGGTATCTGCATGTACCGACAGGTGCGCACCATCTCGAGGTCGTGTCGGTCACGGAACCGTCGAAGTCCATCGATCACGGCCGACGTTTCGAGCAACGTGGCGACCAGGTCGGGTTCGAATCGATCGGTGTCCGGATCGACGTGCTCGTCGAACGCGGTCTCGATACGCCCCTCCCACGAGGGTTCGTATCGGAGGGTCGAGAGCGGAGCAGGGGTGGGGATGAATCGCACCCCGACGAGCGTCGAATTCTCGACGAAGGCGTAATCGAGTGGCGTCTCGAGGCGACAGGCGGGTCCGCGTTGAGCCTCGTCGGTCGCTGAAGACGCACCGATCATCGTCCACACACGAAGATCATTGCCGACGAGTTCCCCACCGACACCGCCAGCCCTGGTATCGCATAGCTGTCTGGCATGGTCGGCGCCGACGGTCTCGGCATACGCTCGGATGGTCGCCTCGAGCACCCGACGCTCGTGTGCTCGTTGTGCAGGGGAATGGAGATCCTCAGTGTGCCGATTCCAGGCGGCGGTGAACCGTTCGACTGCCCGTTCCTCGAGGCCCGCTACCGGACCGGCCCGAATTGCCGCCCGCAAGGCCGTCCGTACTGCCTCGAATCTGGCCTGCCGTGGCGCGACCGTGTCATCGGTGACGCCATCCACGACGGCGTACTGGTATCGGCGGGGGCAGTGGACGTAGGTCCGCACGTCGTCAATGTGGATCGGTTCCGTTCGTTCGCTCTCGGCCACAGTTCCCCTCGGTGGCGATGGCTCACCCGTCATCGCTCGACGTCCCCCGCGGCAAGTTCGAACTGCGCTCGTATTGCTTCCCGAAGGGTCGGGTCGAGGGTCTCGTCCTCGAGTAGCAGGGCAATCTCCTGGATGCGTTCAGTCGATACCGCGAGATCCGGGTCATGGCCCATCGATGCCGCTCGGAGGACCTCCTCGAGGCCCGCTCGTGGCTCCGACAGGATGGCTTCGCGAGTCTGTTGGCGACCGTGGGCAACGCCGCGAGGGGCCTCCGGGTCGATCGTCTCTATCATGATCCCTGGAGCCTCCCGAAGGGTGGTCAGGAAGCGGGACTCTGCGCGGGTTCGACGAAGGCCTGCCGTTTCCCGTCGATACGTGGTAAAGTACAGTCGGTCGCGAGCCGCACGGGCCCCCAACGCCAGCCGACGGCGGGATCGCTCGAGATGGTACCGAGTGAACCGGTCGGGGACCGCCGTGCTATCGGCAACCGGTTCGAACGTCGTCTCGAGCTGGCTTACGGTCGGTGCAGTCACACCGGGGAACCCGTCCATTGCACGAAGCCATGCCGTCGGAAAGAGCGAGGTGAGAAACGTCGTCCCCGGATACGTCTCCTCGATCAGATCAGTCAGGAACACGACGGGTCGGGTATCGTAGGCGAGCGCATCGATCGGACAGACCATGACGCCCTCTCCGGCGGTTTCGGCCTCGACGGCGTGGACGTGCGGGGCATCGTACTCGATGGTTCGTTCGAGCATCCGCACCAACCCATCCCAGTTTGGGGCGACGAGATCCGTCGTTTGGACGAACTGAGCGATCGAGCGGACTCGCTCGACGTTCTCGAACTGCGACCGAGCGTCGACCCAGTTCGCCTCCCGAGCGATCCGTCCCTTGAGATCGGTCGTGTGTATCCAGGCATCAAGGGTTTCCGTCACGGATCGATGACGGGTCGCAGTGAGCGCCTCGAGTGTCGCCCGTGCCTCGAGTCGGTCACGGATCGCTGGCTCGAGGTCGCCCAGTGAGCCACCCTGCTCGAGGGTTCGCCGTGCCCTGGCGACGGCGTACAACTCGCTGACGGCTGGGTCATCCGCCAGAGTTGGAGTGGCGATGGTGGCCGTCGGAATCGAGGCCTCTCGAAGGGCCGCGCGGACGGGTGGAACGCGTTCGGCGGAGGGCACGGCCACGGCAAACTCGCCAGGGGTGTACCCCGACCGGTCACACAGGGCCGCGATTTCAGTGGCGATCGCTCTCGACTGGGCCTCCGAGGTATCCGTGTCGATGTGATATGCGTTCGGCGTCGCACGGTTTTCGGTGGCTGATGTCTCGCTCCCAGGTTGCGTCTCGAGGCTCGTTGTGCCCAGTGAGAGATATCTGATCACCGGGTCGTGTGGCGATTGTGGAGGGTCGGTGTCGGGACGGTGTGTATCCAGCCCTGGAGCCAGTGACGACAGTGAACCCGGTTCGACTGCTGTCCGTTCGACACTGGCGTGGTGCTGGCCGAAGCAGACGAGTTCACAGTCGGCGGCCACCGTTGCCAGATATCGTCGGTCCAGGCTACGGAACTCTTCAAATTGCACGGCGAGGACGGCATCAATCGAATCCACGGTGCGGGTGCGGACGTCATTCGTATTCGACTCGAGGAGCGACACTGCTCGTGGGATCACGTCCGCTCGCTCGATGAATCCGCGAGCCGTCAACTCGTCGTGAAACCGGTCGTTCAGACTGTAGAGAAACTCGAGACACGGGTGGAGATCATCATTCGTCGACACCTGCTGACGGGTTGCCTCGAGTAAGAGTTGGCCGACGTCTCTGGCAAACTGGTCCTGTTCGCGTGCACGCTCGAGGTATGGTGGGATCGCTCGTGATGCACCAGCGATAAGGAGCGAGATCAGTTCGATCCGCTCTTCGTACTCGAGTCGCTCGAGGGTGGGGTCGTACCGCTCGATGACTTTCGACGCGTGTTCGGGGAGGGAGTCGACCTGTGGGACGGCCACCGCCTCACTTCGAGTGTTCGAAAGTGCATCTTCGAGGGCCTGCAGGCCTGCTGGGTGCCGTTTCAGCACGAGGACGTTCTCAGGGCCATGACGGTCAGCCAGGCTCGCATATGTCGCTTGTAGGCACTCGAGGAGGTCTGTGCGGGGATGCGAGAGCGCAACGAGTGTTCCCTCGAGTGGGTCGTGGCCGGCCATCGTCGTCTATCCAACGTAGAGAGGTGTTGGTATTTAAATGTGGGCGCAGACGCAGTGATGGACAGCAAGGAGACAGCATTTCTCGAACCGACAGGCCTACCACGACTCGAATGAACCCTGGAATATGCTCGAAATTGGCGATCAGGCACCATCGTTTGCACTGCAAAACCAGCACGGGAACACCGTGACTCTCGAGGATTTCGAAGGCGAACACCTCATCGTCTACTTCTACCCACGGGCGAACACCGAGGGCTGTACGGTACAGGCCTGCTCGTTTAGGGATGCCCGCCCAACGCTCGAGGCAGCGAACGTTTCCGTCGTCGGTGTCAGTGACGATCCCGTGTCAGACCTTGCGTCGTTCGCCGAGGAATACGACCTGACGTTCGATTTACTCTCGGACGAAGACGGTGCGGTCGCGAGTGCGTACGATTCATACGGCGAAAAACAGATGTTCGGTAACACCTTCGACGGCGTCTTCCGAAACACGTACGTCGTCGGGCCGGACGGGAACATCGTGGCTGTCTTCGAAGGGGTGAGCCCGGATGGCCACGCCGAAGACGTCTTGGCCGCGCTCGAGTGAGCGTGTCCTCGCGCCGATACTCACCCACAGTCACCGGGCAGTCGTGAGATGAGACGCAAAAAGAGGTACCGACCTTACTGGAAGGTCCGTCCCAGCTGCTCGTCGGCCGTCTCGGGATCAGCCGTCTCGAACTGTTCTTCGATCTCTTCGTACCGCTCGCGGGTGTCGGCGGTCACACTCGGTGGCACCTCCTCGAGCGCGTGCTCGAAGTGAGCGGTGCTGATCCGAACGTTCCCGACCGTGTCGGCCATGTCCTCGGGGTCGACCGTCTGGATGAACTCCCGGGTGGCAGCCATCGAGGCTTCACGGCAGACGGCCTCGATGTCGGCACCGACGTACCCCTCAGTCTCACTTGCGAGCCAC
>SL_4KL_010_BRINEDRAFT_10000597_pt1 | contig 18814 bp, 9 predicted proteins | sample SodLak_010_BRINE_2_FD_10664 | JGI IMG/M metagenome (IMG submission 10664)
GCTGTTCTAGATTCGAGAAGCGGCCGGAGGACGTCGCCCAACGTCGGGTGCCCGCGCAGCAGATCGTGGATCTCTCCTCTGTCTTGATCTCGCGCGATCGAAGCGGAGCTCGGCGAAAGCGCGGCCGCGAGAGCGTTGGCTACAACGTACCTCACGCTCGACAGCGGTATGGTGCGCCCTCCCGGCGTCACGAGCGTCGACACGAGGTGGAAGAGGCGCCACACGTCGCACGCCGGTATCAGATGGTACATACGTGCGGCTGAAGATGTTTCGGAGAAAGAAGTGAGCGGCGAGGGAGGCACGCTGAACACGGGGAGTGCTCCGATCGAACCTCTCGCAGAGGACGATCTTGATCGCGACCCTGGGGCCATGATTCGGCGTCGGAATCGACGCGAGGTCATGGACAATGGTTTCGCCGTCGTTCTGACGGATGTCGCCGATGTCGCCGATGTATGCGTACCGCACGCCATCCAAGCTCGGATCAGGGTGTTCGAAGAGTCGCGTTGCAGCCGGGCAAGTATTTGAGACCCGTCAACATGACCCGCGGATACGGAAGAAGACGAAGAAGCGCCGCTCCCCGGCGACACCGGGGAAAAGGGGTTCTGCTTGACGTCCTCGACGTTCTTGAGCCACGCCCCGGTCGCGACGTCCTCCTCGGTGATGACCATGTCGGGCCTGGCGATCCCGGGACGTCCCGTGCGCAATTTCCCGTAAATGCTGCGCATAGACGCCAGCGAGGAGTAAGGAGAGGAGACGGGCTTTGTCATTTTGGTCGACGCGGCCGCTGAAGAAGACGAGGCGAACAAGTCGGGACCGTGCATGAGATCGTCGACCGTTTTGCCGTCGATATGAACCCGTTCAAATCCCGTAGACGCAGCTTTTGTCGGTTTCGCGCCTTTGGACACTGATTCGAGGAGCGCGCGCATCCTCTGCCTCCGGTACCAGAAGGGAAACGGGTTGAACGCGCTCCGCAAATACGTATACTCGCGCTGCGCTTCCGTTGAAATAGCGAGCAGACGGGCGATGGATCGGCGCTGCGCTTCCCGGCCTTTGCGCGTCGAGCTCAGGCGCTCGACGTACGCGCGACGGTCGTCCGTCTTCTTCGTGCCGGCCATGATGTTGAGGTTCTCGAGGTAGTACGAAAACAGCGCGTCGTCGGGCTTCATGGCCAGCGGCACGACGCGACCGGAGCGCAGCACGAGCGCCCGTCCGCCCTCTTCCTCGTGAGACGCCACGTAACCGTCGTCGCCGAGCGCCTCGGCCAGCGCGCCAAACATCTCGCGCAGCTCGTCGCGCTTGGCGGTGGGACGCAGCGACACGACGTCCGACACGTACATCGCCACCGGGGCGTCGTCGCCCACCAGCATAGCCTCCTTTGTGTGCAACGGAACAAACACGGAATTCCGGGTGACGAGCCCTACCAGCCGGAAGCTGTAGTCCAGCACCTGGGCGCGCACGTCGAGGCCCATCATTCTGCGGAGAAGCCGTATTACGCACGACGCTGACTTGCACGCGGTGTTCGTGAAGGCGTTCACGTCGTCTTCTCCCCTCTGGAGGCATCCGGAGAGGATGGCGTCCACCACGAGCCGGACCTCCCTGAAGGACCTGTCGCTCGTCGCGTACATGAAGAAGCCGTCGTCGACGAATCCCTGCATAGCGGCGGCAATGTTGCCGGATGAAGAGGCTCGCAAACCGCTGAGCCTCCCCCTGCGCACGCTCTGCACCCTGTGCATGCGCTCGTAAAAGGGTCCGTGTTTCACGATGAAGGCGAACGGCTTGGCCAGCCTGTACCTCGAAGCGTCGTGACGGATGCTCTCACAGTCTACGGTTACATCGCCATCCCGTAGTCCGCCGACCGACCCCACGTCGCCGTTCCTGTCGAACACGACGATGTTGATGCCCAGGTGGTTGAGCCAGGGCAGCTGCATGTTGAAGAGCCCCAGCAGCAGCTTGTGCGCCTTAACCATCTCGTGGTCGCGCAGGTACGCCTTGAACTTGGCGAGCGAGTCGTACACGAGGTACTCGCGCACGACGGCCGGGTCCGATGTCGCGCCCCTTTTGACGAGATCGACCACGCCGTGGAGGTTCAGCGCGTCGTGGTAAGCGCGCGCGCCGAGGAACCACTGCGCGAAGCTCTTGAACCGCGTGTGATCTACCTGAAGCGTATGAGATCCCGCGGTTCCCATGAACATGCGACAAACCATGCCGTCGTTCATCGCCAGGTAGATATCCGGCGTCAGGTGTTCGCAGATGTGCTCGACCAACGCGGTTATGGTGTTAATGCGATAGAGCGGAGGAGAAACACGAGGAGCAATACCGCCTCCCCTTGTGTTACCGGGCATCTGCGCTCTGCCACGTGGTGGTGTGGGGACGCTGCTCCTGCTGCTCCTCGCCTTCGTCGTGCTCCTCTCCTCTCCTCTCCTCTTCTCGACGAAGGGCGCGAATATTTCTTCCGCCGACTTCAGGGTGCTCAGCATCTGACGGAGAAAGCTCTGTCTCCCTTGTGCTATGCCGCGTCTGACGTAGCATTTAGTACCATGTGTAATGTGTCCGCTACCATCGTCTCTGTTTCCGCATCGCAACATCAGACCGTAATCGCCATTCAAAGGCCGCGAAATAGCGGAGGGTATCATACCGTACCTACCCTCGGCGAGAGGAACCGACGATTCGCCCAAGATGTATTTCATGTCCGTCGAAACGTCGTCGGATGACGGCGCTTGAGAGAGCAATTCTCCATCCGTATGAGATACGGTTTCCCCAGGACGAAAAGAGCGATCCTTGACCCGGTCCGCCTTGTCCCCCCTCGCGATGTTGCAGACGTCGTACCTCTTTTCGGGCTTGCGGAAGCAGCAGGGCATGCACAGGCCTTCGGGATGCTGCTCCGGCGACAGCAGCCCAGGATAGCGCGCGGGATTCCCCTCGAAGTAGGACGTGAACACCATCGGCTCCTCATCGACGCCGGGCACCGGGCACTTTCTGCCATTCTTCTCGAACTGCTCCAGCGTCATCGGCGTGCGCGACTTTGGGCACCACACCTGCGGGCATATGTAGGCGTTTTTCTGGGCCAAATCCGCGGTACTACCGTACCATAACGGTTTACCGTCGAAAGAGTTCGGATATTCGGTCTCTATGCGTCGCAGATCGGCTTCGCCGACCACGATGGGCTGCCTATCGTTCACGGCTCCACATATTCCCGCGTATTTCGTCGATCCATGTGCAGGACGGTTGTCGAACAGTTCCGCGTCGGCTCGGTACAGGGCGCGCAGCACCTCGCCTTTCCCGCCTTCTGGATCCGCCACCGACAACGAATCTTTCGAAGAAGATTGGCGGTGCGGTAAGGAGCTGTCCGGAACCGCTGCCGCTACAACGTCGTCTCCCGACGAGACTATATCGCCGCGCATTTCTCCGATGTCCGATGCCGCGGAAACATCTGCATCCGTCGCACCATCCAGTTCCGAAGCCAAGAGTTCCTCGACGTGCGCGTCAACCGCCTCTTCGGCGCGCTCCCTCTCCTCTCCCTCCTCCCCTGCCTCTCCCGCTTCTGCCACGGCTCCATCGTCCCTGGCGTCTTCGGTCTCCCGCTGTTCCTCCCTTCGCGCCTGTTGCCGCTGTTTAGTGGTTCGCTCCGAACGGCCGCTGGTATTTGCCGATGACGACAAGGTGGGCGCAACGTCTGCACCGTCGATCGCGGATATTTTGACGTAATCGTAGAGCGACGTCCTGTCTTTTCCGCGATTATAAACCGCGTAATTGTTCACGGCATATTGTATCAAACGGAATACATGATGCACGTGGTGCGACGGCACTGCGTTCGTAAATACGCGGAAACCCGAGTACCCCTGGTTCACGACCGTGATCGAGGGCACCTCGGGCAGCGTCGGCCAGTGGTGCAGCTTGAACGCCTCGCGCGCGAACCTTCCGCGCTCCAACTCCTCGAGGCGACGTGACATGACGGATTCTTCGGACGCGAATATGTGCGAGAGGCGGCTCACGACCTCGTCCCTGTCCAGCGCCGTCTTTCTGATCAGACTTGCGACGGTGAGCCACGTCATCAAGCTCCCGTGACGAGATGTCCTTTTGACGACGGCCCGGAACGAGGCGTCCTCCCTCCCTTCGACGGGCACTACCAAAGAAAAGTACGGGTACATTACGCTCGAAAGGAAACGCGCCAGCTCCTTGATCGTGGGGGAGGCGAGCTTCAGGGGCGGGTCGATCATGGCTGTGTAAGACACGTTCACGAGATCCGCGCTCTTTCGCGCGTTCGCGACGAAGCCGGTCAGTGTCGGCGAACCCTTTTTTTCTTCGAGGAGCACCGAGTCATCCAGGGCCACCTCCTTGAACCTGACGAACACGTTGAGATCGTTCAACGGCCGTATGACGTGCTCGTTCACCAGGTCGAGCGTCCTGAGCGCGTCGCGACGCCTCCCGGGCTTGAGCACGGGGAAGGTGCACATCGTGTCCACCCTTCCATTCGACGTTATACGACATTGCCCGTGGAGCATAGATGAGCTGCTAATCCTTCGAGATCCACCCGGTCCGACAGCGGATGCAGAGGCAGAGGCGGAGGAAGAGCGGGAAGGAGGCGGCGCTCCTACGGCGACGATCTGAATGTAAGGGGTTGAGCCGGTCTTTCGACCGCGCGGAACGATCCAGCTCTGCAGTGTAGCCGTGTCGAGAGTTCCCTTGTGAACCGCTATACGGCTTACTTTGTACATGTGCGAGTAGCCGTCGTAGTATTTGACGAATGGGGCGTGCGCGCTGACCTGGAACAGGTTGAATAGCACGTCCAGGTCGATGGAGGTGTCAGGCATGCGGCCCTGACCCGCTCCCCTTGAGAAGCCAAGAGGCTCGACGTCCGTCTTGATCTGAAGAAATAGTAAGCCGCGGGTGTTTCCTCGCGTCGTAGTGACCGCGCGATCCGTGGTCGAACGGTCCGAGGGGGGGCGCGACACTGTCGACGACGTCGCGCGAGGTTCCCTGCCGACGCTCTTCTCCAACTCTGTCAGCGCCAACTCGTCCTTGACGACAGCCTCCCCGACGCGCGCCTCCTCCCCATCCTTCTCCTGTTCGCGCCCCTCTCCTTCTTGCCTCCCCTGCTGTGCCCGTCCTCCTCCATCCCGGAGCCGAGGAAAATAGCGGGTCACGAATCCGTGTTCGATCAGCGCCAGGCGCTGCTGGATCTGCGGATCAGATCTTCGGTCGCTACTACCCGCGGATATTTCCGAGCGCGCCCTGGCCCGGACGTCCTCGTAAAAAGCCAAGTCGAGAACGATCACCGCCGAGAGAGCGCCTTCGTGGGTCTGAGAGGTGAAGGATTCGAGGAGCGCGTCGTCGCTGGGGAAGAATGCGTGAGCGCTCCTGGGCGTTCCGTCGGCGTTGACGAGATCGAGATCGGGTTCGACCGTGGCTTTCATGGGATGATAATCGAATACTACGGCGTATCCACCGCTAGAAACGGCGCGAAAGCTGCAAGGGAAGGTGACCCGACGCAGGCCGCCGAGCTCATCGTGAAGTATGCGAAGGGCGTGCTCCGGCGTGACGTGCTCCTTGGTCTTCGGGGAGGGCGAAGACCCTTTGCCGCGAAGATCATAGTACCCGTCCCTCATGCGATAAAACGTTTGGTACAGAGCTTGACGGCTAGCGAATGAGGCGCCCCGGAACGTCGACGTCACCACAGCCTTCGAAAACGTCTCGGTCTCCGATTCGGGTTCGACGCGCGCCTGCCCCTGATCGAGGTCTCGCCTCCCGTCAACATCGTGCTTGTCAAAATACGGATGTTCTCCGGCCAAGCGCCTTGTCGTCCAAACGTAAGCCTCGGCATACGCGCGCTCCCTACCGCTCTCGAGGGAGGACAGCGCCCGCAGCGTCTTGTGCTTGGCGGCCCGTAAGCTGTCGTCCGGTCGTAATGCCACGCGCTTCACGTAACGGATTTTATTGCGGGGGTGCTGCTGCTGGTTCAGCGCGAGCGCATCTTCGTAATGCTGTCCAAAAGCGGCGACCAAGGCCGACCGTGCATTCGCAGGTATTTTTTGCGGGTTTAATACGCCGCGTTCTATCCGTTCGAGAGTGTCGAACGCCAGTCCCCCGACGCCGTCCGCCCCATCAGAAACCGAACCGTCGCCCAAGAACACGTACGTGGTATACCGATCCGCGTCGTGCCATCTTCGCACGTGGACGATGACTCGCGGATGCGATGATGACGTCGCAGGATTCGTCCTAGGTTTTGGGATACGCATACGTCGCTTTCCTTTTACAGGTAGTATTAGTTATAAAGTGACACGGTTTTTTGACCCATCGACAAAAAACGAATAATAATCGGCTTCGCGGCACGCCATAATAGGGAGGGAGACAGGAAAGGGAAGGCCCATCCGTTTATCGGCAAGGTGTCGGGCCTTTATCGTCATCGAAAGCACGAACGAACGGACGGACGACGCGAGCGCGCGTATCAATCCACAGTAAAAAAACAAGACAAAGCCAAAGAAAAGAGCGCGTCGGTCGGTCGATAGATAGGTCGTTGCCCTGTCCGCTCCGCTCCGCTATCGCTCTCAAATACCGCCGCATAACAAAAGAACCGATAGCTACCCGAAAGCGTCATGGCGGCTATAGACGACGTGCAGTTCCTGTTAGAGAACAGCGAAGAGGACTCTGTGCAAGTGGTGGTGGACAGCAGGGACAGGGACTACCGCATCCATCCTCATCCATCCGAGTACGTCGTCAACTTCGACGTGCCTATTCGTAACGTGTACGGGCTCGAAGTTCTCGACGCCACGTTGGCGTCGTCCATGTACAACATCGATCGTCACAACAACCAGTTCCGTCTGGTTATGATCGACTTTCCGGGGCCGCTCAAAGAATCGGACAATGGCAACCTGGCCGGAGCCGACATGGCCGAGACCATCATCGTGGGCATGGGGCGCGTGCGGCTGTTGCAGCGATACTTCGACGAGATGCTGCCGTTTCTGGTGGTGATCGAAAAATTCGCGTACGATAAGGCGGTAGAAGAGGGGGGGTTCTCTCCGGAGGGAGTGCCCGAGACCAACGACCCGGCTCTGGGCAACGTGTCCGACTGGTCTTCGTCCGCTATACTGATCAGGAACGCTGCGGTTGTACCCGTCGTTCGCCACAACAGCGACCACGACAACGACCCGGGGTACGTCGTGGTGACCCTTGATACGGATGGGAGCAAGTATGCCGTGAGCCGCCAAGAACCGTTGGCGAAGATCATCGAGAGTCCGGGTTCGATGTATTATCTCACCGTCAACCTCGACAAGCACGTGATGGAGGAAGACGCCGAGACGAGCGGTAGCAGCAGCGAGGAAGAGGGAGGAGATCAGGGAGATCAGGGAGATCAGTCGGGCGCCTCAACCGGTGACACCAACCACGACGACGACGACCCCGCGCGCACCATCATACACATGGTATGGTTCGAGATCGTGCCGACAACGCCCGCGTCGTTGGACGAGCTGTCCGACATGGAGACTTTCTCGATCCGGCTGAGACCCAAGGACATCCACATGACGCCCGCTTCTTACGACCTGGCGCAGCTTAGGAACGGCGTAGCGGAACACCTGGACGACGACGACATCGATCTGACCGGCCAGCACGGCATGCAGCTGGAGCGCACGTTCAAGTTCACCTACACGTGCCCCCGGATGTTCATGCTGGACATGGGGCACTCGACGATGCGCGAGGTCCTCGGGTTCGACGCTATCGACGGATCTCACAATTCCGGCGATCCTCCGTACCGTCAGATCCGGTTCGGAGACAACGACCACATCTTTCTGAGCGTTTACCACCCGCCCGAGGACGAAGAAGGCGATTGGCGCTTGACCTCTCCAGGCGTGATCTTTCTGGGAGGGGAGCCCTACGTTAAGCTGCGCTGCCCCGAGATAGAGGACTTCTTGAGCTCGAGCGCCGCTGGATACGGTGCATATTATACGGGTTTCGCGATCTTCAAGCTTGCGGGCAACAACATGGCCACCCACCTGCGTTTCGACTTCGGCAACATCAAGCACAAGCCCATTCATCCCATCGGCAAGCTGCACCGGCTGACGTTCAGGTTCGAGCTCATGCGTGGCGGTCTTTACGACTTCAAGGGCGTCAACAATATGATGCTGCTCAGCATCAAGAGGTACGTTCCCTCCCAGAAGATGCGGTTCGAGGGGTCGGTGCTGAACCCAGAGTACGACCCTAACTTCCTGAGGTACAGACTGCGGCAGCTGGTGCACCCGGAGGATCCCTCCGTGAACCTCGAGGAGTTCGAAAGGCGAGTGCCGCGCCCTTCGGCGCCTTCTTCTTCGTCCAGAAGGAAGAAGAGAGGATGCGGAGGCTCCGAAAAAAGCGACGACGTCGACAACAAAGATGAAGAGGACGACGATGACTGCGAGCGTGGCGCGAGTCGCAGCGAGGAAGGGATCCGTACGGTACACACCGACAACGAATCCGTATACGATTACTCTACGGACGATTCTTTCGACGATTACCAAAACGACTTGCAGACGTGGAGGTAGTCGGTTGGATCGATGATGCCAGGGAATGCAGAAACGGTCGGGTGGAGGACGCGCCCTGGGAGGGAGCGAGCCGGCCTGCTATGCTAATCCGTCGGTCGATCTGATCGGTCGTTTTTTGACTTTTACATTTGTCCCGTCACGAATTTGGCGAAATCCGTTCCCGCGTCGTGTTCCAGCCACTTTCGCGTCGTGGAGATCATGTCCATCGTTTCGCGCTTGGAAAATGATGGAAAGACGTACGTGATCAGCACGAACACGGTCGACGCCACGATGCTCGCGTTCGCAAAGTAGACCGCGTTGAACGACGTGCCCCCGAAACGGTTTCTTTCTCGACGCTCACCCTCTCCCCCTCCCGTATCGTATTCTCCTTCCTCGACAGACATGAAAAACCTGGACACGAACACGGAGCCGACGAAAATCGTCAGGATCGAAGCGCAAATGACTAATACCGTGGCAACGTCAATGCCGTTCAAAAACCAATGCGTCGCGGCGGGAAACGCTTTGCGCACCGGGAGCAGCAACAGCATCGGGAGAAAACCCGCTACGCCGTACAGCAGCGTGTATAGCAGACGCGAAGCGGTGTCGGCTCTGCCGGGTAAGAAATCCGCAAGTCCGCGCAAATACGGACGTCGCGTCAGGAACAGGCGCGCCCTCGATATTGCCCTCGCCAGGTGAGGCACGAATCGGAGCTCCTCCATGACCCATCCCGCTCCATAAGAAGACGCGTTCATCAGAGCGACGATAGCACACAGCGCTCGTGTGCGGTTAATGTTCTCTGCAATTACGGCGGGAGCCATTAAACTCACCCTCAGCATGTCCTGTAGCACGTCTCCCGGGAAGATCATGTGGTAAGTGTTGTAAAAGGTGGTGCCGACGTCGAACATGCTGTTTACGGCCGGCCGGCGCTGCAGCCACGTCAGGAACGCTTCCGGGACCCTGGAAGCGTCTATGACCGCCCTCTGCATGTACTTTGACGGGACGGCTTCGTAAGCCAGGCACACCAGCGTCAGCAGCGCCACCGCCAGCCACAGCAGCGCCAACGCTCCCCAGCTCGCGAAGAGACGGGCCGTGTTGGCCAAGATGTTCACGCGGTCTCGAGGCGCTCCCAGTGCGCGCAGCGCCTTCTTCGACGTATCGAACAGCATGCCCACGAAGTCTAGGGGAGGGTTCGGGGGCGCCGAGCCGCGCTCTGAGGCCAGGTAGTCGCCGGCGCGTTCGAGGCCTTCTCCCCGCTCCATGGTGCGGCCTTCGCCTCCGTCCTCTTTCTGCGTGAGATCCAGGCGCTTGTCGAGCTCCCACCCCTTCTGACCGAACCAAGCTACGGGAAACGCCGTTCGGTAACCTACGTCGGGGGGATCTTCCTTCTTTTTGTCGTCCTCGATGCCTCGGTGTCGACGGGTGTAAGCTCCTAAGCCGCACGTAAGGGACGACATGTGCGTGGCTTGACTCGCTTCGTGTACTATATGTTCATACAAACTCTGTTGCGATATGCGTGCGCGCGTGCGTGATCGATACGATAGGATCTATCTATCGACAATCACGCCGCGCGTCCCCTCATTACTTCCGTCTTTCTTGAGGGGAATTATTTTCTCATTCCTAATTATTATACCTAGCCCTCTGCTGTGCACGCGCGCGCCCGGCTCATTCGATACGGCTAATACGATGTCAGACTACACGCTTGACGGTACCGAAATTTTTCTGCGCTTCTTCAAGTACATCTTCGAGGGCGCGATCGTAGCGACGGCAGCTTACTTCATTCCCGGCAAGAAACTCCAGGCCGAAGAAATTCTGGTGCTCGCCTTAATCGGCGCGGCTACCTTTGCCGTGCTGGACCTGTTCGCTCCCTCGGTGGGAGCATCTGTGCGATCCGGAGCAGGTTATGGCATAGGCCTAAACCTGGTGGGCTTTCCTGGCGGTGCACCCGTCGTAGGTAAGTAAGAGTTCGTGAGAGATCGTTTCGAACAAGCATCGAATCGGTGATAAGGGGATCCGCACCATGGCGATAGCGAAAGACGGGTTCACAGAAGTATAAGTTTCCATTCTTTTTTACAAGCACGATACGTGGCAATCGAGGAATCGCTTTGTCATCTTCTTTCATTCTCTAATGAAAGAGCAACTGTTTTCGGGAATCGGTGGAATGTTCCTTGCGTTACGGCATGTTTTGTACTGCGAAAAAGAGACGATAAATAAAAGGCGAGCCTTTGGGAATGTTACTTTACCGTGAAGGTATACAAGTCGTGCATGGCCTGCCAGAACCCCCATCCTCCGGGCGCGTAGGCGCGTTCTTTCCAAAAGCGTTGGATGACGCTCGCCGCGTCCGTTTGTCTTCGTAAACGCGCGCGTCTGCGTTGACTCACGCGGATCCAAAAGCGCATCAGGAGCACGCTCGACAGCGGAGAAGCCCTCCGACGCTCAGGGTGGCTGTAAGAATATTTTTCACGGCACGTTTCGACGCAATTCATCGCCGTTCGCAGAAGAAAGCCGCGCGCGTCCGGATGCCACACGGAGGAGTGCGCGTGATTTTGGAACAGGTACAACACGGCCGAGTCCAGAGGCAGGCGCGTAGCCGCCAAAAGGCGCGGAATGCTCGACGATGACACTTCGCGCGCGCTTTGTAAAATCGCGTCGGCGCATTTATGACAGTGACTGACGGCGGCATATCGTCGTTCGACGGAAGAAACGCTCAAGATGCTGGCGATGTCCCACAAGTTTTCTTTACGAAGAAGGCAACACGCGGTCCCCGGCGGGCTCTTCGTCCAAGGAGGAGCCCGGAGGCGACGACGCTGACCATTATTGATGCGATCGTCATCCACGTATCGTCGGCCGTACGCCCTGACAGAAGCCATCTGCCCAAGCACGCGTTTTAACGCGTTCACGGAGCTACACCGAGTCGTCCGCGCGCTCTCCCGGAAGCTGTTCAGACGCGCGTCCTGGGACGAGCGAGCCCCGTGCCATTGTTTTTCGATCATTTGTCGCTGATGTTCCGACGATAGCCGTGACACGAGCCTGAAACATCTTGACACGTTTTCGATCTTAGCTTCTCTGTCTCCGCAATAATCTTCTTCTTTCGTCCGGGATGTCGGCGGCACGTTCCAGACGAGCGCTTTGATGACGGCCGTCGGAAAGCCTATGTCTTCCTGCGTATATCGTCGGCCGCGATGGCACAACGCGTACTCGATACAGCCTTCGGAATCCCCGCAGGAAACGACGGAGGCCGAAGCGGCGGCGTACACGCACGTGCGCCGGTCGAGCGGATCGTCTTCCGCGAGCGCGCGCCAGCGGTGCGCGTAAGCAAGACAGTCCGACCTGCCTTTCAGGGCCGCCACGGAGCATTCGAGATTCGTGAGTATGCGGCCTTCCTTTTCTCGAGCGTGTCGCAGACAAAAGAGAGCGCCGCTCTCCTCTTCATCTTTTCTCTCGCGCTTCGTGGACGATGACGCGACGGTCTCGAGTCGATCCGCCTTGTTCAAACGGCACTGACGTCTTTGCAGCCCTTCTTCGTACAGATCGTCCACGAACGCTTCATCGGATATTCTCACCCTCACGTAACCGCTCGTTGCCGCTAGTGTGGCGTCCTGTCCTCCGTCATAATCATAGTCTTTATTGGCCGCCGCCTTTCTCCTGTTCCGTATCTTTCTGTCAATGCGTGCTGCTTCGGCGAACACGAATTCAAATATCGTTTCTACGAGGAACTTGCGCAGGCAACACATCTCGTCACGGTGTGCGTGCGCAAAACGTACGTCTACGGTCACGAAAGGCTCGTCGACTCTGTCGTAGCTGTGTACCGCTCCGCATCTTCGACCGCTCTCGTCATGACGGCGTTGTGCGCGACAGCGAAGAAACATCAATTTCAGAGATTGTCCATCACGTCCATCGTTCCATCGGCACAAGCGTCCTTCCAGGGAGGCGCGATAACTGGCGGCGCCGCACACACGAGAGAATGATCTCTTCAGAGTCGATATCCCGACGTCGTCAAACCGACCTAGTAACAACCCGTCCCCGTCTCTGCTCTTGCATCCTCCCTTGTACGCGCGTAGGCGTAACGACGTAGCGTAAAGGACGGGGACGTCCCTCCCTTCGTAAATTTTTGTCGAACGAAATCTTCGAAAAGCTTTGCTGTCTGATACGCATAACCGTGCTTTCGTAAAAAAGCGGGATCGGTCGTGTCCGCATCGTCTCTTCTCTAAAAATACGCGATCATATGTCGTCGACATGGAGGGGGGACGACGACGTCGTGTCTCGACAAGAAAGGATAATGACAGCGGCGAAGAAAGCAAGCGCGTGAGGGACGCCAGGAACGCCAGGGCCGTGCGGTAAAGTGCACGGAAAGAACGATGAATGGGGGTCTTCACCGATAGACAGACGGACGGACGAACGATCGAGAGCGAGGGGTGTCGATGTGATGAATTGAGGTGAAGCTACAGATAACGTCGTCGCATATCTCTATCTGTCCATCGGCTAGACCGCCCTTGCGCGTTTTTTTTGGATCGTTGCATTGTCACACGCGTTTCCTTCTTTATGTTCGGTCATCGTCGCTTCATCAGGGTTCGTTTGCATTATGAGTTCGACGACACTCATCAAAAAGTTGTTGCATGTACGGCAATATCCGCAGGTGTTCCATGACGGGTATTTAGCGGTCAATTTTGGCACTCGTACACAGAGCGCCGTAGCTCGAAAACTGTATCCAGAGAAGATTGCAAGATAAAAATATATAAATAAGCGACAATACTTGACCGGGTCGATCTTCTTAACACTGGCTGTAAGTCACAGAGAACAGAGACACTCACGCAGGCAGGCAGGCAGACAGACAGACAGACAGACAGGCAGGCAGGCAGGCGCTGTAAGTACTGATTTATCGACGTTCATTTTTCCCTGCCTTCACTTTCCTTTGCGCTCGCGTGACGCGATCGACGCGATCGATGTCATTGATGACATCCGCGGCGGAACGAATGGAAGGAGAAGACGTCGTGATGGAGGACGCTTGTGAACGGAAACGCGACTCGACGGTCGCGGATGTTTCTTACGTTACTTCCGAGACGAGAGAAGAAGAGGGGACCCCAGGTCCCATGATCGACCGCATAGGACTCTCGAAGGCGGTGAATGAACTTTCGACGGTGCGTTTGGTGGGCCGGCACCAACAGGAGGGCTGTATGTGGATGCTGGAAAAGGAATTCAAGTCGGAGGGAGTCCGAGGAGGAGTACTCGCGGATGACGTCGGCCTGGGCAAGACGTACATGATGGCGGGAGTGCTGAAAGCGAATCCCATGCCTCGCACCCTGGTGGTGACGCTGGTCAACGTCGCCTTCCAGTGGATGAAGATCCTGCGCGACTTTGCCGACATCGACTCCACCATGGTGCCCAACCACTACACCTCCGTGCCGGAATGCGCGCCCAGCGTGTTCGTGACCACGTACAGCAAAATCCGTAAACGTCCGCGCTGGGTCATGACGACGCACTGGGATCGCATCGTCTTGGACGAGGGCCACGTGGCCCGCAACCCTGCGACGACCACCTACGAAGCGCTCTGTCAAATACGCGGAGATGTGCGGTGGGTGCTCAGCGCCACGCCGATCCACAACAGCACTCGGGACGTGCTGTCGTTGTTCCGTTGGGTGGGCGCGATCCAGGATCAAAAACGGACGACCAGCCTGAAAACCCTGACCGCTGAGTACATGATGCGCCGCACTTTGAACGGAGAGAAGCAGCACACCAAAGAACTCGCCCTACGCGAAATCGACGACCAAATCGTGACCGTGGACTGGAAGAGCGCGTACGAGAGGACAATGTACGGCCTACTAGAGAGTAAGATGTCGAACTGCGTCAGGTCTTCCAGGAGCAAGGACGAGCGCAGGTGCATCGCCATCGAAGCCATCATGCGCCTCCGCCAAATATGCGTGTCGTTCGAGGTGTACGAGGCGTCGGTGCGCAGCCGAACCGCACACGAAGCGGAAGATGACGAAAGCAGCGGCTCTGACGAGGAGGAAGAAGAGGAGGACGAGCACGAAAGACGCAAACGGTTGGCTTTCACGTGCGTGTCCGACGAAGACGACGAAGGTGAAGAAAGAGAAGAAGAAGAAGAAGAAGGAGATGACGTGTCCACGAGGGAAAAGGCGGAGACGATAGCTCGCAAACTCGCGGACGACGTGAACCTCTTGGCCGAGGTCGAGAAGAAATGCACGAAGCCCCGGATTTCTTCCAAAATGCGGTATCTGTGTAATGCGATTGTGCAGAGCCTCAGAGAACGCGGACGGGACAAGATCATCGTTTTTTGCACCTTTATGGTCGAGATGGAGATGCTGACCCGGGAACTCGGTACACGGCACGTATCGTGCGCGACCCTCCACGGAGGCATGTCGAACGACAAACGCAACTCCCAGATCGAGCAGTTTTCGAACCCCGGGTCGCCGACGAACGTGCTGGTGGCGCAGATCATGTGCTCTTCGACCGGCATGAACCTTCAGTGCGCCAACGTCGTCTTCATCACTAGCCCCACCTGGAACCCGTGTATCGAGAAGCAAGCCATCGGCAGGGTGCACAGACAGGGCCAGACGAAACCTGTCGTGGTGCGCAGGCTCGTCATGAAAGATTCCGTCGAAGAGCGGTGCATCGAGAAACAGTCGCTGAAACTGGGCGTGATCAGGGAGAGCCTGGGCGCGGAAGCCTATGACGAGGACGGGGACGAGGGCGAGACCACCGAAGAAGACGTCGACGTCCGCGACGAATGCAACCAGAATTCGTACGCGTTGATATCCGCGCTATAGTTCAAATTTCCTTTTTGGAGGGCCGTTCGTTTTCGAATGTTGCCTCTATGTATACCTAACTCATCCGATGTCGAAGAAAAAGGAAATCGTAGGAATAGGCGGAGGCAGTTATACGACCGCCATCGCTCTCACGCTGCTGGTTCTTGTCATCGTGATCGTGCACTACTACGTGGTGCTGAAGCCGGCGCTACGGGAACGCGAAAAGTATATGGACGGTATGCTGGACGTACAGGATCCAAAATTCGACGATCCCAGCCTGTCTTTTCCGACAAAGTGCGTGTCGTGTGAACGGCAGTTTCCCGTAGGAAAAAGATGGGCCGCCCAGCCCACCAAGTGTTTCGCATGCGAAAGACACATGCTCGCGGCGGGTGGCCACGAAGCGGCACAAAATACGCACCCGAACAAGTGCTTCGCGTGCGAGTCATCATGAGGACAATTACATATTACATCGTCGTCCTTCCTTGTTCCTGTCGCTTCTCGTTGCCACCTTCTTCTTCTGCGGCTTTTTCGAGAGCGGTTCGGGTGAGGGTATTGCGCTCGGACACCTTTCCATCAGGCGGTCCGTCGGGCGTCCTCGGCATCGTAGGAAAGGCTTTCTTCGGAGCCCAAGGCGCCATGGGCTCTTGCTGTCCGGCGTTGTTCCCGTTGAATTCCATGGTGTCTTGGTATTTTATGGTGGGCGATACATATGAATGTCCGCGTCGATTTTTTTTTCAATACGTCAACGCCGGGTACGCGTAATAGGGATCCCCCCGCCAATGATCCGCACCTAAAACGAAAACGGTCTTTATCATCATACGCAACATCATACGCAACATCACGCGTAAAATCACGCGCAACATGTCGCGACGCCGCGCCGTGTCTCGAGATGAAGATGATGTCGGAGACGCCCTATCCATGAAGCTCAGTCTGCACGAGTCGTGCCCCACCGAAAAAATAGAGGACGGATCTATAGACCACGAAATGGCCAGCCTCGATCTTGGCGGCAGCGACGATGCCGCGAACGCGATTGATCATGACGTCCAAAAAATTACGGACACGTTTCGAAATACCGCGTTATCGTCGTCGGTGTGTGCGGAAGATTACATCGAAGCATATCGACGCGACCCTTCGATGGTCGAAAAGCGCATTTACGGTATAGAACCGCCGGTCGACGAATGTCTACGCCAAGATTACTTGGTTGGAAGACACGGTTCAGTCTATTTTAAAATTTACATCAAACGGGACTGACTTGAGCAGGGCGATACGTCGATCGATCGCGCGCAGAAAAAATCCGCCGAGCTTTTTAGAGCAGAGACGACGGGTATCTAAGCTGAGCTGAGCTAAGCTAGCCGCCGAAATAGCAGCAGCTCCGAATGTCGAATCAAATCACCGCGTACGATCTGCACTGCAGCATGCAGCACCGCCGTCAAAAGCAGCGCGAATGCTTTATCGAGATCCTCGAAAAGTGTTATACGCGCATTCGAAGGATGTCGGCGAATAACCAGACGCAGTGCAAGTACGAGGTGCCGCATTTCCTCGTCGGAAAACCGCGTTACGACGTGGCGACGTGCACGTCTTTCCTGGTGCGCAACTTGTCCAGGAACGGCTTTACGGTACACATAACTCCTCCGTGCATACTGCACGTGTCATGGAACATGTCGGCTCCCGTTGAAGAGGAGGAAGACCCTGGATTTGCCGAATATAACGACGCCGTCCGCGACGCGTCGCTGCTCTCTTCTGGACATTCCGGACATCATCACCATCATCATCATGCGCGGCCTGTTTCTCCGCCATCTTTGCCGCGTACTCTCCTCAAACAGCCTCCTCTGCCTTATCAGAGCCACTACTGCGCGAACTCGCCACCACCGGCGCGCTCTCTCAAGCACGCCCATCCGGACATCATACCCGCCGTTGTCTCGCCGTATGCTGATCGGAGAGCGCTCCCTGTCAGGGGTCACGTCGGAACGGTTTCTTCTCTGATCCCGTCTACGACCCCATCTACAGTTCAGGGTCCGGTATACCCTTGTCACACGCCTCCACACACGCTTTCGCACACGCTTTCGCACACGGCTCCGCACATGCCTCCGCACACGCCTCCTCCGCACACGCCTCCTCCGTACACGCCTTCGCACACGTCCTCGCCGCTTTTCGCGCAGCATCGACACCAACATCCCCTTGTTCCTCCCAACTCCGTCGGTGTACCCGTTTTTCGACGTCAGCCTCCGCTGCCGCTCCCGATTTCGTGCAGATCGTCGTCGCCAAAATCGGACGTGAGTTACGAAGACGCGAGATCGGCGGCTCTATCGACAGCGACAGCGACAAAAGAAACCGCAACTACGACCCACGCCCCCGAAGACGAGCTGCTCTTCAAACGCCAGCCCCCTCCAGCATCAGGCTCTTCGACCCGTTTTCACAGATCCATCGCAGAGTTCAAACCCAGCGGGAAGTTTAGGTTGAAAATTTAGTGTAAGAAGCCACGAACCGCAGAATGTCCGGGATCGTCCTCTGGCCTTCGAAGGTGGCCACCGTGTCTCCTCCCTTGGCCAACAACACCGTCGGAAAACCCGTTCCCGCGTAGTACTTGTCCGCTTCGTCGCTCTTGGATTCGTACGACTCCATGTAGACGCCGGCTTTCTCCAACTCTTCCGCGTGTTTTTTTTTGAGCTCTTCCCACACCGGGTCGAATTTGCGGCAATAACCGCAACCGTCCATGTGCAGGTACACCAAAGTGTAACGGTCGCCCGTGGTGGGCTTGCCATCCTCCTCGAACTTCTCCTGGAAGTAGTAGTGTTTGTTGCCCCCGACGTTTGCGTACTTCTTCGAGGCCTCCTTTCTTGCCTCGCTCGAAACGCTCACGTCGTCTTTCCTCATACCGTCGTAATTATAGACGGAAGACCCGAACGATCGCGCGTCGTCCGACGAGTCGCTCCTCGCGTTTTTGATGACACGGTACAATACGTAAATGATCACCGCTATCAGGGCGGCGAGCAAAATGTAAATGAACACGGTGAGTGCGACGCTTCCGCCTCCCTCCTCCGCTGCCCCTGCCTCCGCGTTCTTTGGAGGAAGCCTCTTGACCGTGGCGGGCACGCCCCTTGTTCGCGGTCGAGCGTTAAACCTGGCATTTATCCTGCCGGCTGACGTTTTTCTGGTCGTGGGCATCGTCGCGTGTGGTTGTTGGGGGTTGTTTCGATGGCTCACGGAACGAAATATATATACTCTTAGGTTACAGAATATTTGTGATGCGCGACGCTCTGAAACAATTCGCGAAGACGGTCAGGAGGTCGGTCAAGTGGCAGGATGAGGTCCGGATGGGGTCCGGCGCGAGGCGCGTCGCGAACGACATTCCGCTCGAATTTTACGCGCCCGATGAGGTGGGTGCGCTGTATGACAGCGTCAGAGAGTCGCTGCTGACGTCCCTCTGCACTTCCAACTCCTCCGGGACATCGAACCCCATCCGCGTCGAAGAGTACATCCGAGCGCAACCTTTCCAGGAAGCTCAAGACACGGTCAGGAAGCTCCTGTCGGGGGGGCGGGAATGGAGGTACATCAGCCTGCAGG
>SL_4KL_010_BRINEDRAFT_10000603_pt1 | contig 18711 bp, 14 predicted proteins | sample SodLak_010_BRINE_2_FD_10664 | JGI IMG/M metagenome (IMG submission 10664)
TCAGCTGCAATCGGTACCGCTACTGCTCCACCCCCTACACAGGGTACTACTCAACAGGGTGTCACAACCGCATCACCTGCACAACCCCAGATGAGCGACCACACGGTCCAAGAGCAACAGTACGCTGCACTACCACAGCAGCCAGCGATCGACATCACTGAAACAGAAGACGAGCTGTTCATCTATGTCGATCTTCCTGGATTCGACACCGATGATATCACGCTCCAAACTGATGATCAGACGCTGATTATCACTGCAGAGCGCGATCTCAAATTGGATGAGAGCCACCAACTCATTCAACAGGAACGCCCAATACGCATGGAGCGTCTTGTGCAGCTCCCACTAGGGGCGACAGGAGAAGATGCCAGTGCAAAGCACGCAGATGGTGTCTGTCGAATCCGAATCCAAAAAGCCGAGTCAAGCAATCGACGAACAATAGGCTTCGAATAGACACGCACTCGAAGCCCGTTCTATACCACCCCACAATCGCTAAACCACCCCCACGTGACCCGCTTAGGCTCGTACTTTTTATACGAGCCGATCGCCCCACTTCGTTGATGACTGGACACCATCAACAAAGCAACTCTGTCTGAGTCAGTACAGTTTGGGGCGATCGGCTCAGCATCCACCGCGACACACCCATTTTATCCCTCTAGGAAAAGGTAATATACAACCGGTCACTCACTGTGTAGTAGGTCAAAGTTACACTATCACACGGGCATCATGCTGTGATGGGTAACTGTAAAGATATGAAAGAGTACACACGTATTTCCGAACTTAAACACGCCGGGCAGCGTATTACAGTTCCAGACCACGCACGCGACGTTACCGTTGAGCCAAGTACCAAACCGGGATACCTCCGTGTATCGTACATTACACCGGTTCATCGAGTCCCAATCGCTGATGCATCCGATTCACCAGCAGTCTCGTCGGGTGTCGATAGTGCAGCGGACGACTCACCGGCATATATCAATTAGTATTCCTGAAACGGTGTCTTATTCGTTGGCATCCCGAAGATAGCTGATTGCTTCCTCGTCTGAAACTTGTGTGAAGTTCCGATAATGTGATCCTACCGCACCAAACCAGCGTGGAATGTCAACGACAACAACTCGATCGGCGATCGATTTGAGTTCAGTAACGGTCTCCTCGGGTGCAACGGGAACTGCAAGTACAACTGTTCCAGCGTTTGCTGTGATGAGTTGTTGGAGACAGGCCCGTGCGGTTGCACCAGTTGCAATCCCGTCATCAACGAGTACAGCAACAGCACCGTCGACGGATCCAATTTCTGCCTGTGGATACTGCTCCACCTTTGCAGCAGCAGCCTCGGCTTCTTTTGTCCGTTCTTGTTCAATATAGGCTGCGTCAACATCTAACTGCGCTATGACCGGCTCATTAAGCCACATGCTTCCATCGGCAGCAACAGCACCGATCGCAAGCTCTGGATTGTGGGGTGCACCAATCTTTGTCCCAATAACCACACCTAGCGGTACAGAAAACGCGTCTGCAACCGGCTTTGCGACCGGAAGTCCCCCGCGAGGAATTGCAAACACATAGTCGGGCTCAATACCCTCTGTTTGGAGCTTTGCCGCGAGTTTCACACCTGCATCGTGTCGGTCTACAAAGGTCATGGTATCACGTTATATACAGCTGTGGTGGATCAACGACTTCGTCTGCTGCTTCCCGCCAGCTGTGATGTGGCTGCCAATCTAACAGCCGATCGGCTTTCTCCATTGAAAACACACATGCATCATTTTCAAGCGTTGATTCATCAGGCACTGCATCAAAACACTCGGTAAATAGTTCGATTGTTGGTCGATCAAAATAGTTCTCAAGCGCCATTACATGAACTGGCTCGTGTACTGGCTGTTCATATTCAGCTATACATTCTATCGAAACTGCTACCGCTGCTGCAACATCTCTGACGTCTATGTAGGACCAAAAGTTTCCATCTCCTGTCTGTACATCTGTTAGTTGCTCGTCTGTGCGGCAGTGATACTCGCCAGGATACTGTATCCATGATGGCCGAAGCGATATTGCTGACACTTCTGCTTGTCGAACAACCATCTGGGCGATTTCTTCTGCAACAACTTTCCCGGTGCCATAGGGGTCTTCGGGTAAACATTGTGCGCCCTCTGTAATCGGCACCGACTGCGGATACTGCCCGTCACGGCCAAACGCGTAGCCGTAGACGCTCTCGCTTGATGCATTGATAATATCTGCACTGATACGACCTGCAGCAGTCAGGACGTTGTATGCTGCGATCGTATTCGTTTCATATACCTCACCACCGGAGTGCCGAGTCGGTGATGGATGTGCTGCCCAGTGGACCACGTATTCGGGCGCAATTTCGCCGATGAGATCGTACGTTTGTCCCCGATCGGTTAGATCAACGGCTCGGAAATCAACGTTCGGCGCTGGTGAGACCTCAAACCCCGGATGTGTGCGGTCAACACAGACTACCTGATATGTTGATGCTAGCCGATCCACGATCCATGCTCCGGATCGACCCAATCCCCCCGTCACAACGACTGTTTCCATACTAATCCCATTCTATGTTGTGTGTTAAAATACCACATGACAGCGGCCACTTCAGATACGAAAACTGGTCCGTCTCCGGTAGTGTTTAAGCCGGCGAGTGACTATCAACAGATATGAAATGGAGTACCGATTGGGGATTGCGTGGCCGCATGGCGATCACGATGTTCCTGCTCTTTGCCCTCTACATTGTCTTCCTCGGATTCCTTGTCGGATCCGGGATGATCGGGATGACGGGTGCAATCGTCGTTATCGGCCTGTTCTCGTTCGCCCAGTACTACTTCAGCGACCGAATCGCGCTTTACAGTATGGGTGCAAAAGAAGTGTCTGCAGACGAGCACCCGGAGCTACACCGCATGGTTGAACGGCTCTCTCAGCAGGCAGATCTTCCAAAGCCAACAGTTGCGATCGCTGATACACAGGTTCCAAACGCGTTTGCAACCGGTAGAAACCAGAAGAACGCAACTGTTGCCGTAACAACTGGACTGCTCCGTACGCTTAACCAAGAAGAGCTTGAGGGTGTGATGGCTCATGAGCTTGCACACATCAAGAACCGTGATGTGATGGTGATGACGATCGCATCGTTCCTCTCATCGATCGCGTTCTTGATTGTCCGCTGGGGCTGGCTCTTTGCGGGCAACGATCGAAATGCACCGCCTGTCTGGGTTGCGATCGCCGTCTCGCTTATGGTGTGGGTCGTTTCGTTCCTCCTGATCCGCCTCTTGAGCCGCTACCGCGAGTACTCCGCCGATCGTGGTGCTGCGGTTATTACTGGGAACCCCGCCGCACTTGCATCAGCGCTCATGTCGATCAACGGCCGAATGGACACGGTTCCGAAAGAAGATCTGCGTGACCAAGCCGAAATGAATGCGTTCTTCATTTTCCCGATTCGATCGGGCCTCATCGGAAAGCTCGCAAGCACGCACCCATCCATGGAAAACCGTATTGCAAAACTCCGTGAGATGGAAAAAGAGATGGCAACTGCGTAATTGCATTCGCTGCAGCCAGTATTCCACACTCAAGTTCGTCGGGTCTTTTACTCTTACACCCGTACACGTGTGTATGGGAGTTTTTGATACGATCCGATCGGTCCTCGGTATCCGTGCAGAAGCGGATGCAACGCGGGATGCAGATCCGGAGGATCTCTTTGGGATGTCCACCGCGTACGTAACCATGGAAGCTGATCTTGGCTATGACAATGCCGGTGCTGCTGCGCTTTGTTTCTCCTCCGTAGACAGCAATAGTTTCTCAAAAATGGTCGAAGAGGTTGAAGCCATCCTTGAGGCTGGCGAGGAAGAGACCGGAACAACATTCCGTCGACATCTCGATCATCACGGCTACAATTGGGTTATTCTTGAGGATGCTGATCCGGAGGATTTGTTGACGAGCATCCACTTTGCTGCAGACACCTTCATTGAGGAGGGCTACGGCTCACGGCTGCTTGCAGCGATCTTTGCATTTGACAAAGGTGATCACCACGCCTACTGGATCTACTCATTCCGTCGGGGTGGCTACTATCCGTTCGTTCCAACCGGCTCCAGCACGCGAGACAACAAAACGGAGTTCAAACTTCAATCTGTGCTTGACGGTGAACTTGGGATCGAGTCCGATGAAAGCTACTGGTATCCGCTGTGGCCCGATCGTGCGGGCGACTATCCGTGGGAGTGAGTGCGTAAAAAAGCGGACGTGAACCGCTCGCTTCCTGCCGCTGAAACCTGCTATTTGAGCGATCGCTTTGCTTGTAGTTTCACTTTCACTCTACGGTAAACGATGGTTTATGTATGGAGGCGAACAAGGACAAACTATGCCAGAAGACGATCTTGAATCCCTACCAGGTGTTGGTCCCGCAACCGCTGATAAACTTGTAGAAAACGGCTACGAAAGCTACCAGAGCATTGCAGTTGCGAGCCCGGGCGAACTCTCCAACCGAGCAGATATCGGAAATAGTACTGCATCAGATATCATCAATGCTGCTCGGAAAACTGCCGATATCGGTGGCTTCGAAACCGGGGCAACTGTGCTTGAGCGCCGTGAGCAGATCGGTAAACTCTCATGGCAGATTCCAGAGATTGACGAGATGCTTGGTGGCGGAATCGAGACACAATCAATCACCGAAGTGTACGGTGAGTTCGGTGCCGGTAAATCGCAGGTCACCCATCAGATGGCAGTAAACGTCCAACTCCCACCGGAGCAGGGCGGCCTTCGCGGTTCGTGTATTTTCATTGATTCGGAAGATACGTTCCGACCAGAACGGATCGACGATATGGTCCGCGGGCTCGAAGATGATGTAATCCAAGCGACCATGGACGATCGAGAGATTGACGGCTCCCCTGGTGACGAGGCTGCAATGGAAGAGCTTGTCAATGCATTCCTTGATCAGATCCACGTCGCAAAAGCGTTCAACTCCAACCACCAGATCCTGCTCGTAGAGAAAGCAAAAGAGATCGCAGGGAAACAAGAGGAGACAGAATGGCCAGTTCGAATGGTTTGTGTTGACTCCCTTACTGCACACTTCCGCGCAGAGTACGTTGGCCGTGGACAGCTTGCAGAACGACAGCAGAAACTGAACAAACACCTTCACGACCTCATGCGGATCGGCGATCTGTACAACACGTCAATTCTTGTTACGAACCAGGTTGCGTCCAACCCTGATTCATACTTCGGTGATCCGACCCAACCGATCGGTGGAAATATCCTTGGACATACGTCCACATTCCGAATGTATCTCCGAAAGTCGAAAGGAAACAAACGGATTGTTCGCCTTGTTGACGCACCAAATCTCGCAGACGGCGAGGGGATCATGCGAGTGAAAGGCGAAGGTCTCAAACCGGAATAACTGGATTCTTCGTACTGCTTTTGTATTGTTTTCTGACTGTTCGGATATTTTCAACCGTGCCGAAACGAAAATATCTGAGTGGAAACGCCCTCTCGCGCATGTACTGGCAATATTGTCCGCGCGAAGCGCTAATCAGCCAAAAGTAACTGAAATCTGATAATACATCTGTTAACTTTCCTCGCAATATTTGTCCAATGACACGTTGAATTACAACCTTATATTACATTAGTTCATCCTAATATTTTGACTTTGTAATATATTTGAGGTCATAATTTACCTATCTCAACTCTAACATTTATATGGGAATGTTGCACACAGTTCAACCGTGACTTCAAAGACAATCCAAAAGGGAGTTCGTGGAATAGTCCACAAACGTTGTGAAGAATTATTATTTACTAGTGGAAATTACAGTTTTATGGGTGATAGATCATGATCGATCTCACCGTACTCGAAGTAACTGTTGGCGATCTTGAACAGATCGCAACAGGGATGAACCTGATGTGGGCGTTGACTGTCACCTTCTTAATTTTCTTCATGCACGCTGGCTTCGCGATGCTTGAAGCAGGACAGGTTCGATCGAAGAACGTCGCAAACCAGTTGACAAAGAACATGCTCACGTGGGCAGTCGGGATTGCAGTGTTCTTCGTAATCGGAATGGGTGTGTCAAACAACGTCGGTTCGTTGCTTGGCGGTGGCGAAGCAACGCCACTTACCATGTTCGGTGAGAGTTCGTTTGACTGGGTCATGTGGCTGTTCAGTGCAGTGTTCGCAATGACTGCTGCAACGATCGTTTCCGGTGCGGTTGCAGGCCGTGCAAAGCTTCGTGCATACGTCGCATACACGTTCTTGCTTGCAGCCGTTATTTACCCGGTTGTCGCAGCAATGGTTTGGTATGCACCAGGCGGTACACCAATCCTTGCAAGTCTCGGATTCGCTGACTTCGCAGGCGGAATGGTCGTCCACGGTGTCGGTGGTATTGCCGGTCTCACAGCCGCATGGATCATCGGCTCACGCATCGACAAATACAATGACGATGGTTCAGCAAATGTCATCCCTGGCCACTCGATGACATTCGCCGTGCTCGGGACACTTATTCTCTGTTTCGGTTGGTTCGGATTCAACGTTGGAACCGCTGCAACAGTTATTGACGCCGGTACGTTCGAACTTGCAGACTTCAGCTACGTCGGTAGTGTTGCAATGGTAACCGCACTCGGTATGGGGCTCGGGGCACTCGGTGCAGCAACCGTTTCGCTCTACCTCAACAGCAAGGTTGACACGCTCTACGTTGCAAACGGAATGCTCGCAGGGCTTGTCGGTGTTACGGGGCCAACAGACCTCATCACCCCGATGGGTGCAATCGCGATCGGATTCATTGCTGGCGCACAGCTACCGATCGTCTTCCGTTTTGTTGAAAAACGTCTCAAAATCGATGACGTCTGTGCTGTCTTCCCAGTGCACGGTAGTGCAGGAATGCTTGGACTCATCCTCTACCCGCTCTGGTCGATTAACGGAACACAACTCGGCGGCGGTGTTATCGCTGGTGGATTCCTTTCGATCGAAGCAAGCGCATTTGTCCCACAGATTGTCGGTGTTGCAGTGATTACGATCTGGACAGTCCTCGCAACAGCCATAATCTGGGGTGGACTCAAAGCGATCGGTCAAGCACGTGTGACACCAGAGCACGAACAAGATGGGCTCGACATTGCAGAACACGGTGTCGAAACCTACCCAGAGTTCGGCGGCAACCGCATTGCCACTGATGGCTCCGGCCTTACCGAACACAATATCCGTACCGATGGTGGCGACGATGTTCCTGCAAGCGGTAAAATCAATATGATCACCGCAATTGTCCGCCCAGAAAAACTCGGTGCTATTAAAAAGGCGCTCGCGGAAGCTGGTGCACCATCACTGACCGTCACAAACGTCTCCGGACGTGGAAGCCAGCCTGCAAAGAAAGGCAGCTGGCGTGGCGAGGAGTACACGGTCGATCTCCACCAAAAAGTAAAGATTGAGTGTGTTGTTGCAGATGTCCCTGCTGAGGATGTTGTTTCAGCAATCCGTGATGCAGCAAATACCGGTGAGCCGGGAGATGGCAAAATTTTCGTCCTCCCAGTAACCAACGCAACACAAGTCCGCACAGGAAAAACCGGCGTGGAGGCAGTCTAATACGATCGGGTACCTCCCACATCCGCTGCCCGTCGATCCGTTCCGGTGAGCACCGCCGGATCGACACTGCCCAACCGTATCGCTTCCTGACGCGCGTCCGTTAGTGACTTACATTGTGTGAATCAGCTACGACGATCCACTTCCACACGCAGCCCCAAAATGACGCACAGGGGCTGCGATTACTTCTGTTGTGTATCGCTATTTGAGTGGCAACACAACCGATCTCCAGAACGATTTTCTCACCCCCGATCGAATTTGGGTGTATGAACCACGATCGCTCACGCGCACTGTACGACCGAGCACTCTCAGTGCTTGCAGGTGGTGTCAACTCTTCGGTTCGAGCAACCAAGCCGTATCCGTTCTTTATTCAACGTGGCGATGGCGCACACGTCATCGACGCTGATGGGAACCGATATCTCGACTATGTCATGGGATATGGCCCGCTTCTGTACGGACACTCCGTCCCTGAAGAGATCCAAGCGGCAATCCAATCACATGCATCTGCGGGGCCGATGTACGGTGCACCAACCGAGATTGAAGTCGAACATGCGGAGTTTGTCTCTCGACACGTTCCAAGCGTTGAGATGATCCGGTTTGTGAACTCCGGTACTGAAGCAACTGTTTCTGCAGTCCGACTTGCTCGTGGCTACACAGGTCGTGACAAGATCGTCATTATGCAGGGTGGCTACCATGGTGCGCAGGAATCAACGCTCGTTGAAGGCTCTGCGGAACATCCGAAGCCAAGCACTGCTGGCATTCCTGAGAGTTTCGCACAACATACGATTCCAGTTCCATTCAACGATACCGAGGCGATCGAGCAGGTATTCTCCGAACACGGCTCAGACATTGCGGGTGTCCTTGTTGAGCCAATCCTTGCGAACATGGGAATTGTGATGCCTGTCGATGGCTATCATGAGACGCTTCGATCGCTGTGTGATGACCATGGCTCACTGCTCATCTTTGACGAGGTTATCACTGGCTTCCGTGTTGGTGGACTTGGGTGTGCACAGTCGAGGTTTGGAGTGACACCTGACGTAACCACGTTCGGAAAAATCATCGGTGGCGGCTTCCCAGTTGGTGCGATCGGTGGGCGATCGGAGATCATTGAACAGTTCACGCCTGCGGGACCGGTATTCCAATCCGGGACGTTTTCCGGGCATCCCGTGACAATGGCTGCAGGGCTGTCATACCTTGAGTATGCCGCGGAAAACAACGTTTACAGCCATATCAATGACCTTGGCTCTCAGCTTCGAACCGGCCTCTCAGAGATTGTTGCTGATCAAGCACCAACATACACCGTTGTTGGCACTGATAGTATGTTCAAAACGATCTTTACACGAGATGGCGCTCCTGACCCGGATGGTCACTGCAGCGGCGGCTGTCAACAGAACTCTGACTGTTCACGATTTGCTCACTGCCCAAAAACCGGTGCGGATGTCTCACACGCGGAAACCGATCGGTGGGAGCGTATCTTCTGGCATGAAATGAAAGACAGGGGTATCTTCCTCACCGCAAATCAGTTTGAGTCACAGTTTGTCTCCTATGCACACACGAAAGCGGATATAGAACAAACGCTCGAAGCATACAAAGAGGCATTGTAGATGGAGACCGCGTCGTCAGATGGCGACGCACTACACACAGAGCGGTGGCGTTGGGCGCTTGAACGGCTCCTGTTTTTAATACCACCACTCATTGGTGTCGGTATCATCGGTGTGCTCCAACAGCTGGGTGCGCCAATTATTTCTGATGCACTCTTACTGTTCACCTCTGTTGGCTATCTGGTGCTCTCGGTTGGCATTCCAATTTGCATCTTCCTAGATGCACGTGCAGTGTCTCGTGCAGCACGTGAAAGTGGTGTACGTCGTGCATGGAAACCAAACCCATGGCTCTATGCTGGATTTGCAATCCTTTCAGCACCGCTTGTAGGTATCTTTTACCTCTACCGTCGTCATACATTCACACAGTGCGTACCGGGTGAGCCGTGGTGGTGGATCGTGATTGCTGTTGCTGTCTTCGCATACCTCTTCGGGATCGTACTCACAGCTATTGGTGCTGTGTTAGCCGTGCCTGCGTTCATTGTCGCAGGACTTGGGCTTGCTGGCGCGATCGCGTACGGGCTCTTTCCGGTTGCACTGTACGAAGATACACGCTACATTCGAGCGACTGATCCGCAGTGGAAACCAAATCCTGGGCTCTATTTTGGTATCGCATTTTTGAGTCTCTTTCTTGCGATTCTCCAACCAATCGTCGCCATCTCCTATCTCATCATTCGACATCGTGAACTCGGCGTTCCATAGTGCCGACATCATGCCCCACGAGAGCCGTTCACGATCGAAGCCGGAACTGGTGACCTTTTCACTCCCCACCGCTGAAACACAGGTATGACTACAGACTCGACATTTCGCTTGGCGACGCGTGGCTCTGACCTAGCCCGTCGACAAGCATCACTTGTGCAGTCGTCGCTCGAATCCCGACGACGGACAGTGACGCTCACGGAAGTTTCGACACGCGGTGATGAGATCCGAGACGAACTCATTCACCGACTTGGAAAAACAGGTGCATTTGTCCGATCGCTTGATGAGAAAGTGCTTGCAGGCGACGTCGAGGCTGCCGTTCATTCGATGAAAGATATGCCAACCGAAATGCCCGACGCCCTTGTTGTCGCAGGCGTTCCAGAGCGTGCACCTGCTGGTGATGTTCTTGTTACCCCAGAGGGGGATGAACTGCATCAACTTCCTCCAAACGCAGTCGTTGGCACATCCTCACTCCGCCGAACTGCGCAGTTGAACGCAAACCGACCCGATCTCGAAGTTGTCCCGATCCGCGGTAATGTCGATACACGTGTTCAAAAGCTCCTTGCACCAACGCTTCAACGCGAGCACGAGGCTCGGATGGAGAGTGACAGCGATGATGCGTTTGACCAGACCGCAGATGAGTGGTTTGAGACGCTTTCAGAGCTCGAACGTGAGGCGCTTGGGCGAAACGTCGATACAGCGTTCGATGCGATCGTCCTTGCTGAAGCAGGGCTGAAACGAATCGGTTTGCTTGACCAGCTTGCAACCACGCGACTCGATCGCCGCGAGTTTGTCCCCGCTCCGGGACAGGGCGCGATCGCGGTTACCGCAACGGACTCGGATGTGATCGACACGATCAAAACTGCGGTTGATCACCCACAAACCCGAATTGAGACGACAGTTGAGCGAACGGTGCTTGAGACGCTCGGCGGTGGCTGCATTGCGCCGATCGGGGTCCATGCAATTCTTCAGGGCAGCCACGTCAAAACACATGTTCGCGTGCTTGCTAGTGATGGCAGTGAAGAAGTTAAATCAACCCGCGACATCCCCGTTCGTGACCATGCAAGAGAAGCGGAATCGTTCGCACATGACCTTCGCGAACAAGGCGCAGCAACCTTGATTGAGGAGGCCAAACAGACGGCTACTGAAACCGATGAGTAACGAAACAGCAGAGACAATCGGCAAAGTGTATCTCGTTGGGAGTGGCCCTGGCGACCCAGACCTCCTCACAGTGAAAGCAACGCGGCTGCTTGAGACTGCTGACGTTGTCCTCCACGACAAACTCCCTGGCCCAGAAATTCTCTCGTTGATCCCCGAACATAAACGTGAAGACGTTGGAAAACGAGCCGGTGGCGAGTGGACGCCACAAGAGTATACAAACAATCGACTTGTTACCCTCGCGCTGGAAGGAAAAACGGTTGTCAGGCTGAAAGGCGGCGATCCGTTTGTGTTCGGCCGCGGCGGTGAAGAGATGGAACACCTCGCTGCGAATGAGATTCCGTTCGAGGTTGTTCCGGGCATCACGTCTGCAATCGCTGGCCCTGGTGTTGCGGGGATTCCAGTTACACACCGAGACCACGTTTCAAGCGTCTCGTTTGTCACTGGACACGAGGACCCAACAAAAGACGAATCTGCGATCGACTGGCAAGCGCTTGCAGATACCGGTGGTACACTCGTCGTATTGATGGGTGTTGGGAAGCTTCCGCTCTATACGCAAGCGCTGCTTGATGCGGGAATGAGTCCAGAGACACCAGTTGCACTCGTTGAACGTGCAACATGGCCAACTATGCGCACTGTGACCGGAACGCTCTCAACGATCGTCTCCGTTCGAGATGAACACGAGATCGAACCGCCTGCAATTACCGTCATTGGTGATGTTGCAGCAACTCGCGATCGCGTGCTCTCCTTTTTGGAGAACACTTCCCTCCCGGAGGATACATGAGCGATCGTCCACGTGTTGCGGTATTTCGCCCAAATGATGAGCGCATCGAATCCGCGATCGAGACGCTTGAGTCGATTGGTGCCACTGCTGTCCCCGATCCAATGCTCGAAATCGAACCAACGGACGCAGTTCCAGAATCCGGCGCTAAGTTTGTCATCTTGACAAGCAAGACTGGTGTCGAACTTGTCTCTGCGGCTGGATGGGAGCCGACAACCGAAACGCTCTGTTGTATCGGTCCGAAAACCGCAGCTGCATGCGAAGCAGCCGGTTGGACTGTCGATCTTGTCCCGGATACATACACCTCACGCGGGCTTGTCTCACTGCTTGTCGATCGTGTTTCCGGGCAGACAGTTGAGGTTGCGCGAAGCGATCACGGGAGTCCAGTCCTCACGGATGGGCTTTCGGATGCAGGTGCACTTGTGCATGAGACGATCCTCTATCGGCTCACCCGACCTGCATCCGCTGGCCGATCGGTTGAACTTGCTGCAACAAACGAACTGGATGGGGCCGCATTTACTTCGTCCCTGACTGTTGAGCACTTTATTGAGGCTGCTGTTGAACGTGGAATCAAAGACGAGGCGCTTGCTGGGCTTGATCATGCGGTTGTCGGGGCAATTGGCCCACCAACTGCAGAGACCGCTGCTGCTCTTGACATAGACGTCGATATTGTACCAACCGAGGCTACGTTCGACCGTCTGGCAACCGCTGTTGTCGATCGAATCAACGAGCGTAATATATAATCCCAGTTTTTGTTACGTCGTCCGGAGGTAGCCTTGATTCGGCTCGTACACCTCACCGCGCCGTTTGAGGCTCTCAATTTCTTTTTCAGCTTTTGAGCCATCAATCCCAATCTCTGCTGCCCGATCGAGAACCTCCTCATACGGTGCGCCGTTTTCGTACTCTTTGGCGATCTCTTCGATCAGTCCGTTAATGCTCATCTTTCGATCGCGCTGTGTTTTTGATGTCCCGGTTTCAACAACATCCGCATCGAACTCACCCGTCTCTGGATCGACACCAATATCTTGCAGACATGATCTGACAATCTCAATTACCCGATCGGCATCTTCTGATTCAACCGTATCGGAGAGTCTGATTCGAGCGCTTGCTTCCGAAAGCCGGACCAGTCCTTCGAGCTTACGGGCTGTCACTGGAACGGGTGCATCCTCATCTGCGCCTTTCGCTCGAAGATCGACATAGAAATCCCGAATTGCCTGCTTTGCCTCATCAGTCATTGTTGGGAAGCAGCTCCGTTTTGAGTGGGCGATATACTTTCTGAGGAGCTCAGCGTCGATCTCTGGGGCCACCTCTTCGGTAACCGAATCAACCTCCTGTTGCGTGAACTCGGACGTTGTTAACCGCTCTCGTTGGGTGTTGAGCTCTCCTGCATAGTTTGTTTTGAGAATATGGTCGGCCAGCTTTCCATCGTGCTCCGGATCCGGCTGGTCGGTGACGGTGAAAATAAGGTCGAATCGAGAAATCAACGCAGGCTCAAGGTCGATCTGCTCGCCAATCGGTTCGTAGCGATCGAAGCGACCATATTTTGGGTTTGCAGCGCCGAGCAATGAACAGCGAGACTTGAGTGTTGCATTGATTCCGGCTTTGCTCACACTGATCCGCTGCTGTTCGAGCGCTTCGTGCATTGCGGATCGATCCTCCGGTCTCATTTTATCTAGCTCGTCGACGGCAGCAATTCCTTTGTCAGCCAACACGAGCGCACCAGCCTCTAATGTCCACTGTTGACCATCTCCGAAGTCGTCGCGAACAGCTGCAGCAGTGAGACCTGCCGAGCTGCTACCTTTCCCGGATGTGTACACCGATCGAGGCGCAATATTCTGGATGTATGAGAGCATCTGAGAGTTATGCGAAACGACATTATTTGTAATATAGTTGTGTGTCGCTTCTATTTCTAAATCGTATACCCACTCTTCTGTGGGTTCAACTTTTTTGATTGATTGTATTTTATCCCAGCTAATTTCACTATCTGAAAGCCGTCTTAGAGCCTGAATGTCGTGATGGATTGAATCAGTTCCTCCATCCGGAACAACCTCAAATGACTGTGAATCTGTTGTCTGTGCTAATGCCGACTCAAAAGCTGTTATGACGCGTGAAAATTTTTCTCGGCTGGGGTTCCGACTCCCCCGTTCATAATGTTGATATGTCGATCGAGGTACGTTGCATTCTGCCTGTGTAAGACCTAACTGATTTCTAATACGGTATAGTTCGTCGCTGACATCTGGTATTATTTGTATATTCGTATTTTTCGTAGTTTCTTGGTGTGCAGCAGCAGCGTTTATTTTCCGTTTAGTAATAAAACCAATTTGATTCACATACCGTTCAAATTGTTCGCCGCTTATACGGAGGCGATAACTACCATTGTGCCGCTCTGCAAGTTGTGATGTTATTCCGAGAGACAAGAGAATACTTCGAACATTCTCCAACAGTTCCCTGCTCATTGACGCGACTGATATCTCTCGTTGGTTCTCAGCCACATGGGATTCAGCTTCAATATACGCTTTAAGAAATTCTTTTTTAATTTCTGGTGATACACAAAATAACTCATTTGGAACCCGTTGTTCTTGTGATGAGCCTAAGATTTTTTCATCGAGCTCTGATAGAAAACTTACAAACTCCCCAGAGGAACATATAACTTCTGTTGCATCTTTTCCTGCATGGCGATCACGAATTGTATAATTTATATCTATATTGTCAAATGCGTCAGACACATCATTTAAAATTTCTTCATCATTATTTGTTATCGTGACAAAACCACTGAAATTATCTCTCTGTTCAACGTATCCTTCACTGATAATATACCCAAGAAGCCGGGCAAGACTTGGGGTCCATTTTTCAGGCAAATTAAGTCGAACTGCATTATATGACTGGGACTGACGATACTGGATATCAAGTATGTCATTCCCTTCGTTTGGAAGTAATTTCGGAGTTGCGATGAAGTCCCCCTCTGAGAGCTCTGCTGCTATCATCGGCTCAAATCCACCATTTGATTGTACAAACAGTGGGTGAGATGGAGTGACTGTAAGTTCATATCCAGTTGAAGTCATTATATGATACATTAATTCCGGTGATTCACGCTTCCATACTCTTGTTGTACGTGCGGTTCCAATAGAGCCGTCTGGCTGCAAAGATGGGACCTCGAAATCAACGGTGTCCCATACACCATCATCGATCGGTTTGGGATCCGTAAGATTTGATTCGACAAGATCTGCAATCTGGACTTCACTTCCGTTTGCAAGTGTAACTTTTGTGTCTCCAGCAACGCATTTCCCTGTTCCGGGATCACCAATAAGCAGCATATGTAGATCGCCACGGATCCGCGACCCATCCGGGAGGTTCTTTGTAACGCCTGAGAAGAGCTGCAAGATCATCGCGAGCTTCTCCTCGTCATAGCCGTAGATCGATGGCGCAACCGATCCAACCATCTTCTCGTAAATCCCTGGGTCGGATGAGAGTTCCACAATCTCTCGGACATCTTCCTCAGATATATCCATGTCTTCGAACTCTTCGTCCTCGATCTTGATCGAGACGCCATCCATATACAGATCAAAGAGTGCAGATTTTTCTTGGCCATTTGACATCTGCTCGATATGGAGAATGCCGACGATCGTCACGTGGTCTCCAGGCGTTACTTTTCCTGTAATATCATCTTCAACATTGATGTCGATGCTCTGTGGGGTTTCACCACCGCGCAATCCTTCTGGGCTCTCTTGGACACGGACCTTTTGAGCATCGATGAACTCCGACTGATCAAAATTGATCCTGAACGGCCCCTGCCGCTCACAGCCTTGACACTCATGTGGTTCTTGGAATCCACCATCTGTCTGTGGAATATATGTCATCGTTCCACAGCGCTGGCATTCAAATGCAGCATCAGTGACCTTCGGACGGACATCGGTTGCTTTTCGTACGATTCCCTGTACGGCGATCAGTTTGCCAATATGGTCATCGTGAACCCGGATACTCCGGATATCGATCGTCTCCGGTAGATTCTTGATTCGTACATGTGCATTTCCAAGCTTCACATCCGCCGGGAGGTCGAACAAACGAAGCCCTTCCTCAGCATACTCTTGTAGCTGATCCGGTTTCGTTTTGTAGTCTTCCGCAAGGTCTCGATCGAAGCGATATAGATCGTCATAGTCGATATAGAGCGAGCGCTGTTCATTTGGGTAGCGCTGAGCGAGTTTGCCGATCGCCTCTCTGTAGTACCCCCGATAGAACTGAATGAACCGCTCGGTAAGTTCCTGATTACCCGCCTGAGCCATTGAGAATACTGTAAGGGGTCATCACGTATGAATCTCATGCTCGGTGTGTGCCCATACTGACCGAGCGTAGATTTTAGCCCGATCGACTTAGCGAATCCTCATCAGGCCTCCGTGATGGATTCGAGTCCGCGAGGGGATCGACTTCACCGTTCGGTAATCGCTCTCGCGGTCTGCTGTCGGTGGGTGTTGTCTCCTGCGCTGCGCTCCCGTTTTCATTTACTGCAGCCTCTGGCCCTGCGCCTGTGGTCGGTGGTTGTCCTTCACCTGCATCATCTACTACACCAGCCTCCCCGTCATCGCCACGCAACCCCCACCACAATGCTGCGGCGGCACCGGCTGTTGCGGCGAGTGCTGCTGCAAGCAATCCAAGCCACGTCCGATCGTCGCCTCCACCGGCTGCTGCACCAGCCTCCTCGGTTACGGCCGGTGTTTCAGTTGGCGTGGTTGGTTCCGTCCCCGTCCCCGTCCCCGTCTCTGTCTCTGTTTCTGTTGTCTCAGCCGGCTCGTCAGTTGGTTGTGGTGTTTCAGTTTCGGTCTCGGTCTCTGTTTCTGCTGGGGGCTCTGTGTCAGTGGGCGTTTCAGTTTCAGTCTCGGTCTCGGTCTCCGTTTCAGTCTCAGTAGGTGTCTCGGGCGGCTGTGGATCAGGATTAACAAAATTCATGAGTACATCACTACCCCCTTGGACAATTTCGAGGCGATCGATTGCTTTGCCTGCATTTGTCTCGTCAGCACTGAACGTCTGTGGCGCAGTATAACCAGTCGCATCGCTAAAATCCTGTTCGACACCATCTGTAAACCGAACTACTGCGCTATCGAACTCCGATGTGCCAGCAAACTCTTCGGCAGTAATTGTGACTTGATCTCCATCAAAAATCACAGCCGGCTCCTCAGTTGGTGTACAGTTTGGATCCGGGGCCTCCACCGTGAGATCCTCACCACCAAACTGGATGCGATCGATCGCCCGTCCAGGTGAGCCAAACAGTTCCTGTCCTGCATTCACTGGTGGATCCCACAACTTCTCAGAGCCATCGATGAAGAACAGTGCAATATCATCACCATCTCCTTCGCGTGTTACTGATGAACAGTTGAACTCTAACTCTTGGACGCCACACGGTTGCGTCTGTGAGATGGTACGTGTCTCGTTTCCTTCCCGAACAAGCAACTGCTCGATTGCACCCTGAAAGGTTTCGAACGTCCGATCGGCCGGCGCATCAGCGAGCGGCCCATATCCGGCATATCCAAATGTATTCTCTCCGGTGTATCCGTCATCAAACAGTACTGTTTCGCCGGTGACAAACGTGAGTTCAACTTCGTCATAGGACGCTGCATCGATACCGACATCGTAGCAGCTGACTCGAAGTGATGGTTCGAATGGCTCGTCTGTTGGTGTTGTCGTTTGATTCTCTTGCTGTGCCTGCCCGTTTGAAGCGATCGCTACACTTGCAACTCCAACACTTCCAATCGTTTGGAGTACCACCCGGCGATTTATTTGTCCGCGTCGATCGTCCATTTCAACCGTCCCTTACTCAATCGGGAGGATTAGGCGTTCTTTCAGAATATATTCCATATACATTTTATTTTATAACCGATCGTCAGCATACGATCGAATTTGGATCGGCATGGATGTCCGCTCATCCGTCTACAGCGTCCGTGGATTGAGAATCGCTCCCAACAGAGACCACTCTCAGCAAACGCCCTCTTCACAGCTGTAATTTGATTAAGAACAGCCGTCTTGAGTTGTAAAAAATAACCGACAAAGGCTGTCGGATTGTATTTGAATAGAGTGGGTTCGCCCAGATTTGAACTGGGGTCACAACGTCCCAAACGTCGAAGGATACCAAGCTACCCCACGAACCCATTACGTCTTACTGCATTCACGAGTAATCCGCTGTGCATCTAAAGGGTTTCGTTCTACCGGTCCTGTGACAGCGACTCACTCAATCATCATGTGGTTACGATTACCGTACTTGTACCTCGTTTTAATCGTATCGTTCTCTGAACCGATTTGAAACCACGATCGAAGCACACTGCTCTCAGATTAAGATCATCATGTGTTCCGTTCACAAGAATCAAGTACGAGCACGATGGGATTCGAACCCACGGCCGTCGGATTACTTCTCATCACAGCAATGGGGCTGTCATGATTAGAAGTCCGACGCTCTGTCCAGACTGAGCTACGTGCCCTCGTTCGATCGATCGAACGCAGTACCTAAAAGCGATTCGGGTTTCGTTGCGCCCAGTACTACGGGATTTCGTTACCCGTGAAACCGATATAACGAGGTCACGAATGGCAGCCGATTGAGCATCCAGATCGCGATCGGCAGCCCAATAATCGTCAGTGCCAACAGCGCGGCCACGTTCGCCCAGAGCAAACTGAGCCACCATCCAATGAACACGAAGTAGAGTGCACGAATAACGAGCGATCGCTGTCCACGCCCAGCAGTCGAATCAGAGAGCGATCGTGGCTCAGCAAGCGTCAACACGGTTGGTACAAGGTTGATCAGTTTGATCCCGATCGGCAGCAAAATCACCGTGACGTTCAGAACCCATGCGACATTAATTACGACTGGTGTGACCCACCAGCCAACAAAAATAAACCACAGTGCTCGAATGAAAATCGATCGTTGTCCCATGCTGTACTCCACAGTCTCAAGCGACAAA
>SL_4KL_010_BRINEDRAFT_10000604_pt1 | contig 18686 bp, 28 predicted proteins | sample SodLak_010_BRINE_2_FD_10664 | JGI IMG/M metagenome (IMG submission 10664)
ACAGAAGAAGAATTAGTAGAAGAAGAAACAGAAGAAGAATTAGTAGAAGAAGAAACAGAAGAAGAATTAGTAGAAGAAGAAACAGAAGATACAATCATAAATCCTAATGAAGCACTAAATGAATTAAAAAATAAAAAAATAGATAGTAATCCTACGCAAAAAATAACCAACCGAAGAGAAACATTGAACGAACGATATGAAGATTTACATAATACTTTGTTTAATCGAGAATTTCCTGAATCGAAACCCAGAAAAGGCGTAATTAAAGAACATACAACACACGGAGATATAACAGGTGAATCTCGTGGAACGGGTGATTTTGAAGACTTTAGGACCCTATTTAAAAATAGATTTGAAAAAATGCACGAATTCCTACAAGAGCGTGCAGCTAATAAAGTATATAAAGTCAGTGAGATAAATAAAAAATCCCATGGTGGAAAGAATATTCTTGTATCTGGTCTAGTCTGGAATAAATTCGTAAGTAATAATGGGAATTACTTTATTGAGTTAGAGAGTCCAAAAAGTAATGAAACATTGCGCGTTGTATTTACCGATGAAGAAATGAAAGAACCATTTGAAAAAGTTATCCCTGATGAAGCTGTAGCTATCAGAGGTCAACTTTCAGATGATGGTGGGATTGTGTTTGGAGATAGTGAAGTTAGAAAAGGTCGCCCACCAATCTTACACCCTGAAACCCCACCTCAGAAGTCCCCCAAAACAATAAAAGAAGATGTTAAGGTTGCACTTTTAAGTGACATCCATATTGGTGCGCATGAGTTTTATGCTGAGTATTGGAATAAATTTGTTGATTGGGTTCGAGAAACGCCAAGCATAGAATATATACTAATAGCTGGCGATTTAGTCGAAGGAATTGGCGTGTATCCTGACCAAGATGAAGAACTAACAGTTGTTGACATATATGACCAATATGCTCTTACAGCTAAAATGTTTGACAAGCTTCCTGATGATGTTCAGATTATAGCTAGCGTTGGAAACCACGATACCGTTCGTCTTGCAGAACCACAACCAAAATTAGCAGAAAAATATACAAAATATTTCAGTGATAATGTGGAGTTTGTTGGAAATCCTGTCACTGTTAATATTGAAGGAACAAATATATTAATGTATCATGGGATGAGTATTAATGCCATTTCGGAAATCATCCCTGGTTTAGATGCTGGTCAACCTGCAGAAGTTATGAAAAATATGCTAAAGAAACGGCATGTAGCCCCCGTATATGGTAAAAATGTTAGACTTGCTGGAGAAGATGAAGATTACTTAGTTATTGATGAAATTCCTCATGTACTTCACTGTGGTCACGTTCACAAATATGACCAAGATGAATATAATAATGTCCATATCGTAAATACAGCATCATGGCAAGGACAAACAGCATTCCAAAAAAGTAAAGGTATTGAACCAGATGTTGGGTACTGGGCAACCTTAGATTTAAAAACAAATGAACTTGAACAACACAATATAGAGTAATATAAAGAGCAATAAGTTTATTATATTATGTGATAATGTTATATTAATGTCAGACAAGCTCCGTAAGATTCTGTTACTATTTAGTATACTAGTTGGAGGGATAATTGGATATATGTTTATCAATTTTATAGGTGCAATTTCTTTAGGTGTTTTTATATACTATTCAACCCGACCAGTCTATGATAGACTCATAGAATACGAACACATAAATAAAACAATAGCTGCATTTTTAGCTCCTCTTTTATTTCTGATACCCGTACTATTTCTAATATTCTATACATTTAGAATTGTAACTGTTGAGTTTAGGTCTCTAATTATACAGACTGGTGATAGATTTATTGATTTTATGGATGAGGATACTCTTCAACAATTATTAGATGAAGAACTAACGGAATTCTTACCAACGGCTCAGGTAATTCGTCAATTTAATATAGTGGAGATAATAGACCTATTAAGAAATATAGATGCAGATGCATTTGAATCAACATTAGAATTTAGCATACAAGTTCTATTCTATACCTTATCATCTTTAAGTGATATATTCTTTATTTTCTTCATTGCATTTTCATTATCATTCTATCTACTTAGAGATGGTGATATTATAAAAAATAACATACTATCTCTCATCAGCTATGATAAAGACATAACAGAATATTTGAATGCCGTTGATAAAGACCTTGAAATTGTATTCTTTGGAAATATACTTCTTGCAATACTAACAGCAGCTTTGGGTGTTATTGTCTTTACTCTACTATCTTATTTCTTCCCAGGTGGACATATATTAGCATACCCTGCTCTAATTGGAATATTATGTGGTGTGACGAGTCTAATACCAGTAATCGGTATGAAACTCGTTTATTGGCCTGTAACATTTGTACTATTAGGGATTGGTTGGTTTGAATCGGGTTTCCCCACAGGACTGTTTTTCCCTATTTCTTTCTTTGTTATTGCATTTATACTAATTGATACAATACCAGACCTTATTGCTAGACCATACATTGGTAGTCGGGGGGGAATATCTACAGGCATACTATTATTCTCATATATACTCGGACCATTAACCTTCGGTTGGTATGGTCTATTCTTTGGACCTCTCGTATTTATAATCGCATATGAGTTTGTAAATATCATTCTGCCAAAAATAATGAAAGACATCTAACTATTTGAACAATTATTTAATTTAAGTATGAAAGTAAAAGTAGTGGCACTGGTGAATGCTGTTAAAAATTACAACCTGATAATCCATTTTTATACCTCCACCCCGCGACCCGTTGAGCGTTCCATGTAACGTAGTGTGCTGCTCGCTTCCGCGCCTCACACATTACCACGATTAAACCTGTATGAATCACCCCTGCGAGTGACCATCACAAGACCACGAACCTCAACAGACGAGATTTCTATAGCATGAAAATGGGTCAAGTTGGTTCTTAACAACTATTACCATTCGTTCCCTCACTTAGCACTTAGGTGATGGCAGGGCTGAACTGCCGAACTCCACTACAAAATACAATTAGGATAGAACATATATTAATCTTATGCAGTTTCAAAGACTCTATTCAGGATTATTTACTAAATCCAACCACGAATCATCACAATCATATAATAGAATTTCATCTTGTCTTGGGAACCTTTTCATATTACAGTACTTTTGAGAATTATTTGATGTAAACATATTCACTACCATCTTCTCTATAGTCTCGCTTGAAGATATACCTGTTTTCTTTACATCTTGAATACATTCTATAACATCATTTAGTGGAGCTTCAATACCGCTATTCATTTTAATCTTTGTAGCTAAATTTAAATTATTTGTTTGTTGCATATTAGCAATATATAACTATAACTAGATAATACTTTCGATGGATTAGATACAGATAATAACTATAATATAATATATTTTATAAATTTTTATCTATATGCTCTGCACAATCAGAGCATATATTATTCTCACCCATAAAAATAGATAGACTTCGAACAGCCTTAACTTGCTTTTTATTTAACTCACCACATTTTGTTTCCGTATCGTCATCACCAATAAAATGAATGGTATCCACAGACGACTGTCTCCCTTCACGAGATTTGCGAACAAGCGTATAATTCATATAAAATAATAAACGTATTATTACCTCAAATATATACTGTCTGTAATATTATCATCACAGAAATAGTTAAATTTATTATACTTATATCAAAAACGAATAATTCTAACGCGTAATATATTATGAATATAGAACTCAAGAAGTTAATATCAATAAAAATATCTAAACACGGTTTAAATAGCCTGAAACCCTTATTTATTACACCTTTTTATAAGCTATTAAAAACCGCAAAGGTTTTTATTATGCCTTACTAACATAGAACTAACATGAGCGAAATAACAGACTCAGAATGTCTTCACGAACAAATTTTACAATTAAGAGAAGCTATCGCTGTTATTGAAAACCAAGCCAATGGTGTCCCCTCTATCCAACCTGAAGAAATCTGGGCAATCATGTCTTCACAAGACAATGAAAATAGACCTATGCACCCCCGAATTCAGCAAATGCTTCATGGTCATGTTGATATTGACCAAGTAAAAAGAGGATTAAAACGATTAGAAAACGATATGAAAGACTTGCAATTGTCCAAGACAGAAATGTATGACCCATTCGAACATGAGCTTGAAGGACAAGTAAAAGATGAATACTTCCCAGAAAATTCTGAATCAGAATCTAACGAAACAGAACCACAAAAACAACGAGACAAAGAACAGAGACCACTATCCGCATATATGAATAACGCATAAATGTAAGAATAAAATATTGTTTTTCTAATAGTTATAATAGAAGTTTATATAATCATAAAATATATACGATGAAATAAAGTATATTATCATATGAGTGACCTATATGCATTGTTGGTTGGTTATATATCAGGATTTATTACAGGAATATTTATTGTTTTACTGATTATTGGTTATCTATATATTAGTGAAACCGATGCTGAATATCCAAATATGATATCTGAACTTCTACAAGATATTACAAAAATTTATGAATATAACGAAAATTTATTCTTAATCGCATTCATATTTGGATTCCTATCTGGTTTAGGCTCCCTTACAAAAACTACGTAATGTGAATCCTGTAAATAAAACAAGACACCTCTTATTCTGCTTCTTCTATTGCGTCTAACTCAACAGTCTGTTCTTCTTTATCCTCTACATCTCTAAGTGCTTCCTTTGATTCTCTCTTTTCACCCACAACTGTTCCAACGTAACTACCAATACCGCCAAAAATCAATGCTGCTCGGCGGCTGATTAATGCTCCAAATGCTGCTCCAAATGCTGCTCCTCTTGCAGCACTAAATGAACGTGATGGAATACGAGACTTGCACTTCTGTACTATATTAATCATAACAATATTATAATAGTCACGAAGTGATATAAAGGTTTGCAATTATAGAAATTATTATAACTAACAAAATAGAACCGTAAGTTATTTATACTACCCAACACATATGATATAATATGATGACTGGATACGCACTTTGTGCAAGCCTTTTCTCATCCAGTCACTACAGTGTTCAAAGCGAACAAGAACAAGAAAGTGTTCTATAGTTTCTACCATACAATTCTGAATAAGAAAAATATGGTGGTGTTCGCCCCAAATCCTCTTACAAAATAAAATAACAAGAGGTATTTCTATACAAAATTCGCTCCTGTGGTGTAGTACGGCCAATCATGAAAGCCTTTCGAGCTTTCGACATGGGTTCAAATCCCATCAGGAGCATTTGTCCAAGTAGTGTAGTTGGAATACAGGTGAGATTGTAAATCGAATAGCTATCGATGGAACTATCTTAAACCAGATTCCTTGGCCAATCATGTTCTGGGTAACAGGACAACGCAGGTTCAAATCCTGCCTTGGACATCAACACAGTCCCATAGGGTAGCGGCCAATCCTGTAGGTCTTTGGAACCTACGACAGCGGTTCGAATCCGCTTGGGACTATTAAATCCTGATTAATCAGGTAGATTACACAATCTATAAATGTGTACCAAGCAAGACTGAAATATTCCAGTTCAAAACGGAATACACATTAGTTGGTTTGAATCCTGTCTTGCGGAAATTGGGAACCATAACTGAATAAAAAGGTGAAATACCTTGAAATGTATGTGACCCATACTAGTTTACAAGTACTGATTTCGACTACAAAAATCAGTTCCATAGGGTAGCGGCCAATCCTGTAGGTCTTTGGAACCTACGACCCAAGTTCGAATCTTGGTGGAACTATGCAAATACAAATAGAGTATACCTATAATATACTCTCTGTTGCATACTATAATTCCAATCAAATAAGATTGAATGGAAGTAATGGGTTTATTCCCATCATAGTAACTGCTCGATTAGTGTAGTTCGGCCAATCACATCGTCCTTTCGAGGCGAAAACTGGAGTTCAAATCTCCAATCGAGCATTATGAGTAAAGAACTTGTAAAAAAACTTGGTGCAAAAAACACTAAAAAAGATTTAGAGAAATTTGAAAAATTAATTTCTAAAAGTATTAAAACAGATATGACATACGAAGAATTCAAGAATAATTACAGTGCATAATCCAGCACTAAAAAATAAAAATGCAGTTCCATGAGGTAGTGGCCAATCCTGTCGCCTTCTGGGGGCGAATACCCAAGTTCGAATCTTGGTGGAACTATATAACATGCGCTTCATTAGGGTAGTGACCAATCCCATCAGCTTCTCAGGCTGAAAACACGAGTTTGAATCTCGTATGAAGCATTTATGAAAAACAAAATAATAATCACAATTGAAGATATTAAACGAGTCCGTGAAAATAAACCTGTATCTATAAAAGTAAACAGTAAAGAAAAGATGTGGAAAGACTTCCATAAAAAATAATATATAACTATAATACGGACTCATTCAAAACTCTTTTATATGTTGTTTTCATATAGTGATTCATAACAAATCTCACTAACAGTGTTGTTAGTGGGGGTTTGTTAGTGACGGTCTAAAACAGGCGGAAAATAGCCAAAATACCTAGTCTAGTACAAGCTAGCTTTAACAAGTATTAAATTAAACTTGTACTAGATGGGTTCGTTAGAGTGGAGTTTATCGTAAGAATTACGGTTATTACGGTTATGAGTTACGATAGGACGGTAAATCCCACTAACAACGCTGTAAGTGAAAATAATTGATAGGTTATTTAATTATCGTTCGATGAAAAACAACCTATGTAATATAGAGGTTGAAATAGAAATACGAGAACAGTCATTTTCTGGTATTTTATATATTTAAATATAAAAGTTTAAGTAATACTTGGCTAATACTATATTATATGGAAGTAATTGATGGAGATAAAACAGTCTGTGAAAAATGTGATGTTGAACTAAAGTTAGAAGAAGCTGTCGCTCTAGAAAAACGTAATAATAAACATTATTTAAAAATTCTTTGCAAAGGCTGTCTAGAGTCAATTGGTGTTCCTAAAGGGTATGAATTAGAACGAGATATTTCTTATCTTAAACGATAATTACTGTTTTTAATCGTAATAAAACTTAATAACTTATTTATAGATATAATGCTATGTATCATATATGGAAAAATTAGAAATACCACGTAAAAATATTGAAGTAATAGGTGAATCTATGGATAATATAGATTTAGATGAAGTATTATCTTCACTAAATTCAACGGGTTTTTATGACGAGGAAACAGGTGAATATATTGATGATACAGAACCTATAGAAAATGGGTGGGAACTTATTGTAGGTAATGATTATTCAATTAAGAATGAATCAATTATTATTGAAAAAGCATATTTATTCGCTCCTGATTATAGAGCAGACCCAAAAATTGCTATTTAAATTAAAGAACCATAAAAGTAATATACAATGGTATTAATTAACATAGTGTGAGTTTAAATTATAAAAAAATTAAACTTAAAAAAGATATTATTGAGTTTATAGATATGAATATGCCTAAAATCCGCTCTCATGGAGGTGAATTTGATATTTATGAATTAAATATGAATTCAGGATTTTTAAAGATTAAATTTGCAGGTTCTTGTTCTTCTTGCAAACATGGATTATACAAAACAGAAGAATTAAAGAGACGCATACCTGAAAACTTTTGTGAAATAGAGAATGTTTTAATTGAATTTGTATAAATTAAATATTAAATAGATTTTATAAAATTCATACACTTATCCATTTCTTCGATATAATCTCGCCCTGTTTTCTTAGCTAATTCTTTATGTTCTATATATGGGTGTAGAACTACGGCTGTAACTGTCTCTTTTGATTCATCTTTTGAGCCAGGAGAGCTAAAGTAATCTTCAAAGCTTCGTTCAGCATCAGGGTGAAGAGATGTTATTACATCTACAGACTGTAAAAATTCATCCGTACATAGTAACACACAGTTATGTTTTTCACCGTACTTTGTATGCTGAACATATGCTTCTGTAGATAGTAATCTATCTTTAAACGGTTGATATTCAATATCTAAATATATAGTTCTTGAACGTTCCTCTATTTCATCTTCAAGAATAACAGAATCATTCATTTGATTATCATTGTAACTATACTGACTTAAGTATTTTTATCTACAACGAAGGTAAGACCTTCTTCTCAAGGAAGCCGTCTCTGACAGATGTGTAGGATGCGTAGTTCACAATTAAAACATAAGTTATAAATATATAGATGCGTAATATTTTACTATGAAATATGCTGTTATTAGTGATGTTCATGCAAACTATCCTGCTCTTAAATCGGTCATTGATTCTGTTGAAAATAAAGTAGATGGAGTCATATTTCTGGGAGACCTTATCGGGTTAATGGGGTATCCATATGAAACTGCGGAGCTATTAATGGATTTACAACCAGAACATAGTCTAAAAGGAAACCATGATATAGCTGTTTTAGAGTATGGTGAGGGTCATGTTAATAGCAAAGAATTATCTGATTTTGAGCTTAATATCACAGAAGATAATTTAACGGAAGAACAAGTTGAATGGATTACGGAGAAACCGACATATAAAGAAATCAAAAAACAAGGTCTCGTCATGTCTCATGCAAAACCAACGCCTGAATTATCTTCAGGTATTGAAAAAGGTAATGCTGGTTTAAAAAAACGAGATTATATTAAAGCTTCATCTCAGCTTGCAGACGATTTTAACTTTATTTTAGTTGGCCATACGCATAATCAGTCCAAACTAGATTGTTCAAAATTTGGTCATGATATTATTGTAGTCAACCCAGGTAGTGTTGGTCAACCCATTGATAAACCAGCAGAATATGCTATAATTGATACGGATGCGTGTACAGCCGAATTGAAAACGGTTGATTTTGATGGGGATGAAGTTAAAGAACATCTTAAATCAATAGATTGTCCTATTAAATGGTGGTTATAGTCTAATATATACACAGTGTATTATGTGGTTAGTACTATTATCTATACAAAATAGTTAGATTTAATTAGGTCTATTTACTATCATATAGTATGCAGACGACTATGACATCTCCTGAATTAAAAGCGAAGCAAGAACTAAACCCAATGGAGACATACACAGATTCTGAATTTAAATTTAATATAAATAAAATTATGGGTAAAAGAAAACATAAAACACCTGAACTTTGGTCCTTATGGTATGCTGAATTATTTGGTGAAATTATAGATGGTTTCAATGGGCTAATTTCCGCCCCATTACCGCATGATGATACTACGCATGAAGATGCTTTTAATTCTATCTTAGATGGTTTAAACACTGTTATTAACCAGTCGGAAAAAAATTTAAATGCGGATTTATCTCCTCTAATTACAATGCGTTCAACGTTTGAGGATTTTATGTCAGGAGACAAAGACGAAATTACGATAGTGTTAGAAAATCAGGGGGGTTCTGCATCTGTTGAAGTTATGAATTCATATATAGAATATGATATAAAAATTAATATTCTATCAGAGACAGAAAACATTTCGGAGATTTCTACCTTGAGAAAACATCGCTCTGAACTAACAGAAGAATTTAATCATTACTATAGTAGGCCATCAAATAAATATAGACGAAACCTATACATTTCATTGAAAAGAACAGATGAAACCACATACGCTAGTTTATGGGTTGATGAACAACGAGCGAAACCATTTACATTAATTGAAAAAATAGAACTATTCTTGAATTCTTACTTCGAGTAAATCAATAGTTTTAATAAGACTGTATAATTATTATATTATACAAAATGTATAGTCGATTTCCAAAGCTTGAATCTGTATATGTGAGAGAAAGAAAAGAAGATGGTTCTTTTTTAGTAACAGATACAATTAAAGAAGAATATGAATGGGTATTTGAAGAGGATTTAGTGCAGGCTGTAGAGAAACTTGACGGTGAAAATATAGCCGTATACATTGATAAAGATGGGGATATAAATTCTATATATACGCGTGAAGGTGTTGAAATTAAACCATTTGGGGTTAGAAATAGAAGTTATATTGTCAAAGGTGTATTAGATTCATATAGACGAGGGTGGTTAGATGAGTTACAAAATGAACAATTACATTATGGTGAATTAGTAGGCCCTTCTGTTAAACAAAACCCATATGATTTGGATGAACATATGTGGGTTCCATTTGAATATCTTCGAAATAAAGCATCATATAAATCATGGGGTGAATATCCACAGGATTTTGAATCTGTTAGCAATTGGTTTGAAAATGGATTAAAACCATTATTTTATTTGAGAATACATAATATTCCATTCAATGAAGAACCCAATAATGCATACGTTGAAGGTGTTATTTTCACACACCCTGATGGTAGAAAAGCAAAATTGCGAAGAGATATGTTCCCCTGGTACAAAGGTGATTAATATGGAAGAAAATGAAAAAATTGAATGTCATGTATGTGGTTCAGAATTAGCGTTTGATGGTTTTGATGGAGACTGGAAACGGTTTGAATGTGAATCAAAAGACTGTGGAGCAAATCTAAGACGCCCGATAGTTAGCAATCCGTCTGATGGGTTTTCGATGGAGGATTTAACGAATATATCGGATTATGTTGATTAATATAGAATGTAGTAATATATTTATAACTAGATAAATTATATATAGTAAATGAAGAAGGTAGTATCAAATCTAATAATTCTAATTATAGTACTTATTATACTTAGTTTTGTTCTTATTTCTCCTTTAATATTGATGGATGATGTAACGCTGTTCTCAGATGCAGAAGAAATTGATATTGTAGAATTAAATGAAAATATAGCTTCAGATTTAAATAATGAAAGAATTGAAGATGGACAGTCTGAATTAACATTAAATGAAGATATTAGTGAAGTAGCAGAATATAAAAGTAACCGAATGAAAAATGAAGAATACATTAGCCATACATCCCCTGATGGTGAAGACATACGAGATAGGTTTGATAGATATAATGTTCAATGTACGAGTGTTGGAGAAAATCTAGCTCAAACACACTATGATAAAGATGTTAATACAGAATATTCAGACATTAAGAATTATCAAAGTATGAGTGAATTATCTGAAGGAATCACGAAGCAATTTATGAACAGTCCAGAGCATAAAGAAAACTTACTCAGAGAAAACTGGGATAGTCATGGTGTTTATACGGTGATAACAGACGATAATGAAGTTTATGTAACCCATAAATTCTGTCAGGAGTAAACTTACTTGCTTTTCCAGAGAATAATTAGTCCTTTATCATCCAATATATTTTTAATTACGAAATTATTATGCTTAGCTAATTTTAACTTTTCTGCAAATATAGTACTTGATTCTATAATATTATTAAGCGTCTCAAATTTGCTATTGATTGAATTTTTTGATAAAGGGATACTAAGAGAAATATGTTCTGATTTTTCGACCCATTGATTTGATGAACCACATATTTCACACTCTTCATGGTCTGAAGTATCTGTCGAATTATAAGAACCAGCAACAAATTCAATTTTATCTGGTTTGGAAAGTATGTCTGAATTTCCACAATTATTACATTTAACAAGAACAGTTGCAATTAAATAATTATCATCTTTACTCATATTATACTTTTTCTGAAATCCCATAAAATAAATTATAAACTTTATAAATATAAACCTTACCTATTATGTATGCCTATTGTTGTAGTATACAAACAATACATTTAAGTAATTACAATCTAATAAAAAAGTATGTTATTCGACCTGCATACGAAAAAAATATCTCCTTCATCTTACAATGAATTTTTAGATTTATTATCTGATTATCAATTGCCTGATGGAGATATAGGCAAGAAACTTGTACATAACTCAAGTATGAAGTTGATTAAAATTACTGATGGGGATAGAGAATTACTCCTTACTTTGTTGCGCACGGAAGGTGATGTAGTTGATTTTTCTAATCCGAAAGAAGTTAAAAATACGCCTGCTGTTATATTTAGCAAAGAAGAGGATAAATCATGGTACGTTAAAGAAACAGATGATTTTAAATATATTCCTACCCTAAGACAAGCGTTTAATGAAAGCCCAGATTATCGTGAAAGAGAAGCCGACTATAAATATCATTTCGATGACGGAGATGTGTTTATCGCTGTACCATCATCTAACCCTGTTTCAAGATTAGATGAGCCAGTACATATTAGTGCTGTTGAATTCTTAGGTGGAGAATTCCCAAAGCAATGGGTATTAGAATCTAGAGAAGGAGACGCGCTGTATTTACGCGAGCGAGCAGGAAATATTAAATTATATAATGGCGTAGACATATCTGACGATATTATATTTTCAGCATTTGTTGGCCGAGAACATCCAGGAACAAATCTATTTCCTGAAGAAGTTATATCAATAATTTCGGCTGTTGATTATATAAATCTTGAAGATGGATATAAAGATGAAGTATCAGAGGAGACTATGGAAGAATATAATAAAGAGCTTATCGACATGTATGATAAATATGACACAAATAAACCTTTCGATATTTAATACTCACGAATTAAAAGCAATCAAGTTCGCCATATTATATAGGTCTGATATTAATGGTCAGAATATTGGTTCTATAGAATATGGAGATACTATTGATATAAACAGTAAATACGTAAATAGTATATGTTTGGGTCTGGATGAAATCTATTTCTCTAATGAGAATCTTGATGGATTTTATCATGAGGGTATTGATGAAGATGTAAAGAAAAATTCTCTTTCGGCTCTACAAAAATTACATTCTATGTCAGTTACGGATACAGAATAGTATCATACCATTCCAATCTACTATCTCCAGGTTCAATAATTGCAATAGACGGATATTCTCTATTATCTCTTGATTCGAATTGCTTTATTGTTGGGTCAACAACAACATAACCTGTGGAATCACAGAATTCTGTTTCATCCGAAGAAATTAAACATACAAAATGTTTCCTCCCATTAACAGGTGCTTTTACAGGGCTGTGTGTATTATAGTTAAATTCTTCATTTAACGAGTAAGATAGTTCATTAACTACCGCATCACACATATTTTTACGATTACCACCACAAGATTGTAAAGCCAAAGATGATTGTTCTCTTAAAAATGATTTGGTGATTAACATAGTTGTATTTTATATACACAGTTTAAATAATTCACGATTTTTATTATGGGGCGGCGATATATTCAAAACCTTGGAGTATAATTATAATAATATGAAAAATAGAAGAAAATTTATTGGTGGTCTATGTGGTATAGGTTTAACTTCCATGTCAGGATGTATCGACAGGATTAGAAATTTTGGGTCAACAGATGACGAAAGTGTTGAATATCCTGAAGGGCTTTCAGAAAATAGTATATCTATTTCAGCCTTATCTGAAAATAATGGAATATTAAATGGAGATGTTGATTCATACAAATACAACTATGAATTAAAAATGGATGATGAAATTGAAGAAAAAAGAATAGAAAATGTAGAATTTAATGATTATACGGTGATTCATGAGAAAGAGTATGAAGGAGATAATATTATATCAGAAATATACAAGGATGAATCTGAAAATATACGGTTCGTAAATGAATCTGGTGAATTAATTGGATTTCAAGGATTACCACCTATGTCTAGAAAAGGCGTATTAAACTATAATCGATTTCGCAGTAATATTTCAGACTTAGAATTTGAAAAACCTGAAATTACAACTATAGATGATGTAGAGGGGAATATTTTCATATATGAAACAAGTGATTCGCCTGAAATATTTGAAAATTTATATAATGAAATAGAAGAGTTAGATATAATTGTTAAAATACATGAAACAGGATATATAATATATCTCGAAATTAATCTGTTAGCAGATGGTATAAGAAGAACTGTTAAACATGAATACTCAGATTTCAACGATATCACTATTGATAGACCTGAATGGGTTGATGATGTTGATGAGATAATTAGCCGTTGAAAAATTCATAATTTATATGGATTGTTCCATTTTCATCTCTTATTTCACTCACGTTATACAATTTCATTTTTCTTTCTTGTTTTGTTGTTACATCAAAATCATAGTATTTAGAGGTATATTTAAATGTTTTATTAGATTCATTTATAAATTCTATATGTGACTGAATACGTTCTGTATTCTTTTGTTCTGTTATTTTTTTAATAGAATTTTGTAATCTTTTTCTTGATGAATTTATAAATTCTTCACTAATTTCGAACCCAATAGAATTCCTTGCTGAAGATGCAGACGCAAGTGACGTTGTTCCCGTCCCTAAAAAGGGGTCTAAAATCGTATCGCCTTGAATCGAGTACATTTGTATTAATCTATATGGTAGCGTAAAAGGGTATGCTGCCGTTACTTCTCGGCTATTATGTTCCGTAGAACGTTGTATTTCTCCCGTTATATCTGTCCATAAATCAGAGAACCATTTGTTTCTTTCCTCCCAAAAATAAGAACTATTATATCTATTTTTTCTATCATCTCCTGTTACACTTCGTAAACCATCTTTTCTAAATATCAATATATGTTCATGCTCTAGTGTTACATAAGCATTAGGTGGTATCATTCCTGAACCCATAAACTTGCTTGCTTTATTTGTTGGTTTTCGCCATAGAATGCTAGGCAACATACTATAGTTCATTTCCGAAAATTTATTTATTATTCGCGCATGGTTTGGATATATCTCGAAATCACCTCCTATTTTCCGTGTTGCATCACCTATATTAATACATACAATACCTTTGTCTGAAATTACTTTATCAATTTCTTCCCAAACTTTATCTAATTCTTCATGCATTTTTTCAAACGCTAAACTTCCATTCTCAGATTCTAGATTCTCTTCGATATTTTCATTCATAGTAGAGAATATATCATCCCACATTTCAATCATAGGATAAGGTGGTGATGTTATTACTAAATCAATGTCACTAATGTCCTTAGAACTTAATTTTCTAGAATCCTGTTTATAAAATTTATGCTCTGTTTTCATATTAAAAGAAAGAAACTGTGGCATATAACTTTTTCTAGTATTCATTAATATATTTCTTTGCAGATTTAATGAGTGGTGTACTAGGATGAAATATATTATGAGAACATAAAACATAAGAAACTTCAAAATCATCTTCATTATGACAAGTATGTGCAGCAATACATACAGATACAGACCTAGATATACCTGATTGACATATTATTAACACAGACTTTCCTTCTTTTAGATTTTTAATCACGAAATTAACAGCACGTTTAAACATTAAATAATCATGAGGTCCATCAGGTAATGGAAATTCATAAACATTATCTTTTTTAGATTTAATTAGAGAAACAATAATGTCAAAATTGTCTTTTCCAAAATCTTCATCACAACCCACGGATAATTTTGGCGTGACGCGTCTAACCATGTTGGTGCAATTTGTTACAGGCGTATATAAATATGTTTGAAATTTATTATTTATTTAATAATTGCCGAAACTTTGTTAATTGATAATAGTATATATTATATATGGAAAAAAATAATAGTAGTGAAGAATCTGCATCAGAAGAAAAAGAAGAGATTCCTGTCGGAGATATATTTATTGTCCCTACATCCCATGCATCTGAAAACAGTTCGGAACAAGTTCATAAAACCGTAGAACAAGTTGACCCTCAATTAATTGCTGTGGAATTAGATGAAAATAGACTTAAGAAACTTTTATCTACAGATGTTAATAAAAATAAAGATGTATCAATAAGAGAAATAATGAAGAAGAGTGATATGGGTCTTAAAGGTGCAATTTTAATACGATTATTTAGTAAATTCCAGTCAAGTATTGTTTCGAAATTAGGGATTGATATGATAGGGATTGATATGTTAGCAGGATATGAAGAATCAAAAGAAAGAGGTATTCAACTTGCACTCGTTGACCAAGATATTCAAATAACATTTAAGAGATTTACAGAAGAAGTAAGTATGAAAGAATTAACAAAAACTTTATTTTATTTTTCTATAGGTTATTTCCAACTATCGAGAAAATCTGAAGATGAAGTTAAAGAAACGATAGATTCAGAAAACATAGATTTAGAATATGCTCTAGAAAAGATAAATGATATTTTCCCTACATTTAAGAAAATATTTATAGATGAACGAGATGATGTCATTGCACATAAAACAGCAAATATAGCACAGAACTTTGATAGAACAGTGCTAGTTATTGGAGCGGGCCATGAACCAGGCGTAACAAAGAAAATTAATCAAGATTATGATAATATACAGGTAAAATCTATAGAAGAATTACAAAAAGAAGACAATCAATCTGGCGGAGACTCACCAATAACTTCTTCCCAAAATTCAGACTGATTTTCATATGATATTGTAGATGTATTTTTATCATGGGCAACATGAAAATGACAGTCTGAACAAAGTGTACATAAATTTTTAGAATATTTACCTCCTCCATTTGCTACAGGAATAACATGATGCACTTCTAAATTGCTTTCTTTAGAACATAATTTACATTTGTTATTATCCCTATCTAATATTTCTTCTCTTTCTTTTTTACTTAATCCCTTTTCTATTCTACCCGAAATGATATTTTTAACATAATTTTCAGATGTGTTTGTACAGAAAGATATAGCTTCTGCATAGTTTTTTGGATTATTTAAGTCTGATATAAATAATTGGATAAGTTCATACTTTGAATTAATTTTTTTACTTGAAAAGAGTCTTTCTGTTTCATCTTTAATCCAGTTTAAAATAGTATATTCGAATAAAATAATGTTATGCCATTGAATACTCATTAATTTATCAATGGCCTTTTCTCTCTGTATTGTCTCACATATCGTTATATCACCCTCAAAATCAATTTCAGAATATTTTATAGCCATTGAATATAGTTCATCTAAAGCATTGTCTGGGAGGTCTATACTCGATTTAAAACGGTTCTTATTTATTAAATAGATATCGCTAAATTTTATATATCCTTTTTTGGATAATGCATCAACAACCCAATCATCAATTATATCAACATCAGATATATATTTAGATTTATCTGTAAATTTTTGACTACGTTCTAATTGCTCATTTTTTGCTAAGCTCTCTAAAGAATAACCTCTAACTGGTTTTGAAAAAATATTTTTCCTCTGTAAGTGCTTCCGCTCACACTGAATATTTTTAATAATACAATACCATTCTACCAATTCTTCTGTCACAGTAATAAATTTACTGTGAAGAATTATATAGTTTACTCTTTTTCTACGTAATAACTTAATTCCTCAGAGAGAGCATCAGCATTAACAAAAGTAGTACCACTTGTATGCATAATTTCTAATTTTCGTTCCGAAATCAATCTTGCAATATCACTTTCAATTTTATCTACAGATATACCTGTCTCTTTAGATTGTTCTTCTACAACNGCCTGAATTTGATACCATGTTCCTGTAGGATATGAAATCTTCTTTGGATGTTGGACCATATCTAGTATGAGTAATGACAGGGTTATAAATCTATTTATTGCGACATATTAACATATAACAGTAAAATACGCAAATCCGAAAATGTATATGTTGCAAGATATAAATTTAATTATATGAACATAGATTTAGATTCGACCGTATTTAAAATCAAATCAGAAACAAATAATACCGTTAATACAAAATATGAATCTTATAATTATGAATTTACGGACCCTGCTCTAGATTTAAAAAACAGTGGCATAATTGAAAATACGGATACAAAAGTCCACGTTTATAAAATTTACTCAAATAAAAATCTTCAATGCAAGATAATATTCATGGAATTTATAAATGAAAACGTATCATATATAAGTGATTTATGGGTTAATGAAAATATACGAAATAAAGGTATTGGTTCTGACATCAGGAAAAATATTGTTAATTATTTAAAACCTACATCCATATATTCTGTCCCCACAAACGAACCGATTAAAAAAATTCTCAGAAATCAAGGATTTATACCTGTGGAAGATACGTCACTTAAAAAATGGTATGTAAAAAAGTACTGATAAGATACATGTAAATTCAGAATGACATTAAAATTATAACTGTTGTGATTTATGTTAGAATATGTATAATACCATAATTATCGGATTGGGTTGTGTTGGAACTTCTACGATTTGCGAATTATCTAAGGAAACATCGAACATACTAGGTATAGAAAAATTTGACACACTTAATGAAAAAGGTTCCTCACACGGAGATAGCAGAATAATGCGTTTAGCATATCACGAAGGTGAAAAATATGTCCCATTGCTAAAAGAATCAATTAAAAAATGGAAAGAATTAGAAAAAGAAGCAGATGAAAAGTTATTTCATCAGACAGGTACACTCACAATTGGTAAAGAAAATAGTAAAAAATATATTAAATCTAAAGAAACATGCGACTCTATGGGGATAGAATATAGAAACTATACTGGTTCTAAAGCATCGGATATATTTGATGGTTGGGATTTGCCTGACTATTATAACGTTATGTTTCAGCCTGATGGTGGATTAATTAATAATAAAAAATGCATGGCATCACAACTCGAAAAAGCTAAAGATAATGGTGCTGAAATCCATAAATTTGAAGAAGTGATTTGTTGGGAAAAGAATAATAATATTATCACAGTTAGAACAAATAAAGACACATATCAAACGGAAAATTTAGTGATTACATCAGGTCCGTGGGCAAAGAATATAAACAATAGAATATCTAACTTATTAGATATCGAAAGACATATTTCCGTCAAAATTCGAACGGAAAAACCATTATATAAAGAGAATCAATTTCCTCCAT
>SL_4KL_010_BRINEDRAFT_10000605_pt1 | contig 18681 bp, 21 predicted proteins | sample SodLak_010_BRINE_2_FD_10664 | JGI IMG/M metagenome (IMG submission 10664)
CCCACGCGATGGCGGGGATAGCGATCAACCGCAGCAGATCGGGTGCAGATGCGATCATGTTACTCTCAGTTGATTTTTTGATTGTATAGGAGTTTGGTTATTCCCCATCTGACGCCAGTGCGAGTTTATCTTCGAGTATCTCGTCATATTTGCTACCACTCTTTCACAGTTCGAATTGATCAAGAGAGAGCATCTCAAGGTAATGCTCAAGGTCTCTGTGACTGATGACCTCTCGACTATCCTCATACAATTGGTATCCTTCCGGAGGGACCTCCCCGACGTATGGCGTCCCTGTCTTCTCCCCTGTCGTATTAAGTGCTGCAACGATGGTCCACCAGTGGTCGGACTCTGGATGTTGGACCTCTACCCAGTGATGATCGTGTCCTGTACTCAACAATTCACTGGCCGATTCGAATGATGGCATCTCGTCTGGTTTGTCGTTGTGTATGCTTCCCAGCACCCGTCTCACATCGAGACCCCGCAGTTCTGCTTCGTGCCAAACTGCCATTGCATTCCGAACGTCGGAGTTCGTTATCAGTTGATAACAGTCTTCATCTGTCAAATAGAGGCCCTGTGTAATGGTTCTTAGTCGTCGGTCTCGGGCTTGGATGACGACTCCCTGTAGTCGAACTCCGAATGGCATTATACCGTCTGTAGTGTCGTAGCACGGATGTTTGTTGTATGGAATGGTGTATGCCTCTTGGCCGTCAGAATCCCGACTCCATTGCTCAGGCTTCCACCATTGGCCTTCTGTTCCGTAGTACATCTCTTTGTCGACCGACTCCCCCTCCGGTTGGTTGTTTTCATTCATTGGTTAGGACTCGTCAGAACCGTTCAGATCGGAGCGCGTTGCCGTTTCAGGGACAGTGTATTCGTCAGTGAGGTGTTGGAAAAAGATTTCTTCATATCGAGTTCCTTCTCTGATAGAATAGTATTCGTAGAAACCATCCGGAAACTCGCCGCAGATGTTTATCTCGGCGCGTTTTCCACTGTGAGAGGACATCGCGCAGATAATCTCTCGATTGGGGTCGCGTACTCTGTCGACCATTGTTTCGAGGTCCTCTATAATCGACTTTGCCAGCTCTGGATCTTCGTCAGCGGGCTTCCCTTCGATCACATAGGCTTCGGGTTCATCATTTTGATCGAACTTGAGGTAGACCGCTCCTGGTGGTTCGTCTCGGTTCTCCTCTGTTGACGTCTCTGTTTGTGTCTGTGATTGCATTTGTAGCTCGGTGATTCGTTAGCACCAGTTTTGGATACTGGCTTGTTCAACTACTGTCTCGATCGGGCAAGCGAAGCACCACTTGTAGTGACTGTGAATCTCTTTTGTCTCTCGATTTCCTGGGTCTGATGGCGGTGTCCAGCCTACACAAGTCCAGCCTTTGTCTTTCAAGGCGCGGATCATCGAACCGTCAAAATCTGCTCTGACGTACGTGACGAGATACTCGAATTTGTCGGCGCAATCGGGTGAATCGACAAAGAACTCCTGGCTGCGGGCGAGGCCACAACTCGCTAAGTTCGCCATACGTTCTCCGAGACAGATTCGGTTTGCCTCGACGATCTTCCCTCCGCAGACGACTTCAGTTGATGTTATGTCGTCTTCTGAAACGTGATCAAAGAATGATCGGGCTTTGGCTTCCATGTCGTCTGGGAGCTTGTCGTAGTCGGCTTCTGAGTAGTATTTCGGCATGAGGTCGCCGTCCTCGTCGAAGTGGAACTTCTTCGCTCCGAGAAGTGGATGCCGCCATGTGATCGCCCCCATTAGGTTGGATTGGTAGTACAGGCCGTGGCTCGCCAACGTTGCGTTGTGCAATGCCCCATCCATGTACCCGTGGTGTGCGTTGTAGACGTCGGTTGCTCGCTCGTCTGTGATTTTCTGTGCGTAGACCTGATCCGCGAATCGCATACCCAGTGGAGCTGTGAACGGTGACCGCTCGCTGCCCCGATGGATTGGACAGTCGCATTTTCCTGTCGTCGACTTGTGCTGGAAGCCTGCTCGCGTTATAACTCCTGATCCTTGGTTCGGTTCGGAATGGGCGCTGGATGTTTCTACAGACATTTTCTAATCTCACTCCCAATGGGATCATACAAACAACACGGCGGTCTACCTGATACAAGGAGAGAGTCCCGCCGTTCACGGCGAGGAGGATGTCATAAGAGATCAGTGGGCAAAAATCTCGTCTCTGATCGTATGTGGTCTTCATGAAGGTTCCATACTGCCCGCCTTTCGCTTTCAGTTGGTGGCTCTCCGATTGGCTCGGCGAGTGTGCTGAAGTTTACACCCACGTCGAACTGACCACCGTTCATCATCTCCACTGGTGCGTACCTCCCCTCTCTCGTTTCTGTTACTGCTACTGGAACGTAGATTGAGACGTCTTTGTTTACGTGGACGTACTTCAACGTGATTTTGCCGCTCTTGTCGGGTTCTGTTTCGAGGGCTGAGCAGAGATACGCCGTACACTCAAGCATTCCCGGCATCGGGTAGTTGCCGTACTTCATCCAAGACTTTGGGACTAACGTTCCCTCAATGTCCGGATCGTCTTGATCTGGTGGCGTTGGTATCGGCATTTGTTCTCGGTCGGTCGATCCCTTCTGAACTTCGGACTTTGTCCAGCTGTCCGGTTGTTTTGAGCTCATAGCTCATCCGCCATTGTTCGAGAGTCGACGGTCCTTTCGTTGCTGATACTCTGGTTGCTGGCTACTTTAATCATATCCAAAACTTCACTCTACTATCTTTTGGGAGTTAAAAATTTTACAATTAAACTCTGGATTTATTACCCGTCCCCTTCCAGATACATCCATGCTGAAGCAGAAAGCCGCTGAAATAGCGATTCAGAATGTAGTCGGTGTAGCATCGATTGAACAGGAGCTCGACCTGGAGGCGGTCAATTCCGATTTCCCTGCGGCTCAGTTCAATCCTGATAATTTCCCTGGACTGGTCTACCGGATTCAGGAGCCTCGATCTGCGCTACTCATATTCCGGTCTGGTAAAATCGTTACTACAGGGTCGGATTCGCCAGAAGATGCTATCGAGAGCGTAAACATCGCGTGTGACAGCCTCCGCGATCTCGGCATCCCAATTGCTGAGACCGTCGACGTCGAGATTGTCAATATGGTCTGTAGTGGCGACCTCGAGACAGATGTCAATCTCAATGCTGTTGCGATAGGGTTGGGATTCGAAAATGTTGAGTATGAACCTGAGCAGTTCCCCGGCCTTGTCTATCGCATAGACGACTTCGACGTGGTTGTACTCGTGTTCTCATCGGGGAAGACGATCATCACTGGTTGTGGAACTATCGATGACGCGCACGCTGGGTTTGAACGGATTCGGGGGAAGCTCGACGACTTGGCTCTGATCTGAGAGGGTTTTTCAATCTAGTTTGAAACGCATTAAGGGCTGTTTCAACTGACAATTTCGTCGATCCGGTCACTGATTGGGTTGTGCGCTCTTTCGACAGGTGTCATATCGACGATTCGCCTGTTGTTCACGAAGACGGTTGGAACTTGCGTGATGTCGTTGCTCCTCATCTGAGTTCGGTTATCCATCGATTCTTCTTCATACGTCTTCCAACTGCCGTGTGCGATTGTCGTACAGGAATCGAGACCGAGGTCACTTGCAATATCGCCAACAGCCTGCCACATATTGGTGTCTCTCTGGTATGCCTCGTTGATCGAATGTAGATATTCGCTGTATGCCTCCTTTCCCGCCTCCGCGTGAATATATCGACCAACACTAGATAGTTGAAAAGCCCATTCAGAATTCATCTGTAGGGCGAGGTCGTAGAATTCGATGTTCGCTATTCCCGGTTCTACGTAGTCGCTGATGATTGGTTTCAGCGAGTGTTCCATAAACTGGTTCCACGGCCTGACGGAGAGGTCTTGGGTTATCAGGATGTTCACTTCTGCGTCTTCGTCTCCGATTATTGGTTGTGACGCACTCGGCACATCCTGTGGCTCATTGACGCTACACCCGTGGTCGGTATCGACTATCGCACCGTCGACGCAGCCTGCCACCGATACTGCGGCGGTTGTGCTTGCTGCTGTTAGCAGTTTTCTTCGGGTGACTGTAGTTGGAGCGTTTGTAGTGTTCGGCTTGTCTGGGTCCATTGTGTGTCTCTGATAGCCTCTGGCTCTATTCCATGTTGTTGAGCATGTCGCTGGCTGTGATATCTGAACTGATGAACTGTCCGTTTACTGCTGGGTGGCTTTTGACCAGTTCATTTGCTGTGTGGTGGATCTGCACTCCCGTTCGGAGCCCCCCCTTTTCGATTTGTATTTCTCGGGCGGTCATGTCGGCATCCGAGATCGCCAACACGTCAGACCCGTCAAAAACTACAATGAGACTTTTCAGCCCCGATGGTGGCTTTGACTCTTGTTTTTGTTTTGCATCACCGGGTGTCGCGTAGTACGGAGCTGACTCACAAACGCACTCGGCATCCTTTGAGAGTAACCGTTTCGCGCTTTCGGCTTCGGCTTCATCCGACATTATTGCGACAGGGGTCCAATCCCCACCGAATGAGTCCATCAAGACCACGTAATCATTTTGCGTGGTACAGATCATGAGTTATCATAGTGGGCTTGCTGTTTCGACCGATTCGATTGTGTAGTCTCTGAACTGGTACTGCTCTGGTCCATCTGACGATTCGATACCCCCGTTGAGATTCGCTACGATCCGGTATTCGTCATCTCCGAACAGCCACTCATATCCGACATTGAATATTTGGTTGTTGGATTCGACTGATTCAGGTTGATCGCCGGAGTGAGTGAACATTCCGTCGATCGCGAAGTACACAGATTCTCCTTCAGCTATATACAGGTGGCCGTATTCGTGTGGATCGACCGGCGTGAGGTTATCTCCGCCCCAATCAGCCATAATTGCTGAATGTCCAAAGGAGGTTTCGTCATTGCTCCCGCGCAGTGGGACGTTACTCCGTATATTTCGGACGATCACTCGTTGGAGTCTTGTGGGTCCCGATCCTGTATTCGTAAATTCCAGAACAGGAGTCGACTCTATCGTGTGCTGTTCTGGTTCGTACCCCACCTCTTCAGATTTGACGACATCGGTCAGTTCAATGTCTGGTTGATATCGCCAATCCATCGAGCGCGGGTTTTCCCCAGCCTCGTTTCGAACCCTCGCTGTGAACTCCGTCTGGTGGTGGAGTCGTTGGTCGGTCGTCCCAATAGTTTCTGGGTCGCCAAGCTGGTACGTTAGGGTTGAATCACCCTCAGAAATGTCTTTCGTGATCGTGTCTTCGCGTTGGATTTCGAGTTCGAGAGTTGAGGCGTCTTCGGGATTTCTGACTTCAGTGATTAATTCTAGCCCGTCTACGTGCATATCCTTGATGCTAGCCGTAGGCCCGCTGTTACTCGAACACCCTGCCAACCCGACAACCGTCGCTATACTACTGGTTGCAAGGAATCTTCTACGCTTCACACTATGCCATTAACGTGATCTGATATAAATCCACCCAACGATACTGTTCGGTGGTTCAGAAGTCGCCAAGGCTCGTTGAGAGCGTACTACCTTCTTCGAGTTCAACGTCTGCTGTTGAGGTTCCATTTAGCGCACTCTCCAGGGCGTGTTCTTCGTGAGTGCTGTTGCTCGTGGTTTCCACTTCGCCCTTTTGGATGTGGTTGCTCAGGCTTTTCGCTGTCACGTTGCCGAGAGTCGGGACTTTCTCTGCAATGAGGTCCTCAAACTGTTCCGAGCTTCCTGCGTGGTCGTAAAACTCCGATAGAAGCGTCCACAGTGGGTGGTTCACGTCGGGATCGATGTCAAGCGTCTGGTGAGCCATCTTTTCGAGGTAGGTCCGTAGGAATCGGATTCTCACACGCCCCATCGCATTAATGTCGGAGACAATCGGGATAGCGTCCTCGTTCACGCCCTTTTCCACGCGGAACACAAGGTTGTCGTGCCACTTCGCTGCCCGCGCGTTCGGTGCGGCTTCTACGATGTATTTTGTCGCTTGGATCGTCGTGCTGATCTTGCTGGCTAGACCGGGAAGGTACGTCGGGTCGATTCCCGTGTCGCCTTCAATTCGCTCCGTCGAGTAGTTGCCCATCCAGTACCATCTGATCAGGCCCGCTGTAATGCCGACACTGTTGGTCGTGTACCCGTAGTTGTGTAGGACTGGATCAAGCCGCCCCTCGACCGTATCTGCACCCAGTTCCATGCCGAAGTTGGCGATAACTTGATGGAGATAATCGAGCTGGGTGATCTCGTTGTGTGGCGTTTCTTCGGCCCAATTGTAGAAGCTCTTGATACTGCTCAATTCGGCATCGACGAACGTGCCGTAGTGGAAGTCTACCGCTCCACGTCCAAGGCTGGTCGGCGTGAACGCTGACTGTGTATCCTTCTCAGTGATGAATTCTTGGTCGACAAGCCACTCTGTCGTGCTTTCGAGTTTGAGTTTGAGTTTCTCTTCTTTCGTTTCTGGACCACGGCCCCACGAATTGCCAATGGTCATCTGTTGCCAGTAGAGCGTCTCCTTGACGAACGATTCGATCTCATCTGTCGACTCCCAGCCGTTCGCGATGAGTTCGAGAACTAACCATCGGAATTGTTCGTCGTCGTCGATGTGAGTTTTAACGTCTTCTAGTTCTCGCGTCTCTTCGAAGAACCGCTCGCTCATCTCTTCGGGGTCGTCGGCTAAGACGTAGCAGTGTCCACATGGATAATCGAACCGAGGACGAGCCGCTCGACCCGCCCACTGAACGTACTCGAACACGCCCACGTATTGGCCTCTGCGCTTGATGTCTGCAATTATGACCGTCTGGACAGGTGAGTCAAAGCCGTACGCAAGGGAGGTCGTCGTTGTGATTGCCTGTAGTTCGCCTTCCTCGTAGAGGTCCAAAATGAACCGCTTGACGTTGTTCGGCAGATCGGAGTGGATGTATGCGACACCTGCTCGAAGCATATCGAGGATCTCGCGGTGTGTCTCTGTCAGCAGTCCGTCGACACGTTGGGAGAGCTCTGCTCGGAGGTCGATTTCAGGTGACGGCCCCTCAAGGATATCCGCTTCTGCAATTGCTCGGGCCCTGGATTCGGTCCACGATTTAGCGAAACAGAAGACGAGATATGGTGCTGTATCGGCGTTCTCCTCGATGACGTCGATGATCCGCTGTTGTGTCGATGCTGTGCTAGAGTCGACTGCGTATTCTTTGATTGGGGTCTGCCGCCCTTCTGGACTGATATGCACATCAGCGTTCATCCATTCGCCCAGTTCCACTGGATTGCCGAGTGTTGCAGAGATTCCGTAGATGGTTACGTCACTGTTTTCACCGTTTTCACCGTTTCCACCGTACAGAGCCGCCGAGATTGCTTTCTCGATACCGCCGCCCCGGAACGAAGTGTATAGCTCATGAAAATCGTCCAGGATGATCGCGTCAATCGAGCGAGCCCCTTCCGTCCCTTTCAAAATCGCTTGGTAAAACGAATCGAACGTAGCGACCGCGACGTCGGCATTTTTGTACTTGTTCTGCCCAGAGTAGATTCGATAGTCGTCGCCGGCCCACTCTGTGATCGCATCTTTCTTCGCCCACACCAGCTGTGTCGACGGGACGAGATACGCGACCCGATCGCCGCGTTTGAGATGTTTGTAGACGACACCTTCGGCTGTGAGGGTCTTGCCGTTCCCCGTTTCAGCGACCAACAGATCGTTTCCATCATTCAAAATACCCTGCTCGAACGCATACGCCTGAGTTTTCTTGAGACCGTCGTAGCCGTGGGCAACCATCAGTTCCGCGAGCGTTGCTTGGTTGTTGGCCGTGACGTTCAGATCCGCAGGTGTGATCCGTGTCTCACCGTCTTGTGTTTCCTTTTGCTGTTCTTCAATGGGCTCTGTGTTCTTTGACATCGTTGATTATCTCTTGTTGGTGGTGCCGGCGGTAGCTCTTACCACTCAATACTAACTCTTCACTAAGACGGAATATAAAAATAACTGCTGTCCTTTCTCTATCTTTCTTTCTCTCAAAGGTCGATGTGGTCTACATCTCTCATGACTACTTCAAATCCGTTGATCACCCGCTCGTCGAACGCAATCTGTTTGAGTCTCTCTTTCAGGATATTGGCTAGGGCCATTGGGTTTGAAATGTCGTTTTCCTCTAAGATGTATATCCATTCTTTTGCTTTTTCAGGATCACACCAGAGGACGGCGACCGATTCTGAGTCGATCATAATGATCGCAGGTGTGACGGTCGTATAGTATCCGTCCTCGTCTGTTTGGTGTATCTCGTAGATTGGTATTAGCGCATCTATGTTTTTGTCATTCGCTACTTGGTTGCATTCGGGGACAGTCATCAACCCTTCAGGGAGTACATCGCATACAGAGTGATTTCCTCCACATTCAGGGCACTCTACGGAGCCGGCGTGTTCTGGTATGCAGGGATACATTTGTTAGTCTCCTTTTGTTTGCGGAGTGGACGGACTCGACTCAAATCCTGGATCGCCAAGCACGTATTCTTCGACGTAAAACTCGACTTTTCCGGCCTCGACCCGGCCACGGATCTCGACCAAACCACTGATTCGTTTTTGTTCGTGGTTGCCCTGGACGTCTGCGATGAAGTAGATGAACTGCCCACGCTTTTCGATCAAGAACTCGCTTTCGCGTTCTCTACTATCTTCGTTCAGCTCTGGATATGGAACGTCGAATGTGACGCTATCGCCCTCATAGTTTGGTCCTAGCCACTCTTGAGCAAACTTGGAATCAAACAGTGTATCCATTTCCACGGGGCCTTCGTCCCGAACAATGATCTCTTCTATATTGTTGGGGACCTCTTCCATTTTTGCTGCGCACTTTTGAGCCACTTCTTCCGCCTCGAACACTTCTGTGTGGTAAAAGAAGCCGCTATACTCAGTCTTCTGATTCATCTGTTAATGTATAGTTCTGCCTCGTCTTTAATTGATGTTTCGGTGACTACGTTGACGTCTTCTAGATCGTGTTTCTCTATGAGCTGATCTATCTTGTTTGGCCTAATCGACTTTTTCGCTATTGTATCTGGTTGGTTTTCAGACCGCATTAGTGCGAGCACCGCCTCCTTTTGAATCTCGTCGACGGTCGTGTCTATCTGCTTAATGAGTAGTGGTTTGAGTGAAATGTACTGATTTGGATGGTGAGCCAGCAAGACACCGGAAGTTCGTATCGCTTGAATTTTACTCGGGTCCTCTGCGTTGATCATCATGGACTCGAGGATTTTCATAAATCCAGTATTGGTCAGTGCTTCTGGATTAGAAATTCCAATTAGCCCGATTGGGGGTAGTACTCTGTATCGCAACATCTCGTTCGCTGTTCTAAGGAAGTAGAGCAAGTCATTCAAGTGTCGTGTTATGTGATTCGGATTTTTTTCACCCAGCAAATAGAGAGTCCCAATCGCATCTGTCGCTAACATTTGATCTTGGCGGTAGACCGTATTAGCGATACACTTTGTGTGGTCTCTGAACGGGTTTGGATTTCGAATCGATATTTGTTTGATTACTGGTTGGGCCCACATAGATGTGATCGGATCATACTCTAGGAGTGAGACCACTTCAGAAATCCTTGATAGTAGGATATTGCGTGTTTTGTCGCACATCATCGGCGCTGATCGGCCTGCCGCTTGGATGAGCTTATGCCTGACGTGCATGTCTACATTGTTCGCTTCGCATATCAGGCCGGACAATATCTCTTCTGACTTTGCGATGTCTTTCTTTTGAATGATGAGATTGAGCATTGTCTCCGCTGCTGCGATTTTCTCATCCTTACTGCCCACATGAATGTAATAGAATACCTCTGGAATCCGTGATGCAACGAAATCTGGATCGTGAATTGAAATTTTTCTCAATCGCTCGGCTGTTGGCCTCCAATTGAACTGTACCTCACTAAAGAGAGTACTCATTTATTCACTACTCGACTTATTGTTCTAGCTATCATATCATATAGGTTCCTATGAAATGATGACCCACCGTTTACACCACTCCAGAAAACCCGACCAGACTGAGATACCATTGGCCGAATATCGAGGCATTATACATTCCGTGGATCAGTGAGACAATCACTAGGTCTTCGGTCCATGCGTAGATCCCTCCGAGCGTGATTGAAATGCTAAAGACAGTCACCAAGCTCAGCACAACCTCCGATATCGGGCCCGAAGCGTACGCCGGGTAGTGAACCAGTGCGAACAGAACACTACTCATGATAACCGAGCTAACTTTTGAGAAGCTATCGTACATCCTCTTTTGAACGAGGTTTCGGAAAATGAACTCCTCGCTGGGTCCAATGATCAGCAATGACAGGCCCATCATAATCAATAGAAAGCGTGGGTCGAGTTCCTGGTCTGTTGAGACTGTTTGCTCGATGCTGTGTTGAGTGCTTTCTACTTGGAATAAGTCTGTGAATAGACTAACGAGGAACAGCACGCCGACGAGTGCGATAATCCCCAATAGGAGGTTTCTCAGTTGTTTCTTACCGGAGAGGTTGATGTCAATATATTCGACACCACGGCCGCTGTAATGGAGATATAACGCACCTATCGTAATCGCACTGAGGGCTAAGGTGATATACTGAATCAGTAGCATCGTGCTACCTGTCGGCTCAACATGTCCCGACATGATTCCAAAGTTGAAGGGTGCATACCAGAGTATCGTGAACAGATATCCGCCAATACCCAAGGTACTTGCAACGGCGAGCGTTCGCAGCTTGCCTTTAATTCCTGTTTGGTGCGGGCTGTTATCCTCTGGCTCTTGGTCTTCGTCGGGGCTTGGCTCTGGTTCGATCTCTTCGCGGTGATTGGTGGCATTACCATCTAGTTTGTCCATATGGTGTCTTGCTCAGGATATCTTCGTTCTCCACAATCACTCGACTCCTGATTAGATCCAAGCAACGGTCCAAATCGCCATCATGAGGTACATCGCTACCGAGAGCCCGAACGCTTTCTTTTGCGCCATTTCCTTTGACATTACCGAGAACAAGACTGCTGTTGAAAACAGGAGCGCAACAAGAATGATGATCGTGAACGGGCTGATTAGACTGCCCGTGAATAGCACTGTTGGACCTGTAACTGTTGTCACCGTTTCTAGCATGATCGTAAGATAAACTGCTTTTGCTACTGATTTAGTAGTTTCGGTGGCCCGTCTCTTGTACTGTTCCGTGTGATGTGAAACGCCGTTAAGGGCTGTTTCACGTTAGTTCAGGTTCGACATTCCTGGTGTCGACGTCGGAAGGCTCTCGGTAGTTGCGATGTCGTCAGCGATCTCTGTTCCTTCCTCCGGGCCTACTTCGAGCAACCCACTCTTGTCCACAATGAGGTCTTCTGTATTGCTGTAGTGGGTTTCGTAGGTCGTTAGGAAGGCACCAGTGTCACCATCTCCGAGGACGACAATCACAGCATCAGTCTCGATACTCGTGTAGGCATCCAGAACCGGCAACCAACCGTGAGCTGGGTGGTTTAGATACTTCGCGATCGACGCGAATGGAGCTGCTGTCTCGACACGGTAATACTCTGCATCGGTGTTTGCAATCAGTTCTTGGTGTTCTGCTTCTATGGATTCAATACTCATATTTTTTCATCTCCAATCACCTTTGGATGTCAAAAAATAATTCACACGCTAATATTTTCGAATGGTGTGTCTTTTGATATGGATAGACGGTATATTCCAAGATTGGAAATGCGCTCTTCTGGGCGGGAGGATATTAACGAAAGGCTCTCTTTGATGTGAGCCACCGTATAGAGGTCTTGTAGGTCTCGACCGTTAGATCAAGAATCGGAAGTATTCCTAAAGCCAGAAATACCATTGCTATTTCTTCTGCAAATTCTGTGAATGGTTGCAAAGTATATGCTAATAGCAGTGAAATGAGGCCATAACTGATCGGGATAGATACCGCAATTATGATACTCAAATACTTTGTAGGGATCCAATGAAATTTGTTCACATAGCCTTCTGTTTCTTCCCACTCTAGGTGTCCGTTTTCTAATTTCCACCGTTCCAACTCGTCTAAATCATCCGTTTGGATAGTATAACCTGTTTCTGGAGATGTTCGGACAGGGATATACTCTCCTTTAAGTTCCAATGGATCTGCATCTGGTTTTCCAATATACTCTAATAATCGTGCTGAGTCAGTATCCGCGTTTGGAAAAATTGCTGAAAACAGATCCATCGATTCCCGAATCTCTATTTTCCTCGGGGTCGGCCCTTCTATATGAATTTGCACTACGATTTCATATGCTTCTTTGTTAGCTACACGCTCAATATCGCTTGGGCTGTATTTTAAAGGGTACCGTGCAATCCCTTCCTCAACAAGCTGTGAGATTGGTTTGCTTTTAACGTGTGTTACAAGGCCGGTTGATGGTAGTGAGCTCATGAGTGTTTTAACTAAGCCTTTCTATTTTTGTGCTCTCTCTTCAATTAAGTGTTTACTTTTGATTTATCACACTTTGAGAAAGACACAAGTAGGAGTGCCTGTAGAAGTAGATAATAGATGATTGGAACAGTTCTCACTGATGCGTATGGGTTTCTCGCAATACTGTCAGGGGTGATCTTACTTTCCATTACCATCTGGACATACCAATATAAAGATGAACAGGGGGCTCTGCCATTCATTTTAATACTCATCTCCTCAGCAGGATGGTGTATTTTTGACGGGCTCGTTACGTTTTCAGACACTCTATTTTTGAAAGATACATTCTTAGCACTGAAAAATGCCTTTGTGTTCATTCTCCCTGCCGCATGGGTTATGTTTGCGATCCAGTTCACAGGCAAAACTGAATATTTGACAAAACCCGTCAAATTTGTCGTGTTCGGAGGTGCTGTATTCTTCATCGGTCTCTCAATCACTAATAGCTTCCACGAATTGTACATTCACCCCACGTATCTTATCACCGAACCAGTCATACAACATGGAACAGAAAGACGACCTCTGTATTGGGTTGGGTACGTTTACGCATACACACTCATTATTGGTGCTAATGGTCTTCTTATCCGCTTGGGGCTATCGTCAGGGTCGCTGCATAAAAAACAAATCCTCCTCCTCACCCTTGGATTGTTCGCACCCATCCTTGCAAATCTCTTGAGCGAGTTGGCATTGTTCCGGTTCTACAATCTAACTATTACCTCTCTCGGTCTTGGAGTCTGGGGAATCCTTCTGGCCTACGTATTCTATCGTCACAAGCTCTTCAATGCCACACCAATCGCCCGTGAGCGTGTGATCAGTGGGCTCGATGACGCAATGATCGTTGTCGATAATATGGGACGTGTCACCGATTGGAACGCGGCCGCAGAACCCTTATTTTCTCAATCTCCAGATGGTCAACACCTAGCAGATATTGCAGGAGATGATCTGCTCAGTTCCCTTAGTAAAGTTGGGCTATCACTAGATACTGGTGTTAATGGAGGGCCTGTTGGAGATGGATCAGGTTATGTTAATGAAAAAGCGAATAACGTTCCAATCATGGTAAATGGCGAAGAAAGGATCTATAATATCCGACTTTCTGTAGTACTAAATAAGAGCGGTCAAACACAAGCTAACGCGATAGTTCTCCGAGATATAACCGAGCTTGAACAGAAGAGACAAGATCTAGAACGTCAAAATGAACGGCTCGACAACTTCGCTGGCGTACTTGCACACGATCTTCGGAATCCGATAGGAACTGCCAAGGGATATATGCAACTTGTTGAGAAAAACAACGACAATGAGTTTATTAGTAGAGTCACAAGTGCTCACGACCGCATGGAAAATATGGTCGATGATCTTCTAATACTTGCCAAACAGGGAGCAGATGTTACTGAGACGAGAACGATACGTCTTGATGAGGCAGTCAATGAGGCTTGGAATCACGTCGAAACGTTTGATGGAACGTTGCATATTGACACTGATCAAACAATCCAAGCAGACCCATCACGCATTGCGAATCTACTTGAGAATCTCATCCGAAATTCGTATGAACATGCTGGTGAAGAAACTACGGTTTGTGTTGGTGAAATAGGGGATGGTGAAGGATTCTATTTCGCAGATGACGGCCCTGGTATTCCAGACGAAAATCGAGACCGTATTTTCGATTATGGATACTCCACGAACGCAGATGGAACGGGGTTCGGATTGAATATCGTTAAGGAGATTGCAGAAGCACACGGCTGGAAAATCTCACTCGGTGACGATGACGAATATGGTGCCAAATTTGAGATCAGGTTTTAGTTTCCGACTCGATTATCGACAACGCTTTTGACAGAGTTTACTTTTCGAGCGGAACTGTCGACCACACTTGACGCAGGTGACTGCTGGTGAGCCGGCTTCTGTGACTATGCTGTGGCTACCGAGCTTGAATGGTCGACTTACGATCCGTGGGCGGATTTGATCCGGAACCTGTTCATCACGCTGGGCGCTGAGGTCGGCTCGAAGTTGTATCGTCTGGATGTCTTCTTCGGTCCACTGATCTGAGTTGAGTGCTTCTTCCCAGTCGTCGACTGCGGTCCATCCTGTGACGACAACAGGTGAGTGCGTCTCGGTGTCCGATACTACGATCACATACTCGATGCCGTCTTCGACGAGCGCGAACCGCCAGCCGTCATTGTTGTTCCATCGGAGCTGTCCCTCTACGATCGCTTGTTCCACAATCGGAACTGAGACGTATCTTCCTTGTTGGTACAATCGTTTGCGAAAATGGTCTGTTTGGTGGTACGCCGCCGGATCTCGGAGTGGTGGGTCTTCAGGTGTTCGATGTGGGGTCTGTCTGTTGGCACTCGGCCCAGAGTGGCCGATTGATTCGACAAACGCGGTCGGTTCCGGCAAAGAACCGGGCCCCAGTGTCCCCTCGACACCCGAACCCCTTTCTCGGGATGCCACTAATCCATTCTACGAAGACCCCCAATATAAATGTATGCTAGAGTGTGACTTGCTCATATTCGGTCGAATCTGTTTGCGTTGATGTTCGCCGAGCGTACTTTTTGGTATCTTCCCACGGGTCGACGGGGAGCGTCTCTTGTTGTGTCTTTTCTTCGAACATCTCGGCCGCCATATCCATGTCGCTCTTGACCGATGGTGCCAATGTGGTACACGGCTTGTCACAACTGCTGCACAGTGTTTTCTGACTCACGTCGGCTTCTGTGGTGAGTGTTCGGAGCGCAGCCGACGACATTCCACCGTGGCCGATGTAGCTGGTGTTTTCTTGTTGTGCTCGAAGGATCGCTTTCTCTGTCGGAATGGCAACGAGCGCGTCGTAGACGTTCGGGAAATGCTCCTTCAGAACGGTCAACTTCATCGGATTCGGACGAGTCTGCTTTCGTATCTCTGCAACACGGTCTGAGATGTCTGGATGTGTGTCCTCAAGCAGGTAAACACGGCCTCTGTATTCTTGAGCGCGTCTCTCAACGTTTAATAACCACTCGGCGTAGTCGGGGTACTCTGATTCGATCAGGATGAGCTCTGTGTCTCTGTGCCCGTAGGCGAAACAACCGCAATCACCCGACCTGTGAATTTTAGCACTGACGGGATTCTGGCTGAGATTGTGTTTTTCGCGGTACTCAGCGATCCACTCGTCTGATTTCTCTGCCAGCGGTGAGACCCACCATCCCTTGAAGTTGTGTTCGGCGTACTGGATCTCGTCTGTGACGTTTCGCAGTCGACGGCCGGACTCCTGCTTCCGAACTCCAGAGAGGTACTTGACGCTCCCATTGCTTCGCTGGTACAGGTACGAGAGTTGCCTCGCTTTGAACGTATTGAACGCGCTCGTATGCTGCGACGGACCCGGCCACCCGTATCGACAGACAAATTTGAAGAGACTCAAGGGAGCCTGCACGATCGCGTAGGGCCAGTTGTACTTCTGGCAAGTCTCTCGCACGTAATCGACGTTCTCGGGGATCGAACTGCCTGTATCGAGATGGATGACGATATCTCCCCAGTTCTCTTCCTCCATCGCCATGTGGGTTAGAGCAAGCGAATCATCCCCGCCTGAGAATAGAACGCCGTTATCAAATCCATCACTGCCGGCGTTCGGGCTGAAGATGTGGTTCATCTCCCAGATCTCGTGGGGGTCTGATTCTGGTAGCGGTTTGGGAATTGCCTCTGTACGGACTGCTTCTGTCGGTGGTGCAATGTCGTAGGGTTCGATTTCAATCATAGTAATCTCCTGGTAGTCGACTGCTGTAGAGCGTAGATACCTCTCAACAGTCTTTCCAATCTTCTCACTTTACTAAGAGAGATATAAACCTCTACCCTAACTACAACGATTCAAACATGGCCTAATTCTCTGTCTTCGTAAATTGTCCTGTCTGGACATTATATTCACCACACAGATAGGCTTCCCCTTCTGACGTGATCATATATACTCCGTTGGGCAACCGCTTGAGGAGATCTGACTGATCAGCGAGTTTGTTGAGTCGTCTGCTGACATTAGATGCGCCCATATGGATATACTCATTTTCAGATATTTTCGATGGTGTTCCAATCCCGTCGTATTCAACCATCCATTCGAGAATTCTGTCGTCACTTCCCGCCATCCATCCAGCCGCTTTTCTTATCATATGCTACCGTTGAATTTCACCCTAATCAATATACCGAGTGTTGAGGCCTGCACTCACAAAAACTGGTCTAACGAGATGTCGACACCAGTGTTGAGTCTTTCACGGGCCAGCTCGAGGTAGTCGGCGTTCAGATCAATACCAGTGTAGTGTCGATCGTGGCGCACCGCTGCTTCGCAGGTGGTTCCTGATCCAACGAATGGATCTAACACAATCCCGCCGATTGTATCTTCACCGACCTCGACGTCTGCGCAATTGCAGGTCTGCTCGTAGCCCGTCAATTTCCGCCTCGCATAGGTGAATTCGGTGACATACGATTTTGGAAAGTCTGATTCGAAGACCTCGTTGACCAGCTGTTCTACTCGATCTGAGTTGTTACCCGTTCCCGACTGTGTTCGAGCGGCCTGTTTTCTCGCGCTGAGCCCGTATGATCGACAGGCTCTCGCGTGTTCTCTCGTCATCTCTGGAGTCCGTCTAAATGCTTTCAGGACTCTCTCTTTGTGCCGGTTCTCCTTGAGATCCAGGATATCATCGACGGTGTATTCGGGAATGAATGGGCTCCCACAGTCGGGACAGGTGTGATCTGGGACGGCCGCAGTGATAAGATGCTCTGCCAACTCGACTGAGAACATAGCGTCGTGTGAGACGCCTTCGATCTTCGGGGGCTTGAACTCGCTTTGTTTACTCGTTGGCTTCGTTATTACATCCGACTGGTCCTCGACAGCTCGCCGATGGAAAATGTAGTCGTCTGATTTGGCGATCCCTATGATCCGTTCGTGGGTGTGAGCGAATCGACGCGGTGCTGGATCGGGTTTCACGCCGTGCTTGACCCACGGGCCGTTATGGAATATTTTGAAACCTTCCTGCTTGAGCTGTCCCACAAGTCGATCAGGAACACCGATGTACTCGCCGTCGACGATCGAGTCGTCCAGAATTATCCAGCCGGTGCCTCGCTCACGAAGTACGCGCATTGCTTGGAGGATCACGCTCAATATGTTCTTCAAGTATTCGTCGGCTGACTCCTCGACACCCAGTTGTCCGTCGACCTCGTAGTCACGCTGCGAGTTCGGATACGGAGGGCTTGTCACGAAGCAATGGAATGTCTTGTCGGGGATTCGCTTCAGTTGCTCGATGGCGTCACCCTCGAGGAGTTCATTCTCCACGTCCTCCGTGCCGAGAACTGCGTCTGCTTCGACGCTGTAGGTTCCACTGGGGTAGCTCGGTGACATCGGGGATGGTGGATTTGAGTACGGATAGTAGCCTTCTGTCCGTGAGGGCTCGTAGTCGCCCATGACTGGCGAGTCTTGGACCCACGACACCGACGCTACCGGATCGTCGTCTACTGGGCTGACGGCTCCACTGTGGACTGCGTAGGCGCTCTGTGCATGGATGAATAGGACGGTGTCTGATCCATCGTCGAAGTCCGAATACTGGCCGTTCTGCACAACGCTTCCAGCTGTGGCCGTTCGGTAGTTGTATGCCTCGAAGCACACATAGGATTCTGTGTTTGTCGAGTAGCAAATGATTCCACCGTTGTCCAGCAGCGTAACCACGAGCAGGTACTCTTCGCGTTGATCGGACAGTAGTTCAAGAACATCTCCTGGCCCAAGTTCGAGATCCCCGATTGAGATGTTTGAGGCAGCACACTGACCGAGGATAGGAATGGGCCAGAGAATCGACTCAGCGACACTCTTATTCGGAGAAAGGAGGTAACTGGTATTGAACAGAGAACCGTCGTTCCGAGGTTGTTCGGTCGACATCCGTTTAACTCTCCTCTTCGACCGAGCTAGCGGTTTGACTGCTTTGAGTCTCGTTTGATGCTGGGACTTCGATCAGGTCTGTGACCGACAACCCAATGTCTACCGTGTCGATGATCTCGACGTCGACCAACTCTGCTTCGATTGAATCAGTCAGGTGCTTCTTGAGTCGGCTTTTGACGTTCGATCTCTCGTAGACCAACCATGTAATGACTCCTCCTGAGTGTTCTGCGTGTTCGACTGTGATCCGAACGGTGTCGTTGTCGACCGTCGTATTGTCGATTCGGACTCTCGCTACGGACTTGTAGACGGGATTGTTCGTGAAAAGTATCCGTCCAAATGCAGACTCTCTCCCGCCGTCTCGGTCGGGTGACTCGCCTCTCTCGTCGGTATCCATCTTAATTTCTAAACTCCACAGATCATAGGTGAATAAAAAAA